>Ga0307507_10007298_pt1 | contig 16179 bp, 7 predicted proteins | sample 7_EM_MG_FD_207223 | JGI IMG/M metagenome (GOLD analysis project Ga0307507, IMG submission 207223) | Populus trichocarpa ectomycorrhiza microbial communities from riparian zone in the Pacific Northwest, United States - 7_EM | ecosystem: Host-associated > Plants > Roots > Unclassified | place... | reverse complement strand
CTGCATATCCAAGACCTCCCAAACAGCCACAACAACCGCAGCAGCTTCAGCAATTTCAGCAGCTAAAGCCCCCGGAAACGACACGAATACAATTAGGCTATAGGTTACCAAATAGGTAGGGAGAATAGGAGACAAGGAGGGTGGAATAGGGATAGAGACTATGGACTTATTTACCAGTATCCTTTTATTCTTTTCTCTTATTTCCTAGTTATTGCTAGTGTCTAAATAAGGTTCTGTAATATAGTAGACACGGTTGCTTATAACTAATTAGGTTAACCACGTAAGCTAAGCGAGCTTAGGAGATTTATCAAATTCCACCTATAGAAGTAGAAAGAAGAAGAAGAAGAAATCGATTAAAACCAAAACCCCCCCTACCATGATTCCAACACTTAGTCTTACTACTACTTCTAAATTAAGCAAAAGCTCTATATAGGGGGGTCCTAGGGGGTCTCCCCCTGGAAAACCTCATCTCTATATATATTAATTAAAGTCTATAAAACCTTCACCGCACATGCAACCTTACCAAAAGGTGGCGCCGCACTTCAAAACTTACGCATACCCATCTTACCATCAAAACAATCGATTTTCTAACTTTTAAGACCTAATTCCTACTACCTAGCGAGATAGAGGTGGATTTATTTGTCGTTTTACCCCCCTTTCCCCCAATAGAAAATTCTTCTTAGAAGTGGTCCTAGCGTATAAGCGAGGCACAGACAGGAATACTAAAACCACGAAACAGACCTAGTCTACTACCTTATAGCCTAATCTCCCCAGAAATCTTCTAGTAGGGTTAGTAAGGAGAAAGGGTATAAGGATAGTAAAAACTAGAGAATCCCCCTACAAGATGCCGAAGCCCGGTAGGCCCAAAAAAAAACAACCTCTTTTAGAAATAAGTAATCATCAGTCTAATATATTCACTTTTTCCCTCCCTTCTTCTTCTTCTCCTAGCCTATTTAGGGCAGGAGAAAAAAGAGGATATCCTTAGTCTTCTCCTGAAAATAAAAACCAAAACCAAAAACCTATAAAAAAGATAACAAAACTAAATACTACTACGGATAGTATACCTAGTATACCTTTCCCTCCCCTTTCCCTAAAACAACACCTATAAAAAGCTCTAGAAAGCCTAACTTAGGCCTATAAAGGGCTAGAAGCAGAAGGAAAAGAAGAAAAAGAACAAGTTAAAAAGCTAAAGGACTATACACGAAGTATCCTAGCAGGAGAAACCCCCTTTATACAAGGAAAAGAAAAGGCAAAAGAGGTCCTAAGAGAACTAGTAGAAGAAGTAAGAGCTCTCCGTAAGGATGTTACGGACAGCTTAAGTACGATGTTACGACTACTTGGAGAAGAGTCGGAGGAAGCTAGTTAGTTAATACAGGCACGGTCTAGGATGGATCCGGTGGAACCATGTGACGAGGAATAGTAGCCAAGATTACGTAATATGATCTATGTGATCTGTGTGATCTATATAATCTATACGGAGCATACAGAGCGCACGTACCTTACGGAGCGAAGGGATTTCTTAGGAGTATAGTTGTGTATTTAAAGGACCACAGTCCCTACCTAGATAGTTCTCTCTTTGTAGTAAATCTTAGAATACAATTAGAGTTAATCTATTGGGTAACTACTCCACTAGTTATTATTATGTTGTTAATTTGTTCTTACCTATATACCCAGCCCAATAATAGGACCCACCGTAGTTCTTGCTATAAGGTTCCGTTACACATTCACTACCAAGGTTATGGTGTTAAATAAGATCGAACAATATACTACCTAAAGCACCAGTCACGACAACGTCGACGGCAGCCACGACCTTAGGGCCAGGAGACACCAGTATAGAAGATATAGATTCTTAAGTAGTTACGCGAGGTTAGTTATAAGAAATGGTTAATTACTTATAGGATAATAGCAGGCTACTTAAAGAACGCATTAATGGAATTAGAGTAGTAAAGGTCAAGTTACCTTTAATTAAACAGTTCTTAGGAGAGAAGGCAAAGCTTAAAGGGTTTCTTACATAGATGCATTTTAAGGTTATATAGAAAGGAGCGAAGTTAGCAACACCTACAGACTAGGTAGCATACGCAGGACTGTTCTTAATAGGAAGAGCTCTAGAGTGGTTTAAGCCTTACCTTACAGAGATACAAGTAAATGGTGTAACGACTACTAACCTAGATATACGGTATGTGTTTACAAGTTGGAACGGATTTATAGAACGGTTAACACAAATATTTAGAGACCCTAAAGCAACCATAACAGCGGAATAAAAACTTTAGAACTTGGTATAACGCACTTTAGCTATTAAGTATACAACGCAGTTTTAAATACTAGCTATATAGGTTAAGTGGAACGACAGGGCGCTTATAGCACAGTATAAGTAAGGACTTAAGGCTAAAGTCTAGGACGCAATTATCCTAATAGAAGATGCGGATACTCTAAGAGAGTTAGTAGACCAGTTAATAAAGATTAATAACAGGATCTATTAAAGGGAATAAGCTAAGAAAGGGCAAGACAGAGTTCTATAGTTATATAAGGCGCAGAGTACGCAACAACAGACATAGAGCTAAAAACTATAGAATGGCGCAGAGCTAATGGACCTAAGCGGTACCAAAGAAACCTAAAGGTAGGGAAAGAAATTATAGAAACCTAGAGGTTAAGGATTAAGTAATTAAAGGACCTAGGAGTAGAGGCTAAACCAGGGATCTTAGCAGCAGAAGACGTTTAGGCGGACTCTATAGCAAGAAAAATAGTTTAAAGATAGGGCTTGCATAAATTGCGGAAAACAAGGTCATTTTGCCAGAGACTATAGAGGTGGTTAAAGTAACTACGCGGTAAAGGGAACCAGACCAGCAGACGGCACATATATATAAAGGGACAACGGTGCACTGTAAGGAATAAAAGAGTGTTCAATTAACAGTTTCGCGTTTTGTTATAACAATGTATGCTAAATTTATAAGGACGTTAAGTACGGCGCAAGCTATTGGCTATAGGAGCTATTGTTATCTAAGTTTAGAGGAACTAATAAACCAGCTTATAGATCGGATATTAAAGACGATAAGTTTAATATAGGCGAAGCATTTACTAATAATAAGGTAATAAAGGTAGCTTACTAGAAGTATGCAAACCTTAGAGAAGTTGAAACAGAAGTAGAGACTAAGACCATTACAGAATAAGGTTTAGTAACGGGTATTACGATACTATTAGATACAATTTCCATCGCTTTATAAGACGATAGGAGCAATGTTTAGAAGAAACTAAGTAAGTAAACAACTGCTAGTGCTAGCTTATTACTTGATAAAGGCAAAAGGCCATAGGCTTAAGATTCTTAAGAAGAGATAAGAGAAGCTTAAGATTTTTAAGACGAGATAAAATATACCTAAGGACCCACAACGGACGAAAACTAATAGGAAAGGGCAGTTACTTAGTTTACAGACAAATAAATAAGTATAGGATGCAAGTTTAAGAACTATAAGTTTAGGGAATAAATAAGAATGTTAGCAATCCCAGGTAAACGTAGTGTTTAGCCTAAAGATTAAATAGTCAATACTAGGATCAAAAAGTAAGGTAACTATAAAGATTTAGCTGCAAGACGCAGAAAACAAGAAACTATAGATAAGTTTAGGATAAGAATTATTATATAGTAAGAGCAAAAGCTAGACCAGAGGTCAGCTATACTAGGTTATATAAGGGATAGAGCACCCGTACGAAGAGTTACTAATAGGCTAAGTACAGGGACACCTAGGGCAAAGTGGTTAGACAAACTAGAATAAAAAAAGGATTTAGGTATTCTAACCAGGTTTAAAGAAAGACATACTAAAGGATATTACGACGCAGCAATAATAAGATACTTTCTTATAGATAGACCATACACACTAAACCAGTTGTACGGAAAGTGGTATAGGCAATGACATAATGATAAATAGGAAGACTTTTATATGTGGCTAAATAAAAAAGTTGTCTAAGACTAACCTATTATGGAGAAACGCATGAGTTATATTAAAGGAGTATTAATTATAACGTTAAGGAACCTAGAAGAAGGATCTAGGGACTAGAGAAGCGAATAACAAATCTTAGTACCTGCAATAGAGATACCAGTGGTTAGGTTAACTAGGTATAGGTTTAAACTTAAGGATAAAGACAAACTAAGAGTTAACCCAAAATATATAGCGTATTATACACTATTGTGGATAGCTTATGTGGATAATATATATAATATACATAGAGTACTAAAAGACAAGAACCGGAAGTACCTAGTAAGAATATATTGGGCACCAGAGGAAAAGCGGTTTAGAAATGTTAAGTATATATATAGATAGCACCTAGTAGAAGTATAAGGTTAAGAAGACTTAATACTTTAACTAGGAAGATTCCTTACGGAAGAATGCCTAGATAGATAATAGTAGTAGGAGTGCCTAGAGAACACTTGTCTATGGTATATAGAGGAAAAGAAATAAACTAAGTATTAGCTAAAAGTGGACTAAGTATAAGCAGGATCTAGCAGCCAATAGTTAGGAAAAGGGGAGGTGTACGGGACTAGAGGGAACTAGTGTTAGAGCCTTAGACCCTTAAAGGAATTTAAGAATAACACTTAAATTTATAAGTTAAATGGCAAGATTAGCAGTTTGAAGCGTTAATAGATAGTAGAGTAATAAGGAACCACATATCACCAAAAGTAGTGGAAAGAATAGGGTTACTGTATAGATAGAAGGAACACCTATATCCACTTATAACAATTTTAGGAGATTATATAGCCTATAGAAGAGGCATTATTAATCTTAAAATAGGACCTATTTAGTTAACTATTAAAGGAAAACAGGTTAGAATGTCTTTTAATATCCTACCATTAGGACAGGATAAAGCGATACTAGGAATGCCTTAGTTATAGAAGTACAATCTAAGAATTAATTAGGTTACAGGTTAGGTTAATATTAAAAATACTTAACAATATAAAATGCGACAGCAAATTAAGTTAGTATAGTACCAAGTTGGAGCGATATATAAAGAGACTAAGCGAGACTTAAGTTATATACCAAAGAGATACTATAGGTATGGAAAAAAGTTATAGTCACTAGAGAGTGAGAAGCTGTTAGAGCATACAGTATAGGACTATAAGATAGAATTGGAAGAAGAAATGAGTCTAAAGTTCTTTCCAATTTATAAGCTTACTAAAACAGAGTTAGTAGCGCTTAAAGAGTTTATCTAGGAGAACTTACGCAAGGGATATATTAGACTGTTATAGTTATTAACAGAATATCCAGTACTATTTATCCTAAAGAAAAACGGAAAACTCAGGATGTATATAGACTATAGATAGTTAAACAGTATTACTAGGAAGAATAGGTATCCTTTACCCTTAATTAGCGAAATCTAAGATAGGATAGGCAACGCAAAAATCTTTACAAAGATAGATCTAAGGTGGGCGTACTATCAGATTAGGATCAAGGAAGGCAACAAATAGAAGGCAGCCTTTAGGTTAAAGGAAGGACTATATAAACCATTAGTTATGCAATTTGGACTTATAAATGTACCAGTAATGTTCTAGAAGTGAATTAATAGCGTATTAGGAGAACACTTAGATGAGTTTATTATAGCATATCTTAATAACATTGTTATCTACTTAGAAAGTAAGGAAGAATACAAAGAACACGTTAAATAGGTCTTAAGGAGACTATAGAAAGAACAGATGCTAGTAGCAATTAAAAAATACAAGTTCTTTATAAGGAAAACTAATTTTATAGGATTTATTATTAAACTAGGGAAAATTAGCATGGACCTAAAGAAAGTTAAAGCTATAGTAAGTTGGCAAGAACTAGAGAATGTTATATAGTTAAAGTTGTTTCTAGGGTTTTGTAACTACTATAGGAGGTTTATAGCATAGTGGTTAAAAAGCATTAAGCCATTTACAAGGTTAACAAAGAAAGAGAAATTATAGGTTTAAGGCAGTAAGTAGAAGAAGCTATTCTAGGAACTTAAAGAGTTGTTTACCTAAGAGCTAGTCCTTAAGATCTATTAACCAAAGTTAGAAACGGTTATTAAGACAGACGTATTAGACTTTATACTAGGAGTATACTTGCTATAAAAGCACCAGGACGCATAGCATCCAGTAGCATACTATAGTTAGAAGATAATACCACTAGAGTTAAACTACGACATCTATAATAAGGAGTTATTAGGTATAGTTACAGCACTTAAGAAATAGAGAGTATTCTTATAAGGCACAAAGAAACCATTTATGGTTAAGATAGACTATAAGAACCTTATAGGATTCCTAATAATAAAGGAACTTAACCAAAGACAGGTCAGATAGGCGGAAATGCTTACAGAATACTATTTTGAGATTTAGTATACTAAGGGTACAGACAATATACAAGCAGATGCTCTAAGTAAAAAGGCTAAACTACAAAGTAATAAAAAGCTATTAGGAGCTTTATTGCGAAAGGATTAAGATGGATTAATTAGGTATAATTATCTAAGAATTACAGTAACTAAAGAAAGTTAGATCCATAAATTACTAAAGAGTAATTAGATATAGAAGATCTAAAAAGCATAAATAGAGGATCTAGACTTAAAGCAATACAAAAACAGAGAAGCAACGTATATACCTAAGTCTATTACAGAAGAATTTATCAAGGAATTCCATAAGGGAATAATATAAGGATATAACGGGTCTATAGGACTAGTGTTAAGACTTTAAGAGGAGTATATTATTTAAGGAATCTGGGGACTAGCAAGATAAGTTATAAAAGAATATCTAGATTACCAAAGGAACAAACCAACAAGGCATAAGCTGTATAGAGGGCTATAACCTGTTAAAGTACCAGGAAGACCGTGGGAGGTTATATTATGGGACTTTATTATTAAACTACTAAAGTTAAGAGATCCTATTATAGGATAAGATCACAACGTGATTTTAGTAATAGTAGACAAGCTAATAAAGTAGGGATATTTTATAGTATGCACTAAAGAGATATTAGTAGAAGATATCGCTAGAATCTATATAAAAGAAGTATTTATAAGATATAGAGCACTAGATAAAATTATATCGGACAGAGATCTAAGATTTATAGTAGCATTTTGGGAAGTATTTCTAGCAGAACAAGGAGTTCGCGCAGTAACCTCTATAGCGTATTATCCGCAGACGGATGGATAAATGGAAAGACTAAATTAGATACTAGAACAGTATCTAAGGTATTATATTAATCACGCATAGAATAATTAGGTATTGTTGTTACCAGTTATATAGTTTACATATAATACAACACTATAAGAAGGAATAGGGATATTACTATTTAAGGCGAACTACGGGTATAAACCAAGAATATTATTATCGCTATATTAAGTAAAAAAGACAAGTAGCACAGCTAAATAAAGAATGGAGACGTTAATAAATCTTTATATAGACCTTACGGAAACAGCCAAGCTAGTACAGTAAAGGATAAAAAGGTACTATAATGCTAAGAGATCTAAGGGACCAGATCTTAAGAAGGGAGATAAAGTATAGCTACTATATAAAAATTTTAAGAGTTGACGGCTAAGTAAGAAATTGGACTATATTAGACTAGGACCTTTTAAAGTTAAGTAAAGAATTTTATTGGTTACGTATAAGTTAAACCTACTAGCTAAAATAAAGATCTACCCTATACAATATATCGCGATATTAGAACCAGCATATGGAGATATTAAGCCACTAGTTTATAAGGCAGACATATATAGAGAACAAGAGGAAGATAAATGGCAAGTTTTAAAGATCATTAGTTATGAGGATGTAGATAATAAAATATAGTATAAAGTAAAGTGGATAGGCTATAGTAAGACTACCTAGGAACCACTAAGCAACCTAGAGAATGCTATAGGAAAGGTACAGGAGTATTAGAAGAAAAAGGGTTAGGTAGTATTAATAAGAAAGAATCGCCAAAGAATAAGTCACCTAAGGGAGACCTAAGAGGAGCACCTACTAAGCTACTTAGAGTTATTTCCCTCTTAGTTAGAAGAGAGACTAATCTTTTATTACTAAGTTCCTGTAGACCTTATTAAACAAGTTTCTACTCCTTAGAATAGACCTTCTTACGAACCTTCTTAAGATAAAGAAGACGCGCTAAGGCAGACAAGTACGCCTTATAAGCAGTATGAGTACGCTAAAGCTTAGCAAGGGAAGCCAAAAGCTTATTATCAAGTTTTGTAGTGGTAGATTAAACACGAGACCCTATAATAAGTTACTTAGGGAACTTAAAGACTATTAAGAGTTATAGGACGCGTATACTTAGCGTTAGAAATAGAGCAAACGTTATAGGACGATTAAACATTTGCTTTAGTGCACTCCGAATAAGAGGACGGTTATTAGGCAGAAGGACTTGCTAGCGCAATATAAACCAACCCCTCTTTCACACAACGAGAATATGGAGACAGCATTATCTTACCTAATAATAGTATAGAGGAAACCATACGCACACAATAAAGGGTTAAAGAAGAAGAAGATACTTTAGGTATAATAAATAAAGATATTAGCTAAATTAATTAAACGGACATCACACCTCTAGTAGACGACTTGGAGATGTTAGGAATCTTTAAGGACAAAGATAAAGAAGAGGGGGATAGTGTTACGGACAGCTTAAGTACAATATTATAACTACTTAGAGAAGAGTTAGAGGAAGCTAGTTAGTTAATATAGGCATAGTCTAGGATAGATCCGGTGGAACTATGTGACGAGGAATAGTAGCTAAGATTACGTAATGTAATCTATATAATCTATATAATCTGTGTAATCTATATAGAGCATATAGAGCGCACGTACCTTACGGAGCGAAGGGATTTCTTAGGAGTATAGTTATATATTTAAAGGACCATAGTCCCTACCCAGATAGTTCTCTCTTTGTAGTAAATCTTAGAATACAATTGGAGTTAATCTGTTGGGTAACTACTCCACTAGTTATTATTACGTTGTTGATTTGTTCTTACCTATATACCTAGCCCAATAACAGGACCCACCGTAGTTCTTGCTACAAGGTTCCGTTATAAAGGAGGCAGCTCCTACTAAGGAAATATACGCAGAGAGGCTAAAGAAGAACCTCCCTTCTTTGTTCTCCCTACCCTCCTCAATATCACCACCACTACCTTTTACCCCTTCTCCTTCTAGCAGGAGTTCTACTTCTACTAGAAGTAAAAAAAGGCAGCTATAAGAAAGGAAGCTAGTCCTAATTATAGACGAAAAGGACCAACCTCTAGATACCTTCTCTATACGGAACAAAGTCAACCAACTATTTGCATCAAAACTGCAAGTAGAAAAGCCAGTACTAGCGTCTATAGCTAAAACTAAAGGAAAACAAAATATTCTCCTTATAACTATAGAAGAGTATAATGCAGATTTCCTAGTCAAGTATAAGGATATCTGGCATAACTGCTTTACCTTTTAAAGAGAACAAAAACTAGAACCTTGGGTTCAAATTATAGCCCATGGGGTTCCTACTCTACCTTTTCTAGGAGAAGGAGGCTCTAAGCTTCTAAAAGAAGAAATTGAGACCTTTAATCCTATAAGGATACAAGGACTACCTAGATGGATCTCATCTAGTGTAAAAAGACACAATCCACAAACCAGATTTGGCTCTATAGTTTTTACTATAGAGAACGAAGAGAAAAGACAAGAAATCCTTAAGCAAAAAGAAATTTCAATCGCGGGTACAGCTACTAAGGTAGTAAAATACCTAGATGTCTCTCCTACTACGCAGTGTACTAGCTGTCAAAAATTTGGCTATATAGGAGATAGATGCTCTACTAGAGCCTGTAGATATTGTGCAGCTGTATATTTATCTAAAGACCACTCCTGTTCTACCTATACAATAACAGGCAAGCCTTGTCAACATACCACCCCTCTTTGCATTAATTGTAAAGGAAATTACTTTGCTAATAGCAAAGACTGCGAGATACTTAAAGCAGCTAAACTAGTACCTAGTACTAGCTTAGAAGATATGGAAGAATAAATAAAGCATAGAATTCTAGAAGGAGGCAACTTCTACTAGGCTCTTAAAAAGATATTAGAGAGCAAAAGGATAGAAATCAATTGCAAAAGGACAGGGATAGGTGTTAGGATTTCTTTTTTTTTCTATCATTTTCTCATTCCTTAGTAGTTATAGTAACTTAGTATTTTACTAAGGAGCTGTAATCCCCTAAGGGGTTTATAAACTACTAGGATATAGCTACTAGTACATGTTAAGCTGCCTAGAAAGGATTCATGTATATAGAACTATAGCGCCATAGCCTAGAGGCTGCATGCGCAGTATTGTATGTAGTACAATACAACGGACATAAAAAAAAAATAAAAAAAAATTAAAGTCTATATAATAAAGCTCTAAATTACAAACTCGGGTCAAAATTTTAGTTGGGGGGCCAACTATCCGCATGTTTTAATTGGTGCGCACGGGTCACAATTTATAGGACGTTATTATCGGTGCAAGGGATAGTTGTATGAAGGTGATCTTGAACCACTTATCAATCCCCGCATCTATTCATTGGATGTCGGGAGGCCAGGCCAGCGGCGAGAGTTAGCGGTATTTCTATTCGCTCGGTAAAGTTATTATGCAGGCAGAGTCGTATCCAGAGCTGTCGCTTTGCTCACTCGTGAGTCGTATTCTGCAGATAGCCTAATTGGGCGAACTGGTGGTTCCACTACTTGTTATAATTGCTTGTTACGCTGCGCTTGTCAGTTTTCGTAGAAGCCTTCTAACATGCCGTGCCACCTGTCTATGGGTACAGCCCGATTTGCTTCCCATAGCAATTCTTGAACCTCCAAATCTACTGCCATACGAGGACGTCATACTATAACTACTCTCAGTTTAGCTCATACGGGTGCTCTTTTCCCTAGTAAGAATTGAATGACCAAACTGGTGAGAATTCTTCGCAACTTTCGTAGTAATGTATATATGGACAAGCTATATATCCTACGTATACAGCTGGTATCTATCTGTTTTCCAAGGGTATCGGAGTCAAATTTATAACTTACTACCATCTTCGTCGCCAGACTTTCTTCGCTTCGCCAAGTTCCTCGTAGAATCTAGTACAAGATTGATGTGGTTACTGAGTGCTATAATGTCTCCTTCAGCATCCATAACAATAACCTCCAGATCAAACCTTCCGTTCTTAATCTGCTTCGACCGTACACGAACGAACAGAAACTCAACGCCCTCTTCAGGTAGCGGCTTCTTAACATCCAAATTAAGCAATAAAGTAGGATACCAATTGCGGCCCATCTTATTTTTATTCTTCGACGGCCGCATGTCAAACGGATCATCACCATCCTGATAGCCTTCCACGACCTGCGGGAACATATCGGCAATATATCCTAAGCTCGTGTTGGTGAACTTTTCTCCGTTGACAAAGCAGAGCCATTCATCTGCTAAACTCCTCATCGCTTGGCCTTTCCGTGGCAGGAATAATTTGACTTTCTGCGATGCTTTTCGAAAATCCGCGAAGGGCATTTGTGATTCTCGAGCCCAATGCTCATCCTTATCATCCTTTAGCTTGGAGAAATCCACAGGGAGAGCTGGCGGGTGCAACGAGTACCCGGTGCGGAAAGATACACCTTCCTCGGTTTGAAAGTTCGAGTTGGTTATGTAACCCACGACTTCTTCGCGGCCTTCTTGAGACATAGTAACATGCACCACTGAGGTCTGTCGGCCCAGCTTTACATCTTTGACAACGAATGTTGCCGGGCCTTCCTGAGTGCGGCGGAGGAACTCAAGATGGAGGGTAATCGTATGCGGCTGGTTCTGCTTGGAGAGAGTGGTTTGGAAGTGGGTAGCTACAACACGAAGGAAGCAACCTGTAACGAAGCCGCCATGAGGAACTATGCATAATGTCAACTAGGAACTCAAAAGCAAGCATCCTAGGATACCGGCCTTTACCAATGCACCAATCATCCGGAAAGTTGGAGGAGTATGTATGAGAGTCAATGATCTGAATCGCAGTAGCCTCGTCCCAGGAAGACATTGATTTGACTATAAATGAAGTATTAAAGGGACAAACCCGGGGACATCAAAACCCACCATCACTGTGTATAGAAATACATGGAGGCTGCTTCGGCGATTCCTTCTGACTAGCAATAAAGGCTTATCCGGGAACAATAGACCTGCGTTACCTCAGCAAGCTCAGACCACATATTCGGAATAATTTTATATCCGCTCCACGTAAAATCGAAAATGTGGTCTGAGAGGGTTTCGCAACGTTTATTAAGAAATCCAACTTTTTTTATAATTCCCCCTACACTCGCAGCTGAATCGCTCAGCCACAATGGCTTAAAATACTACTAAAAGTTCATCGATTAGAGAGACGACCCGATATTTTATAAATATTAGGTCTAAATTAGCCCATAACTGCCCAAAGTAAAGATTATTTTCGCTAAAAAAAAAAAACCGTTATTAGGAATCCCGGCATTGCCTATAATATTATAATAAGTGTATATATAAAAGCCAAAAATCCATTACTAATAGATCTAGCTCTTGCGATTATTTTAAGCCTATATGCAGGCCTAGACCTTATATGGGTGGCTTTATTAACTTTGTTAAAGATTATATATATCCCTATATAAATTTAGGCAACGGACGTCGCAACGGATGTCGCAACGGACGTCGCAACGAACGCCGCAACGGACGTCGCATATATAAGGCCCAAAAGTTGATCGATTATAGAGCTGGTTCTTGTGATTATTTTAAGCTTATATGCAGCCCCAGACCTTACATGGGTAGCTTTAACAATTTCGTTGAAGAAGGTGACTACTCTACATACAAAACAAGTCGGATCGCCTAAGAAACCTTGTGAAAGTCTCTCAGACCATAGAATCAACTTTTTGACAAAAAAGGTTAGCGATATCCGCTTGCGGATATACGTAAGTCCGCTAATTGATTCTATGGTCTGAGCTTGCTGAGGTAAAGACCTGCGGACCCGGCGCTTTATCGGAGCAAAGTTTCTCCTTGCTCATCTCGTTCTGGGTGTGGATCATTTAATCGTTGCTAAGTAGTCAGCTATGTTTGTTATGCTTTTATGAATGGCTTTAGAAACTCTGGTATGGTCCGAATATCGTGGCTGTGTGAGCCTTCAAGAAACCCTCACTTAAGACGACTTTATAAATCCCCTCGCACAGCATCCCGTCCTGGAATTTCTCGAATGCCTCCAGAACGATTATGTTGGGCTCAAGCTTTATCCGCATGAGGAAAATGCCTCGGTATTCCCCCCAGCCCGCCCTGAAAGACAGCCCGCCCTCCACCCCAGCCTGCCGTCTTTGGCGAGGTGTGCCCGTTGATCGCGTTGCCGCATATCCAGGCGGATGACCTACCTTCTGTTCGAAATAGCGGTCATGGTGCAGGTTTCTCACTCTGGCTTCTTTTCTTGCCTACTTTCCACATTGTCCTTAACATTTTATGCGGATTCCAATACAAACCCAACTCCTACTTCCCAATCATGCCTACTGAGTCGAAATATCCATTGATTGATATCCCAAAAACAGATCTGTGGGGCTTCCTGTTCGAAAGGAAGGATAAAGAATATCCCGATGACAAGGGCACGAGGCCCCTACATCCTCACATGACAGAGCTCAATTACTGACTACTGAACAGTAATTTACCACGATCCCTACACGAAACGCTCCTACACCTATGCCCAAGTTAAGAGTACCGCCATCGACTTTGGCAAGGGCCTCAAAGCTCTCTGGGATTGGCAGAAGGACGACGTCCTAGCTCTTTTCACACCGAACTGCATCGACACTCCAGCGATAACATGGGGATGCCATTGGGCAGGTGGTATTCTGAGTCCTGCAAACCCAAGCTATACAGTCGACGAGCTGGCATTCCAACTCAAGGATTGCGGCGCCAAAGCTGTGGTGACGCAGCTACCATTATATGAGACGACAAAGAAGGCCGCGACCAAGGTCGGGATACAAGAAAATAGAATAATTATTATGGGCGACCAGCGAGATCCGGAAGGCGTGGTCAAGCATTTCACAAGCATCAGGAATATTTCTGGCACGTCGCGATATCGAAGGACTAAGATAAACCCTGAGGAGGATCTGGCTTTCCTCGTCTATTCGTCAGGCACCACAGGACATCCAAAGGGAGTGATGTTAACACACCGGAATATTGTTGCCAATGTTCTTATGTTGAAGGCAGGGGAGAGTGGGAATTTAAGGTGGAATAATGGACCTAATAGAGAGGGAGACAAAATATTAGCTTTCCTACCCTTCTTCCATATTTATGGTAAGGGTTGCCTACGAAGTATTCCCAGGAGAGCTAGTTAACTTTAGCTCCAGGTCTCACCTGTCTCGTTCATCAGAGCCTTTACAGCGGGCTCATGATTGTGGTAATGCCGAAATTCGACATCAACGGCTTCTGCAAGATTGTTCAGGGCTACAAGATCACCTTTGTATACGTAGTGCCACCGGTCGTCCTTCTACTCAGCAAACATCCCGCAGTGGAGAAATACGACCTCAGCTCTCTCCGAATGATGAATTCTGGGGCCGCTCCTCTGACCAAAGAGCTTGTGGAAGCGCTGTGTAAGCGTCTAAAAATTCCCGTTAAGCAAGGGTATGGGCTTTCAGAAACCAGTCCAACAACGCATACTCAGCCTTGGGAAGATTGGAACAAAACCATTGGCGCTGTAGGCACTCTTCTTCCCAATCAAACGGCCAAGTACATCTCTCCGGACGAAAAAGAAGTGCCTGCTGGACAAACGGGTGAGCTCTGGATCAAAGGCCCGAACATTTTCAAAGGTTATTTGAACAATCCGGAAATGACTGCACATGCTTTGACGCCAGACGGGTACTTTAAAACTGGCGATATAGGCCACCAGGATGAGAATGGTAACTTCTACATTACAGATCGTGTGAAGGAATTGATCAAGTACAAGGGCTTCCAAGTGCCACCAGCGGAACTGGAAGGCATTCTCATAGGGCATCCTAGTGTTAATGATGTCGCTGTCATTGGTATTTACAACAAAGACCAGGCGACAGAGGTTCCTCGTGCTTACATCGTTCCTGCGAATGGTTTTGGTAGAGGAGAAAAGGAAGCTCAAGAGATCATCGAATGGTTGAATCAGAAGGTGGCAAGCCATAAACGGTTAAGAGGAGGTGTGAGGTTCGTAGACGACATCCCGAAATCCGTGAGTGGTAAGATCCTGAGGAGGATATTGAAGGCGAAGGCACAGGAAGAGGAACAGGGCTCGAAGGCGAAGTTGTAGAGCACGTCCCAGCAGACGTTAAGATCTAATGTCGACTTAGATAGAGACATGTTACATATGTGTATATCAAAATCTCAAGAATTATTGGAACCTTAATATGGCTTTCTTTCATTGACACGCAGTTGTCGATTGGGATATCGCCAAAGGCGGCGGTTCTAGAGCACAAGTCAGGCACGTTACACCGCATTCTCTTCTCCCCGCCGATTTATATATCGCTTTCGACAATGCATCATCGTCCTTCGGGACAAGTACACCACATAGTGCACAAAACGGAAGCAGGCGAAATCCCAATAATAAGACTAGCCAGCAGTTCCCCAACTGTTTCCTCGGGGTAAAAGGCACTCTTGTTTGACCTTCTTGAGAGTCCAACTCGAACCTTTTGCCATTTTAACTGCATTTTGCTTGGTGCGTTAAATTTATCTGGACATGGTCTTGATTCAAGATGGTTGCGCGGTAGCTGATTTGCAGCCTTAACGAAGATCTTTTCCAATAGTTTATGGTTTGTCGGTGTCATTTTCGCTGTTTGAGACCTCTACGAGTTTTTTTTGGAGTGAGTTGGAAGACGCAGTTGGTGAGATACTTGCCCCTGACTATTTCTAGTCATCGCCAAACAAGCACCGTGTTTGAACGGACCCTCGGTCGAGGCTGCTGCAGCGCTCTGTTGCCCTATGACGGATTAACTAAGTGCAACTTACCGTTTCATTTAATGGCATGATCAGACTTCTTCTAATATAATTAACCCTCCTCAATGCCATATTGCGATATTCGTTCAACATCAAGACGCAAAGGACTCGGGAGCAAAGTTACCTGGGGCGTGGTGGCTGAGCCACTTTACAACATAGCTTATCTCAGTAAGCGACTCAGACGGCAAGGGCAGACTGAAGGCGCACTCACTAATACTAAAGTGTTACTAGTCTCCACCTAAAAAAACGCCACTTTCTTTTAACCAATCAGCTATCTACCGACCTT
>Ga0307507_10007297_pt1 | contig 16180 bp, 6 predicted proteins | sample 7_EM_MG_FD_207223 | JGI IMG/M metagenome (GOLD analysis project Ga0307507, IMG submission 207223) | Populus trichocarpa ectomycorrhiza microbial communities from riparian zone in the Pacific Northwest, United States - 7_EM | ecosystem: Host-associated > Plants > Roots > Unclassified | place... | reverse complement strand
CATTTTTTTATTGCTTTCACCGTGAATAGTTTTGTATGTCTTCTGTGCTTGTCTTCTTCACAAACGATACCAAAATTAATACATGATATGGAATCTTCTTGTTTTGTAGTTGCAGGAAAAAAAAAAGAAATGAAGTCCATTTTTTTTTATTGTTTCTCACAATTTTGTATTTATTGTTGATGAATCTATTTGCAGATCTGAGTTGGTTTTGGAGGCATAAGAACAAGTTGATCCTGAAAAATTATTTGGGAACAAAAAGAGAAGGTATTGTAAAATTGAGTATGTGTTTCTTTTTCTACACATATTTAACTAATTACTTGTTTTTAATAATACATGAATTAAAGTTTTGGTGTTGTGTATTGTTGTTGTTTACAATATTGTGAATATATGGTGTTGTGAGGTAGGTTAATTAACTACAACCATTTCTTGCTTGCATGCTGATATGAAAAAAAAATTGGGTGTTGTGAATTAGGTTAATTAATCATCTGCATTTCTGGGTCATCTGCATTTCTGGGTCATTTGCATTTCTGTCTCGACAATACTGTAAACTTTGTTGATTGTTCTTATTTACAATATGGTTAATTCTGATTTTACTGTTGTCATTTTAGGCTAAAACTATGCTGCTTCATTTTAATTCTTTTAGAACTTGATGCTACAAAATGCTATGATTAGTGGTCTCTTTCGAGATTTAAGAATTGGGCTACGAGGGTTTATAAGAAAGAATCAACAATTTCTTGGTCTGATATAAAGAGTAATTGTAGTCAAGTTATTCGATGTTTGGTCTGTAAAGGGTTTTAGTTGAAGAAATTGTGATGTCTGTTTATTTTTTTCATTACCTTGGTGAAGGACCACTACAATTATCTCATGTTATATTAGATCAAAAGGGCACTAGTCTTGTCAATCAACGCATCACTATTATCAAATACAAATACACAATATGCCTTATCTCTTATTTTGGTACCAATTTTTCATGAAGATTTGCAGAAGTGATGTGTAATGTTTTTGCTAAAGTAGCTTATTTTATGGAAGGGCTAGAATTTTGATAGAATGGTAATTAATTTTAGTTGATGTCATTATATATTGCATTACATGTTTGATCTAACTACCATATATATATTTGATGGTCTCAGTTCATTTTTGAAACTGGAAGTCTTTTTCTTTTCATTTCAATGTTGTTTACTCCGTTGATTGTTTGAATACTTGTATGTTAACTATACTTTCATCCAAGATTAGTCAAATTTTAAGCATGTTATAATTCATTATGTTTGCTTTCAAATATGTTATCCAACTAGGAATGGAAGGTCCTGAAACTATGGATAAAGCTGCTTGGACTAAAGAAATGTTACATGCTTTTTGTGACCTTTGCATCAAGGCTATCGACATGGGAATGAGACCAAATACTCATTTTGACAAAGCTGATTGAAAATATTTGTTGACAGTTTTCAAAGAACAAATTGGTCATGCATTCACCAAGGCACAACTGAAAAACAAATGGGATGGTTGCAAAAAGGATTAGAGGATATGGACAAAGCTCATTTCTGAAACTGGTGTAGGCTAGAGTAATGAATTAGGAACAATTTCTGCTAATGATGAGCGGTGAAAAGCAAAACTTCAGGTTATTTGTCATGATCCTTAATCTTTAATTTGTTTAAATCTTAGTTTAGTAATTACTAAATTGTTTGAAGTTGCATGAAATAATTTTATTTGTTTTGTGTAGGAAATAAAAGGAGTAAAAAAGTTTAGGCAAGCTGGTATCGAATCGTCTTTACGTATGAAGTTTGATAGAATGTTCTCAAACATTGTTGCTACTGGATAGTATATGTGGGCACCATCGTCTGGAGTCTTGTGTGATAATAATGTTGGTGTTGATGGCAATCAAAATGCCAATGTGAAACAGCTTGATTTGAAATAAGGATGCGGTGATTCGAAAGAGGATGGAATTCCAAATTTCACTGATGATGTTTGCAACATGGTTAGAGGGGTTAATATGTCCAGCAACAACAATACACACAGCGGTGGCTAGAGAAAAGAAAGAGAAGGCTCTAAGGTTCAAGTTGAGAAAAAAAAAAGGAATTATGGAATTGGGTTACAACTATTGTCACGTTGGGATCAATTGATTGACAACATGTCAAACAATAATGATTCAACATCTATTTGCAAAGATAGGAAATGATATAGTATTCTTGAGGTTATGAGCGAGCTTCACTCAATTGAAAGAGTTAATATCGGAGATGATTTTCATGGGTTTGCTACTGAGTTTCTAGGTTTGAGAAGGAATAGAGAATGTATACATGACGTAAAACACCTTAGACGGAGAGGTATATATTGATCTCAAATGCATGATTTCATTTATTCTTTGGTAATATTATTTAGAATGTTATTTAACATGTTTTGAAATTTCATGTCATTTATATAAATTTCAGATTAATATTGTGGCAGTTTTCTCAAGATGATATGGAATAATGATTCCTTTATGTTGGTTCAAGAGTGCAAATAAATTTAACAATTGAATCTATCAATTATTGGCGGCTACAATCAGTTAGGTTATAGAACATTAATATTTATTATGTTCAAGTTATGAAAGGTAGATTAATTTAGTTAAAAACTTTGGTGTTATTTAATCATTGTTGAGTATGATGAATTGCGATCTTGTTAAGTAATTCTGGGAAAATACTATTCAATTTTCCGCGAGAATGGTTGATGATGTAGACAATACTTTTAGTTTTATTTGACAGAACAAATTTGGTTTATGAATTCCACTAGTTGATGATATGGACAAAAAGTGTAGTTTTATGTGACGAAACAAATTTGGCTTATGAATTATTCTACGTAGGAAATCCAATTATAAGAAAGTTGGATATGTGCACAATGTTATATAAATATTATATCCTTCTAATAACAAAATTGATTTAAAGCAAAATATAAACTATATATGAATGTAATTAATTGTAAGGAAAAGGAAAAAACATACAAAAAGTCAAACATGTTAAAAAAATATCAATCATATATCATAGGATGCTCAAATCAAAAGGGAGGATTTGAAATCTAACAAGTAATCAATTGTGGCAAATTGAAGGGATAGGAAAACTTTTTATATGCTGACAAAATACATTGCATTACATGTTGTACGCAACTTGCACAAGAAACAAATAGAAATGACATGATATGATAAATGAATTAAAATGTTTAGAAATGGTATAAACAAATAAAGTTCTGAATGAATGAATTATTGAAGAACAAAATATGTAAAAAAGATCACAACAAAAGCAAAGAATTATTGTTGTATTGAAATTTTCCATACAATAGCAATAATATCAAAGTCATGCCAGGCATAATGTCGATATACACTTGCAATTTCATCAATTACATATGTCTCTATTCTATATAAGGCAATGCATCTTTTCTCCAAGTTAATAAATTATTGTTGCCAAAGAACATCTTTTCTACAAGAATTATTTACACCTCAAAGCATAATAAAAACACAGAGGTAAATAATCAATTTTTTGTATGTTATTATTCATTTATTTTTTCCATGTATGTTTGGTTTTTGTTATTTTGTTTGATTTGAAAAACTGGTGTTTAACATTATTCATTTATTTAGCATTATAAATATGGAAGATGTACGTTTTAATGTAATATTCAGTGAAGATCTTGATGATGATTATGAAAACATAATGGATCGTGTTGTTGATCACATTAATTATCATGGTGGTGATGACAACAGTGGCTCAGGAGGGGATGGTGATGATAGGGAAAAGGATGACGACAACGACGACGACGATAGTGATGAGGATGATGAATCATTTTGGAGGTGAGAATTTGATAGGAAAAAATTAGTTATGTGTATAGGTAGGGTAATAAACATGTATTATATTAATTATATCCATAAAGAATCGTGTATGGTTTCATACCACACATGCATGTGTTGGCTGACTGAAGTTTTAAGAGGACATTGGAAATGATACGTCAACATGTTTAGAATAGACACATCAACTTTGTTAAGCTTGTGCAATGATTTAGAAACAAAGTATGAGTTACAAACCTTCGAGAAGAATGAGTGTTATTGAAAAAGTGGCTATATTTCTATATATAATAACACTAGGAGCATCAAATAGGGAGATTCAAGAGCAATTTCAACATTCAGGTGAAACTATTAATAGATGCATTAAAGAAGTCCTAACAACAATATGCTTGTTTGTGGTGGATGTCATAAAACCAGAGGACCTCAATTTTACGAACACTCAACGAGAAATTGCAATGAATCCAAGATATATGCCTCATTTCAAGGTAAGACAAATTGTTTGTTAAGGCCCTGTTTGTTTGCTGGAAAGTAGTTTTCTTTTGGAAAGTGAATTCCAGGAAAGTGAATTATTTTCTGATGTTTGGTAGTATAATGGAAAATAAGTTGGAAAACATTTTCCAGTGTTTGGTTATGTCATGGAAAATGAGCTGGAAAATAACTTATTAATGTTTTATTTTTTTCAAGTTTATTAAAATAATGAGGAACAAATCTTACAAATTTAAAAGTTGAATGAGAATGAAATTGAAAAAAAATATAATTTCATAAATGATCTCAAATAAAATAAATAAGAATCAAAATAATAAAGATCAAATCTAACAAATAAAAAAATTAAAAGATGAAGAAATTAAATTAATAATAATAATAATTTCATAAATTATTTCAAATAAAATAAGTAACAATCAAAAGAATGAAGATCAAATTTGATAGATAAAAAATTTTAATTAAAAAATAATAAGGAAAAAGCAAATAACAATTATAAAAATGAGGACCAAAGTTAATACAAAAATCAAATCTTAAGGGATGAAATTGAAAAAAAAATATTCAAAACAAAATATATATATAGCAATCAAAAGTTTGAGGACCAAATTTGATATAACCAGCAAATAATATGACATTTCTAAATTTTTCACAACTTCTGGAAAGTGTTTTCCCCCCAAAATAAAAGGAAAACACTTTCCTGGAAACTAAGCCAAATTTTTCTTTGACTGGAAAGTGTTTTTCGTTGACCAACTTTCCTAATGACAAACAAACACATGAAAGTTTACAAAGTGGTTTTCAGGAAACCACTTTCCGTCAAACAAACGAGACCTAAGAAAATCCTCGCGACAATGTGCAAATGGTGTGTTATTCTTTTTTTTTTTTAATATGCTCACACTGAAATTATCAAAACTTTTTTTATTAGAAAAATGGAGAGATGCCTTTTTAACCTTTATTTCAATTATATTAATTTTATTTTATATCTATTCTAATTGCTTACAGTATTTATTGAATTAAGAATCCGAGCCAACAAAACTTTTTTTTTTGTTTAAGATAAATATATTAACAAGAGAATTAGAAAGTACACAATAAAATTATTATTTTTAATTTGATTTAGATTATTGCTTTCCTTAAAAACAAAATTTTATTGTTGTACACTTCAAAAAAAAATTAAAAGCTTTATGCATCGTTAGATCAAATATCTTAAAATACATCTTTCTCTTAGCTTGATGATGCAATATTTGATTAGCATTAAAGTTTTTTTAACATTTGCTAGAACATATAATATTTTATTTATTATATTAAACACACACAACAACATTGTAGCTCACAATTAAAGTTTTTCTTGACAAAAAAAAACACGTTAACAATACTCGTATATTTTTTTGTTGAAAAAATATTTTTATCAAGCTCACAGCAAAGCACAGGCACTCTATCTAATATATATACTATTATCCATTCACCTTTTAATTTATAGCATAATTGTCAAACTCTACTTAAAGGTTGACCCGAAAAGGGCTTGGGTCCCTAGGTTAACCTAGTGAGACAATGACATACTATATTAAAAGTGATTTAATATGTTGAATTTAAGTATGGCTAAATTTCAATATAATTTTAATTAATGAAAATTTTAAAAATTTAAAGACTTAAAATTTTGAATGAACAAATATATTAAACTTAAAGTCTCAAATATTCAAATGATAACCACCACAATCCATAATTAAAAAACACAAGTTTCTTCACTTTAAGTAATATTGTTGTTAATATTTGTTGGTTTATAGTTTACTCGATCAGGTTTGGCCAGGTCACTTGAATAATTAAAAACCTAATCTAGTAGAACAAGTTTTGTTAGGTTATTATCGGTTCAACTAGCAACCTAGTTTTGGCTTAGACTTTAAGCCTTGGATTTTTTTTAATCAATCTTCGGAATTTTACAATTATGTTATATAGGTGGTGGTGTTAGAATGAAAATAATATCTTATTCTATATAGGATGTAATGTTGGAGTGAAACACCAAGGTCGTGTTCATAAGTAGAAACATATCTATTTTCTAAATCTAAAAACATTTGTCTATATAAAATGAAAAATATGATTTTGTGTTTAATTATAATTTTTTTTTATTTAAAGAATTCGAAAACACATTTTTCCAACTCTCCCACTTATAACTAGTCTTTGAATTTTATTTTTTATATATATATCATGTCTCCTCTTTTGTCTTGTTTCCACTATCTTCATCTCCTCTATCCCTAGATATCACCAAACGTTACCTAAAAAATATCTTTTTTACCCCAAAAAAACTTAGAAGGAAGCACAAGTTTTCTATAGAAAACAAGAAAAAGAAACTATATATATGGACAAAATTGGTGTGGAAGCTAAACATGAGAGAGAGAGAGAGAGAGAGAGAGAGAGAGAGAGAGAGAGAGAGAGAGAGAGAGAGAGAGAGAGAGAGAGAGAGAGAGAGAGAGGGGGGGGGGACAAATATATATTAAAGCTTCAATTAATGTATGCACAACACCACCAAAAAGATCTCGACGATATGATTTCATAAATACCAAGGAAAGCCATAATTGAAGCTAGGGGTGATCCACATGCACTACCAAAAAATGGTGGGTATGGCCCAATACTACATGCACTAGCCAAAATCTTCTCTCTTCCATTTTAGTTCTATCCCTGCCTTTTTTTTTAGTTATTCTTTTAGTCCTCCAAATTGGTTGACCATGTCAAGTTAAGCTGTTTAAGTTAAATCCCAAACGAGCTAACCATGTCAGGTCATGTTGTTTAGGTTAAAGATTAAATAGGCTAACCATTTAAGCAATCACATCATCTTCTTTTCTCTTCTAATTTAACCCTGAAAAAACTATTTGGGCCTCAATCAGTACCTTGGGAATTTTTATTTACTAACACACACCACAATGCACAGTGACGAGTTCATAGGCATTCTATACGATGATGTATTCTCCTTGACTTGTTCATTGTTAGTATGATGCCTATCTCTATCCACTAACATCAATTTTCTACCAGCATGTCACCTCCATGAACACCTACCAATCACTAACCTCTCCATCAATAACAAGTAATACACCACAATCAATTGTAAGCACCAACTACTCCACCAATTATATAAACAACTCACACGAGATACTACAACTCCACTCACCACAAATGCCTACAACATCATCCTTCATACTCTATGAGGTAAATTAACATGACCAGGATCTATAAAAACCTATATCGAGTCCTTATGTAATGACTCGAGATTTCTTATCATTACATGATCGAAATTGATGGTAATTTTTTTTTTGTAAGCCTTTTCATCCTCGATACTTCTCACGATAACATTCCAAAAATTTGTAAATCAACATCCCTATAAAATGGGTACTTGATACACATACCCATAAGATTATATTTACATATTCATAAGTTTACATTACATCATATTAACATATTCATAAGTTCGCATTCTTGTTCTAACCTCGTTATCATCACTAGTTTATACAAAAGTGTTGAACGACAATTACACAACTAGTACATTTGTTCATACAAAATACATAACACCTTACAACATGTGAATAGATAATTTATTCTAAAACATATGGACCTGTGGAACAAGATTCCATATGCACCTTGTTGGTGTGACGTCACTGTTACAGTACAAAAATGAATATAAGAATTATAAACAATTCAAAACATGATGATAAATAACTAAAAGAAGAATAACATTACTTTCCGTTTATAGCCCAAATAAGTATAATCTTTTCATTACTCTTTATAATACATAATACAACCCTTATTATTTCTCCAACTATATTATCCTTGCTCACAAGTCCCAAACTCTCCGTAGGAGTGGTAGGGACGGAGTTAATTCATTTGCCAAAATTATTTTGTTTTGTTTTATTTTGGTCATCCTTTACAAAACCACTAAATAAGTTTATATGCATTGTTCCAACCCGGTCATCCATCTCAAATGTTGTTAACCATAGCTAATCATAATATTTGAACCCTGTCATCCTTATTAAATGCCCTTAGTCGACGCTAATTATGACTTTCAACCCGGTCATCCATTTTGGATACCATTAGCTGAAGCTAATCATAATATACACATCCGGTCATCCATCTTGGATGTCTTTAGCCGTAGCTAGTCACAATATTCAAACCTTGTCATCCCTCTTGGATGCCCTTAGCTGATGCTAATTATGACTTTCAACCCGATCATCCATTTTGGATACCATTAGCCAAAACTAATCATAATATACCCACTCGGTCATCCATCTTGGATGCCATTAACCGTAGCTAATCACAATATTCAGACCCGATCATCCATTTTAGATATCATTAGCCGTAGCTAATCATAATATACACATCCGGTCATCCATCTTGGATGTTATTAGTCGTAGCTAATCACGATATTCAAACCTGGTCATCTATTTTGGATACCATTAGCCGTAGCTAATCATAATATACACACTCAATCATCTATCTTGGATGTCATTAGCCATAGCTAATCATAATATTCAAACCCAATCATCCATTTTGGATACCATTAGCTAAAGCTAATTATAATACTTAGCCCGATCATTCATCTTGGATGCCATTAACCAAAGCTAATCATAATGCTCAATCTGGTCATTCATCTCGGTTGTTGTTAATCGTAGTTAATCACAATACTCAACCCGATCATCCATCTTGGATATCATTAGTCATAGCTAATCATCATGTCCAAGCCCGGTCATCCCTTTAAGATTTCATTAGTCAAAGCTAATTATCAAAATCCAATCCTATATTTTATGAACGATTCATTATTCACACAAAATGGTAACAGATCCTTTATAACATATTCATTTCAGAGAATTAATATTATGCTAAAAGAGGGTGGAAAACCAACTCTCTATTCCTCTTGTATAGTGTCTTTGTCTGGTCGAAGGTCCGATTCCGGTCGTACCACTTGACATATCACATGATCATAATCAACATACTCGTATCAAACAACTATATAACTATCATCATATATATTCAAATAATTCACATGTTCACATTCAAGTGTTCCACACATTATATAATCATACAATGAACATCATCACATCATTACATTTCTTTTTGTTTTAAGTGTGGCCACTCACGGGCGTCCTAATATTTAATTCTTGAGTTTTGTTGAGATTTAGACTAGATCGTCGATGAAATCAGTCAAGTCATTTCTGATATGGGATTCATCAACGAAACTAGGTCGTTATTGTCACAAGAAGTCATCAGCGAAAACTGGGTCGCTAATAACACATAAATCATCAGCAAAATTTGTTCTACAGTTGATGCCTAAAGTCATCAGCGTACTTATCTACTATTGATTTGAAAATCGCTGATGAAAATTGCATCGTTGCTGACCCAGAAATTGTCAGCACAATTAGTTCTATAGTTGACATATAAAATCATCAGTGCATTCATCTATTGTTGGTTTGAAAATCATTGATGAAAACTGCGTCGCTGCTGACCTAGAAATTATCAACGCAATCAGTTCTACGGTCGCTGCCGACCCAGAAATTGCTAGCGCAATCCAGTCCTACGACTGACTTATAAAGTCGTCAGCGCCTATGTTTTTCTATTGACTCAAAAATCATTGATAAAAATTGAGTCGCTGTCAATCCACAAATTGACAGCGATGATTAAGTTATTTCTAGTTTTACTATTTCCCTAGGTTGCGTATAAGGTACGCGCTAAGCTTTCCCTTTTATTCAACACACCCTAAACAAATTTGGACATGTATCGAAACCAAACGTATTCACATTTATCACAAAGCTATCAAACAATGCACCACTGAAATCCAACATGTACATTCTTCCAAGGTCCTCCCTAACTATCATTCCAAGGTCGTGGCCAAACTTTTGTCAATAATCCTCTACTTCAAATTCTCAATTGTAACGTCCCAATTCAATAATACAATTTATAGTAATTCAACAACACATAAAAGTTCTACTTTCATACTATTTCATGTCATTCTAATGAGGTTCATCATGTAAGGTTTCTTCATGATTCTTCCCTTAGGCCGAATCATTGTTGCCTTTTATTTTCCTAATTAGTACATGCAATTCAACATATTTTATCACAAGTATATCCACAATAACATTTCTAAATGCATATACATCCAATTGGTTCATAATAATACATGTTCATTTATCACATAAACAAAATCAAAGCATTAATATGGCATAATTCTCGTTTCAGCTCCAGCATGCTTCTAAGGTTTAATGACAACACAATTCTACACATAGCATTATTCCAACACATTTTCACATAATTTCTTCAATCATATATGTAGAAATCATGTCATTAACACAAGCATAATTTTTGTTTTGGTTCTAGCATGTTCTAAGACTCTAAAAAGCTCACAATTCAAGCACTTTAACATATCAATTGCATTATGTCCCACCTTCTACAACTGGCTGGCCCTTCCTATAGGTTCATACATTTAATTTCACTTATATTCATTCATTTTTCTCTTGTAGGAGTCTATACATGTTTTTTTTTTATTTGTTCATCATTCCCCTTAAATTCATCACTCTTAGTTGTTAAACCTTGAGTCACAATGTAAGAGCCCTAAACTCTTATTTTTTTTTAGTTCTATCAATTCTCTTTTTGTCTAAAATTTGGTGTAATAACCAGCCAAAGGAATGATGTTGGTCTTACCTCATGTTTTTGGGTAGTCTTAGTGTAAGATTCGGTGGTTTGTTCTTTTTTTTCTGTTTGATTTCTTTGTTCCCTCTCCTGTTGTCCAGCCGACCCTTTAGGCTCCTCTTTCTTCTATATTTTTGGTTTTCTCTCCTTCTCCTAACTCACCTCTCACTCATCACTCAAGAAAGTTGATATACAAGCTGGTTGGGTTTAATTTCTCCATAAGAAGGAGTATGTGCTGCAGCAATGGTTGCTACTGGTTCTGGGAAGAGGTCTAGGCTCATTCCTCCATGTTTTCGGTCACTTCTATTTCCCTCTAACTCTTGTCTCACTCAGCATCCAAGGAGTTTGGTATACAGTTGGTCGATTTTTCAGTTTTTCTTTGGGAGAAAAGGGTTGTTCCAACAGAGCTGCAGCCGGTTTTTTTTAGAGAAAGAGTCATTTTTTTCTCCCCCTTGTATTTATATCCCTCATAAATATAAGGAGGTGTTTGGGAGGCTGGTTATTCATGTTCTTATCCTTATTTTGTTTCATCCTAGAGCTGGTCTAATCCTTTATAATTCCCATTTAGGGTAGGCCAGTTCCACCCCCTCACTTTTCCTTTAGAGTAGGTTGGTCCGTTACCTCTAATTTCCTCCTAGCATAGGCCGACCTAATACTAATTTTTTATTGGGTGTTATACCCCAAGTAAGTTCATTTATGAGCAACAATATAACACAAGAAATTCCTCACAATAAGACTAAAAAACATGAACTAGAGTATACTATGTAAAGCCACAACACCACACTGCTACTTATACGCTCTTGCTCACCTACCACACTACTCATTCCTTGTATTATTTACTTCCATGCACAACATACTCCTCTCCTTCTACATTTTACTAACTTATAAATTAAAGGGTCCCCAATTCCAACAAGGAAACTTGTTTTGAAAGGAAACTAATGAAACTCACCCCACCAACCCATTGGACCAGTGACAAGTCCAAACATTCCAGACACTAACCAAGTTCATTTTCCATTACCTCATCAACTAGGTCAAGCCAAGACACTCCATTAGCCTAAATAATGTAGTCCGTGAAAAGCCCAACCAATCTAAAGTCTTGACGACTTCATCACACATCCATATAATAAATTACATATATTAAAATTTTAATTAATGTGATATTATGAGAAAACAATATCATTAAAATTTAAATAAACAATAATATTAAAGAGCTTATAAAATTTCTAAGAAACTTTTTCTTTTTTTTAACATATTTTTCAATTTTTAAAGTGGAAAATCATTTTCTAGATTCACCAAATGAATATATGTTCTACATTCTCCATTGGTTTTGATAAAAATTAAATTAAAGATGAAAATAAAAAATTATTCTTTACAACTAAACAACCTCCAAGTTTTGATATATAGGGCAATGAGGTTTTGACACAAATGGCTTACATTTAGTGAAATAGTTAGGCTTTTAATTGACATATTATTCCTTTTCTACTTCTGTCATCTCTTCAATTTTTTGCTTATAGGTTTCATATGACAATTTAATGTGCCAAAACCTTATTTAGCTCAAATTCTAAACTATAGGTCTAACAAAAAAAGTTAGAGAAAAAGAGTAGGCAAAGATAGGAGTGAAATAAATGTATAAGATTTAAAAGAGCGAGATTTGATAAAAAAAAAAATTGAAAGGATATAAAAAAAAAAGAAGCAAATTGAGGTTAGAGCATGGTGTTCTATGGCAACACCTATAGGTGCTTAGTTTGAACTAGATAGGTAGCTCACACTATGCCGCAGGCTGACTTAAATGTTTTCCACCATTAAAAAAAGATGTTAAAGTGACACAAATGTTCCCAAAGAAGCAAAAAAAAAAATCAAGACTTGGGTCATTAACTTGATTGGGTTTAATATGTTGACCTTTAGTGTCACACATTCATATTTTTATATATTTTGATGATAATAATAAAATAAAAATAATATTCTTGATTGAGAATAAGCTTTAAACAGGTTTTATACGAAGAATATATCAACAAACATGACAGATTATGTAAAGAACTTAACCCAGAAGTTCAAAAAGAGAGCAAGATGAAGACTTAGAATAAGTGTTCATGTTTAAATGTAAATCTTTATTTATTACTTGATAGCACAATTAAAATGAACTCACACACTTCACTATGTATGCATTAAAGGATTGATAATAATGTAATAAAATCTAAGTTAGACGGTTCTAAAAATTCTCCTAGGTTTAAATTTTAGATCTGAAATTCGGCATGAACCGGTCGACTGTTTATTCATCAGTAATGAACACTTGAAAATTTTGCAAGAATTGGTCAACCGATTGGCTTAACTAATCTGAATCGATTGACCTATTAGTGGGATTGTAACAACTATTTTTTCTTTTTTAAAAAAAAACACACACACACACTAATTGCAAAATCAGGATGATAATCTTAACATATATGATATACACGCTATTCTAAAAGTAAATCAACATCAAAATCATCAATCATTGATCATACTCTAGTGTATGTTATTAAACCTTTATATTCTAACATAAAAGTATTCAATCTCATTGTCAATACACTTAAACACCTTCATATCGTATAAGTGTTATCTAGTGAGGTATAGAAATATTAGAACTTCAAATTATAATATTCATTCTATTGAGAAAGTTTATTGTGAAAATAAAATATTTGTAAACCTTTAAAAGTTAGGTACAAACGCTTAGTTTGGTGAGGGAATTTCACCAAAGGAAAAAATCTTGAAGAAATATTTTCTTCAAGTGGTGTAAAAAGCTAGGTGTGAATTCATCAAGTGGGATTGTACTCTTGAGATTGAACTAGTGAAGGAATACAATACTCGAATACGGTTTAACACTTGAGATGTAGATGTAGGCTTGTCGAATCACGTTTAAATCAGTTTGCAAATTCTCTTCCTTAACTCCTTACTTTAAGTACTTTAAATTATATTGTTGGCTATTATATTTACTTGAAGTAATTTGTCCTAAGTGTAAAATTTAGTGATACGTCTAATTTACCCCCCTCTTAGGTGTTAATTTGCCTTAATCCTTGAACAACACTCAATAAGCTTGCATAATTTTGATAATAAAAAAATGCAACGGTAATAAATAAACTTATAAAAAAGCTTGACAACGAAAAAAAGAAAAACAAACCTAACCATAGCCCATCTTGGTTAGGATGTTAAATCTACGACCTACAGTGTATTGAGTTTTGCTTCACAACATTTTACTTACCACTCTTAGCGGGTCGAGTCATTTTTTCCTAACATGAAAAAAGAATGCTTAGGCGATGCTAACATTTCTAAATAAGTAAGAAAGATTTGAGACCCATGTTTATTGACTTGATGGGGTTCACTAAACCCGATTAATTTAATAATACGATTAAAAAAAGACATTAACAAAAAATAAAACAAAAAATGTAATAATTAACCATAAAAAATAAAATGTCAACTTTACTCATGAGGAGATGAAAGAAAAGTATGGTGGAGACTCATCGTTGCTTTGTCATTGACATCGGCCCTCAACTAGAAAGATCTCATTAAGGCAGTTCTAACGCCACTACAAAATGCTCCATATTGACACTGAGAGAGGTTGTACGTGGCGCTAAAGCAACAACCCGGAAAAGTAAGTCAAACAAATTATTATGAAGTTAACATCTCATGTTAATATTTAATAAATTAATTTAATCTAATTTAAAAAATATTTTTTAAAAAGCTAGGTTTAACAATTAAAAAACAACAAAAAAAGACTTGAGATAATCCTGGTCATTGTAAAAATTAGTGAAAAATCCTATAAAAAGCAAAACAACAACAACAATAATAAAGTCCAATCTCCAATCAAATAAATATTAAGAGATGAAATTGAAAAAAAAATAAGCTTTAAAAAAAACCTCGGAAACCCAGGTGAATCTCTTAAACCTAGGTTAATATCCCAAACTCGTAACCCATAAAATCTTGACCCAGACTCAATCAAAAAGCTCAATTTCTAATAAAATTAATGTTGAAGTATGAAATAAAAAAAAACATCAATTTAAAAAAATTACCAAAGAATAAAATGAAACAATCAAAAGAATGCGGATTAAATTTGGTATGACAAAAAATAAAGAAGGATGAAATTGAAAAAATAACCCAACTTTAAAAATCATCATAAGTGAAAAAAAATAACAATCAAAAGAATAGGGATTAAATTTGATAATTGAAAAAAATTGAAGGGGGATGAAATAAAAAAAATTCTAATTTCATAAATCATTCAAAATAAAACAAATAATAATTAAAAGAAAAGGGATTAAAGGTAAAGAAAAAAAATCAATTGAAGGGCTGATTTGAAAAATTAGATGGTAAACCTGAAAATCAAGGAGGAGAGAGAAAAAAAAAAGAAAAAAAGGTTGTTGGTGTTAAATCAAAGCCCTTTTAACAACACATGTCATCCCTTCACATGTCATCCCTTCAGGAAGGAGATGCCTTGACGAATCAAACACTGCCACGGAAGGCAGCTTTCAGTGATCTGACGGTGGCTCATGCGTCGCCTACTTGCTAGCGCGTGCACAACACGCCCCAACCAATTTGTTTTATATATAATTATATATTTATCAAAGTACTAAATTGTCCTTGACCAACTTAATAATAATTAAAAAAATTAAATATGTAAAAGACATAAAACCCCCTAAAAGCTAGCCTTACAATAATTGTTTTCATGGGACCAAGGCTAATATATAAATATATAAAAATGCCATCACAGCCTTTTCCAATCAGTTAAGTAAATTTTTGCTTTTAAAAGCAATTATATTATTTTATAATGCTAAAAAAATATAAAAAAACTCTTTTAACTCGAATCAATTTTATAATATCAAATATATATCATAGAAAATACCATTTTATTATTGAAAGCCAATTCAATGGTTTTCGTTTGGAGGGAAAAAAAAGTCATTAAATTGTTCCAATCCGTATTATGACGACTCTTAGTGGCTATTTGGTATTGTGGTTGCGGGTGAGGTTCACCCGTAGCCACAGATATTGTTGTTTGGTTAAGCAAAAAACACAATTTTATTACCGGTATGACCCACCATAAATTATGGTTGTGCCGCAGGTTTACAAAAGCACAATTTTGCTGTTTCTTGTGTGGAGGAATCACTGAACAATGTAGCCATGGTCCACTGTTCACGTGAACAGTGGAGCATGCCTCAACTAAATAATGGAGCATGGTTGTACTGTTCACGTGACCAGTAGAGACATTCTCCA
>Ga0307507_10007296_pt1 | contig 16182 bp, 4 predicted proteins | sample 7_EM_MG_FD_207223 | JGI IMG/M metagenome (GOLD analysis project Ga0307507, IMG submission 207223) | Populus trichocarpa ectomycorrhiza microbial communities from riparian zone in the Pacific Northwest, United States - 7_EM | ecosystem: Host-associated > Plants > Roots > Unclassified | place... | reverse complement strand
TTCCTAGTATCGCCTTATCCTATCCTAATGGTAGGATATTAAAAGACATTCTAACTGGTCTCCCTTTAATAGTTATCTAAATAGGTCCTATTTTAAGATTAATAATGCCTCCTCTATAGGCTATCTGATCTCCTAAAATTATTATAAGTAGATATAGGTGTTCCTTTTGTCTATATAGTAACCCCATCCTTTCCACTGCCTTTGGTAATATGTGGTTTTTAATTGCTTTACTATCTACTAATGCTTTAAACTGCTGATCTTGCCATTTAACTCTTAAATTTAGGTGTTATTTTTAAATTCCTTTAAGGGTCTAAGGCTCTAATACTAGTTCCCTCTAGTTCTATACGCCTTCTCTTTTCTTAACTGTTGGCTACTAGATCCTACCTATACTTAGTCTAACTTTAGCTAATACTTAGTCCGTTTCTTTTCCTCTATATGCCATAGATAAGTGTTCTCTGGGTACTCCCACTACTATTATCTATTTAGGTATTTTTCCGTAAGGAATCTTCCTAGTTAAAGTATTAAGTCCCCTTAACCTTGTACTTCTACTAGGTGCTAACTATATATATACTTAGCGTTTCTAAACTACTTTTCCTTTAGTGCCTAATATATCCTTAGTGGGTACTTCCGGTTCTTGTCTTTAGGTGCCCTATGTATATTATATATATTATCCATATAAGCTATCCACAATAGTATATAATACGCTGTATGTTTTAGGTTAACTTTTAGTTTATCTTTATCCTTAAGTTTAAATCTATACCTAGTTAACCTAACTACTGATATCTCTACTATGGGTACTAAGACTTACCGCTTACTTCTTTAGTCCTTAGATCCTTCTTCTAGGTTTCTTAATATTATAATTAATACTCCTTTAATATAACTTATGTGTTTCTCTGTAATAGGTTAGTCTTAGATAACTTTTTTATCTAGCTATATATAAAAGTCTTCCTATTTATTATTGTGTTGTTGCCTATACCACTTTCTATACAACTGGTTTAGTGTGTATAGTCTATCTATTAGAAAGTACCTTATTATCGCTATATTATAATATTCTTTAGTATATCTTTCTTTAAACCTAGTTAGAATATCTAGATCCTCTTCTTATTCTAGTTTATCTAACTACTTTACCCTAGGTGTTCCTGCACTTGGCCTATTAATAACTCTTTATATGGGTACTCTGTCCCTTATATAACCTAGTATAGCTGATCTCTTATCTAGCTTTTACTCTTGCTATATAATAATTCTTATTCTAAACTTATCTATAGTTTCTTATTTTCTATATCTTATAGCTGGATCTTTGTAGTTATCTTGCTTTTTAATCCTAGTATTAACTATTTAATCTTTAGGCTAAATACCGCATTTACCTAGAATTGCTGACGTTCTTATTTATTCCCTAAACTTATAGTTCTTAAACTTGCGTCCTATACTTATTTGTTTATTACTAAATTGAGTTACTACCCTTTCCTATTAGTTTTCACCCGTTATAGGTCCTTAGGTGTGTCTTATTTTATCTTAAGAATCTTAAGCTTCTTTTATCTCTTCTTAAAAATCTTAAGCCTATGGCCTTTTACCTTTATTAAGTAATAAGCTAGCACTAGTAGTTATCTACTTACTTAGTTTCTTCTAAATATTACTCTTATCTTCTTATAAAGCGACGGAAATTATATCTAATAGTATTATAATATCCGTTACTAAACCCTATTTTATAATGGTCTTAGTTTCTACTTCTATTTTAACTTCTTTAAGGTTTGTATACTCCTAGTAAGCTACCTTTATTACCTTATTATTAGTAAATACTTTACCTTTGTTAAATTTATTATCTTTAATATCCAATCTATAAGCTAGTTCGTTGGTTCCTCTAAACTTAGATAATAATAGCTCCTATAGCTAATAGCTTGCGCCGTACTTAGCGTCCTTATAAATTCGGTATACGTTGTTGTAATAATATATAAAACTGTTAATTAAACACTCTTTTATTTCTTATAGTGCACTATTGTCCCTCTATATGTATGTGCTATCTGCTGGCCTAGTTCCCTTTACTATATGGTTACTCTAACCACCTCTATAGTCTCTGGCGAAATAACCTTATTTTCCATAATTTATATAAGCCCTATTTTTAAACCATTTTTCTTGCTATAGAGTCTGCCTAAATATCTTCTACTGTTAAGATCTCTGGTTTAGCCTCTACTCCTAGGTCCTTTAATTACTTAATCCTTAACCTTTAGGTTTTTATAGTTTCTTTTCCCACCTTTAGGTTTCTTTAGTACTGCTTAGGTCTATTAGCTCTACGCCATTCTATAGTTTTTAACTCTATGTCTGTTGTTACATACTCTGCGCCTTATATAACTGTGGAACTTTGTCTTGCCCTCTCTTAGCTTGTTCCCTTTAATAGATCCTATTATTAATCTTTATTAACTAATCTATTAACTCTTTTAGAGTGTCCGCATTTTCTATTAGGATAATTACGTTCTAGACTTTAGCCTTAAGTCCCTGTTTATACTATGCTATAAGCGCCCTATTGTTCCACTTAACCTATATAGCTAGTGTTTAAAACTATATTATATACTTAATTGCTGAAGTATATTATACTAAGTTCTAAAGCTTTTGTTCCGCTGTAGTTATAGCCTCTAGGTCTCTAAATATCTATATTAGTTACTCCGCGAACCTATTCTAACTGGTAAATATATACCATACGTCCTGGTTAGTAGTTATTATGCCATTAGCCTATATTTCTATAAGATACGGCTTAAACCACTTAAGTACCCTCCCTATTAGGAACAATCCTGCATAGGCTACTTAATCTAATAATATTGCTAACTTCGCTCCTTTCTGTACAACCTTAAAGTATATTTGCGTAAGAAATCCCTTAAGCTTTAACTTCTCTCCTAAGAACCGTTTAATTAAAGGTAACTTAATTTTTGCTGCTCTAATTCCATTAATATGTTCTTTAAGTATCCTATTATTGTCTTATAAGTGATTAACTATTTCTTATAACTGACTTTGTATAACCACTTGAGAATCCCCATTATCTATACTAGTATCACCTGGCCCTAAGGTTATGGCTGCCGTTAATGCCGTTATAACTGGTACTTTAGGTGGCATATTGTTTAATCTTATTTAATACCGTAACCTTGGTAGTAAATGTATAACGGAACCTTATAGCAGGAACTACAGTAGGTCCTATTATTAGGCTAGGTATATAGGTAAGAACAAAATAATAATATAATAATAACTAGTGGAGTGGTTGCCTAATAGATTAACTCTAATTGTATTCTAAGATTTACTACAAGGAGAGAACTATCTACGGTAGGGACTAAAGTCCTTTAAATACACAACCATACTCCTAAGAAATCCTCTCTTATATGTAAGGTACGTGTTATACGTATTATATATAGATGTATACTGCGTATACTCTGTACACCGCGTATAATATTATGTGACTCGCTTACTATTCCTCGTCACATGGTTCTACCGGATCCATCCTAGACCGTACCTGTATTAACCAACTAGCTTCCTGCGACTCTTCCCTAAGTAGTCGTAACATTGTACTTAAAGCGTCCGTAACAAGTAGAGATATAAAAGTTCTTTATAAATACCCTCGCATAGAACTAAGCTACTTTAACTTAATAATAAGCTAAATAAGAACTATAACACTAGTAAATAATTAAAGACCTCTAAGAAGAAATCCGCACTTTTAAGATACCTATACTAGGGCCCTAAGACTAAATACTATCTTTAGAGATAAATACGTAGGACAAAAGTCCCAAATCTATAGTAACTATTTACCCTAAACTAACTACCGTACTATAATAATCTAAATAACTACTAAACCCTCTAATACCTACCAGTAAATAATAAAAACTTTAATTATTTCTAGGCTAGCTTAAAAATAAACTAACTAGTAATGCTAATCACTACCTAACTAAAGCTAACTAACTCTACTACGCCCTAAGTTAACTAGGAGGAGACGTAGCTAACCTTATTAAACCCCTTTAACCAAACTTAGTATAAAGTCTAGTTATACTTCTTAAAGCTATATACGGTAACCCAAACCGCTAAGCTACTACATCGGGAAAATATTCGCAGGATAAGATTTAAGTAGACTTTGATTTTCGCGTTTCGCGTAATTAACATGCAATTTAACCAAGTTGACACGCAATTAACTAACTTAACACGCAATTGACCAACTTGACACACAATTTGACCAACTTAATATGCAATTAACTAACTTAACACGCAATTTAACTAACTTGATATGCAATTAACTAACTTAACATGCAATTAATTAACTTAATACGCAATTTAACCAACTTAATATGCAATTAACTAACTTAACAACTTTAAAAGCTAACTATATATTTCTTAACACGTAATTAACCTACTTAGTAACTTTAAAAGTTAAATAATACGCAGTTAACCTACTTAATAACTTTAAAAGCTAACTATATATTTCTTAACACGTAGTTAACCTACTTAGCAACTTTAAAAGGTAACTATATATTTCTTAATATGCAATTAAGGTAAAGTTATATGCTATATATTTAACTATTATATATTATCTAATATAATCTTATACAATCTTATATAGTTTTATTACTTAGAGGCTCTATACAAGGCTCTGCACGAGGCTCTACACAAAGCTCTACACGAAGCTCTACACGAAGCTCTATACGAAGCTCTACATATAGAGGCTCTACACAAGGCTCTGCGCGAAGCTCTACGTACGGAGGCTCTACACGAAGCTCTGCATCGGGTCCCCGCTATATTCCCAATAGCGTCTACACATGTCTCTGCCTATGTAGCCGCCTTATTTTTTACCCTTCTTTCCTTCCTTACATCTTCCCTACCTAGGGAGGCACTAGAACGGCAGCCAGCAGAGGACCGTTGCTAGAACTAGATAACTATCGCTAGAACCAAACAACCGTTACCAGAACCAGACGACCGTCGCTAGAGCCAGACGACTATCGTCAGAGCCAGATAACTGTCGCTAGAACCAGACGACCGTCGCCAGAACCAGACGACCGTCGCTAGAGCCAGACGACCGTCGCTAGAACCAGACAACCGTCTCTAGAGTCAGACGACTGTCGCCAAAACCAGACGACCGTCGCCAGAGCCAGACGACCGTCGCCAGAACCAGACAACTGTCGCCAGAGCTAGACGACCGTCGCTAGAACCAGACGACCGTCGCCAGAGCCAGACGACCGTCGCCAGAACCAAACGACCGTCGCTAGAACCAGACGACCGTTACCAGAACCAGATGACCGTCGCCAGAACTAGACGACTATCGCCAGAGCTAGACGACCGTCGCTAGAACCAGACAACCGTCGCCAAAGCCAGACGACAACGACTAGCCAGCGAGCACTATAAACGATTCAATCAATTGATCGAATCAAGGTAGCACAGACAGGTAGGCACAAATAGGGAGATGCTAACGGGTAGGCAGATACAGATAGGTAAGCAGATGCAGATAGGCAAGCAGATACAAACAGGTAAGCAAATACAGACAGGCAAGCAGATGTAGACAGGTAGGCAGATACTGATAGGTAGGCAGATATAGATAGGTAGGCAAATATAAAAAGGTAGGCGATACAGACAGGTAGGCAATACAGACAGGTAGGCAATACAGACAGGTAGGCAATACAGACAGGTAGGCAATACAGATAGGTAGGCAATACAGACAGGTAGGCAATACAGATAGGTAAGTAGATACAGACAGGCAAGCAAATACAGACAGGTAGGCAGATGCTAACAGGTAGGCAGATATAGATAGGTAGGCAGATATAAACAGGTAGGCAATACAGACAGGTAGGCAATATAGACAGGTAGGCAATGCAGACAGGTAGGCAATGCAGACAGGTAGGCAATACAGACAGGTAAGTAGATACAGACAGGCAAGCAGATGCAGACAGGTAGGCAGATACTAACAGGTAGGTAGATATAGACAGGTAGGCAGATATAAATAGGTAGGCGATGCAGACAGGTAGGCAATGCAAACAGGTAGGCAATGCAAACAGGTAGGCAATATAGATAGGTAAGCAGATACAGACAGGCAAGCAGATACAGATAGGTAGGCAGATACTAACGGGTAGGCAGATATAGACAGGTAGGCAGATACAAATAGATAGGCAATGCAGATAGGTAGGCGATGCAGACAGGTAGGCGATATAGGCAGGTAGGTAAGTTAATAGGTAGATAGGTAGAAGAGAACCATCGCTATATTATATTAAATTATCTAAAATAATATTATTTATTTTGCTAGCCTTATAAATAGCTTTAAAGTAGCTTTTATTTATTTAAAATATATTATTAGTATAAAAGAGGTAAATATAATTATGGTTGCTAAATGCGTAGATTACTAGTAGGTTGCGCGCAGGTTACGCGCAGGCTACGCGTAGGCTACGTATCAAAAAAACACGATATAGGCTAGTCGGTCGAGTTGCCAAATAACCTCAACTGCGCGCCAATTGCGTCAACCACCAACCATTAAGGCCATTAAAAGGGTACCATATTTTGCCAATATACTTAGAGAAAGATAAACCACATAGCTTAAGAAATAAAGAGCTTCTTAGTATACTTCTCTAAATTTAACCGTTACGCAAAAGAAACAGGCTAGAATAACTCTATTCTAATTAACAGCCTTATTAAGTCCCTAAGCACTAAACTAAAAATCTCCCTAATAGGCGTAAACCTACTAGGAGCCCTTAACGCCTCTATAAATATTATTAATAAATGGTATAATAATATACTATGTCTAACACCAAAGTCCGCTCCTTAATATAATATAATAACCCCGTAAAGGTTTATTAAGTTATTATTTTAGCCTAAGCACCCTAACGCTATAGATATTAATATAGGGACCCTAAGATACATCTTATTAGGGTCCCTTAAATAAGAACAACGCTTTAAGCTAGGCCTTTACTTTAAATATAGAAGTAAGGCTTATATCTTAAAATACTACTCCGTTTCTATACCCCAATATAATTTATAAACAGCTAACACTAGCAACCGTTTACCATATTGATCCTCTAGTTACTATCCCTAATTTTTACCTAGTTCTATTCCTATATTTAGTAAATACTATTTATAAGGATAAAGTTATAACTAATATTCTATAGGAACCCCGCCCTAATTACCTCTAAAAGAAAGGTCCTAGAGCTAAGTCGCTCTCTAGGATAGCGCTGCCTTAGGATCTTGTTAAATACTCTAAATATTATAAACTCTTACTCTTAGGATCACAGTATAACCGTTAACTATTATCTTTAGTAGAATAATTAATAGGCTAATATTTAAGTTCTAATTAATACAGGAGCTAATAGCATAGGATTTATTAATAAGATCTTTATATAAGATAATGGTTTTACTCTAACTCCCTTTAACCAGCATATTAATATATTTAGATTTAATGGCAAACGCACTATTTTAGGCCGTATTACCTATATAGTATTTTTAAAACTCTAATACCTAAACTATAAAGAACTAATTAGGCTTTTTATTACTACTCTAAGTTACTTAGTAATTCTTAAATAATCCTAGATAAAGCTATATAAAGTTACCATTAATTAGAATAACCTTAAGCTTCTATTTACCGCCTTCTATTATAAGTAGAAGTGCCTTATAACTTGCTACTTAGACCCTAAACCAAAATTTAAAAAATCCACTAGAATCTATTAGTCTAAAATTTCTACTAATATCTACCCTATACTTAAAAAGTCTACCTAATTCCACTAACCTAAGAATTCTACTAAATTCCCTTAATATAAGACTTTTACTAATATCTATTAAGAACTTAGAAATTATACTAGACTATATAAACTAACTCTAACTACTATACCCTAAACTAAGTAGAAGCTTAAGCTTAATATATAAAAGTATTAGAAGAACTAGTATTCTACTATAAAAAAGATACTTAAAAAACCTAAATCTAAATCTAATATTAACTCTATACCTAATACTAAACCTAAAACTATATAAGAAACTATATAAGAAACTAAAAATAACTTAAGCTTACTTAACACCTTAGATATCTATATAATTAGAGCTACCCTATTAGCACAACTCGCTAGGAAACCTAAATATATATTCTTTACCGTTATAATAGCCGATATTAAAAAGGCCCTAGTACTAAAGAAGTATACTAACCCTGCTATAAAAGTACTAGTATGCCACTATAAGCACCTAGAAGTATTTTTATAAAAGAAAGCTAATAAGTTAGCAAAGCACCAACTATATAACTATAAGATTATACTTAAGAAGGAAAATAGTTAGGATTTAGACCCTTATATAGAATATCCTAAAATAAACTTTAAGTGCTGTGGAAGTACTTAGATAAATACCTTAGTAAAGGATTTATTAGAGTAAGCTCTTCGCCTATAGCTATAGCTATAATCTTTATTAAGAAACCTAGCGGCGATCTGCGCTTTTATATAGACTATTAAGCTCTTAACGCTATTACTATTAAGAATTAGTACCTGCTTCTATTAATTTAAGAGATATTAAATTAATTAAGTAAGGCTTATTACTATATAAAAATTAACCTTATCTACGCATTTAACCGCCTCCATATCGCAAAAAAAAAAATTGCTTACTATCCTACTAAATATTAAGGACATCTACTGCTCTCCCGGCTTTAGTAACAAGTTATTACTATAGATTAGCCGTTACCTTATTGCTAACACAATAAAGGGGATTTACCTTACTAGTATAAAGTATATCTTTAAAGATAGTGATCTTTTCCCTTAGATACTAAGTATATAATATATTAGCAATAGGAAGACCAGGTTCTAGCAGTTTGGTGCTATTATAGAGATAAAAATACTATCTAGGGTACCTATAGCGTCTATAAAGGCATCTTCCTTAATTAGCTTAGTCTCTAGGCTCTAGATAACCCTTATAACAGTACTACTCCTAATAATTTTGCTAAGCGGCTCTGGCTTGCCTATAGTAACCAGCTTACTACACATTATATTAGGTTAGTAAAACAGGAGCAGATTTATACCAGGCGCCCTTTTAATTATTAGGACTAGCTGCTTAGTATACCTATATAGTTCCACATTAAGATAAATCTATATAATACTCTTATATATATATACTTTGCGTCCAAGAATAAGCAAGAGGTGGCTTATTACTGTCTATAGTCTAATATAACGCTATAGAATCGCTCTATAATTACGCAAGAGAATGCCAAATACTATAAGTTAGTACCTATTATTAAATGGGGTTTTATAGCACGTATAACCGTCCTCTTCTATACTGCCATACAGCATTAAGGCTTCAGAATTAGCATACCCAATTTATCTAAGCCGTCTAATCTAGACACCCTATTTAACCTATCTTCCCCTAAGTACATTAAAGACACTACCTAGGCTATCAGCTGCTTTATACCCAAGCAGTTCCTAGATATCGTTAACAAGATCTAACATAATACCTTTTCTCGGGACGCGTAGACGGGCGCAAAGTATAATAATATTAAGTTTCAGACAATATATCACATGCTTTAGGAGGTTAAGCTTCTACTTACTATTTAGCATGCTATTAAGCATACCAATATAGGTATACTATGGCGGCTTATCAACCCCCTTATTATATTCTTCTTTAGCGCGTTACAGTACAATTACGGTTAAGAGATACTATTCTACCAATAGAATCTTATATTAGTTAATTTGCCTAAACTTCAGCATATAATCCTATCCTCTAGGTTAGTAAACTGGCTTAGAGCTCCAGACAAGTATAAGGCTATTAATCTTAGGCTAAAGTACTTAAATAGAAGCTATAAGATCAAAATAAAATACTATAAGAACTCTACTTATAACATAGATATTATATTTAATCAAGTATACTTATTAAATATAATAGTTAGAATATTATATAGTAAGATAGAATATACATTTAGTAAGAAGATATTAGGTGCCTATACACAGGCAAAAGCGGACCTTAATATATTTATTATAACAGGACTAGCCTAGTTACAGTAGGAATGTCTTGGTAAAACACTTAATAGATAGAACTTAAAGCTTTAACCAAATTCTACCGAATTCTGCTAGCTTAATTAACTTCTGCCAAGTTCTGCCAGATCAATCAAATACTACCAAAGTCCGTCCACGTGTATATGTGCGCACGTATTGACCAAGACCCCTAAACTGTTTAATTGCAAGATTCTTTTGTTATTTCTTTCTCTTTTTTACGCAACATCTTATTCCTAGCAAGAGCTATATACCCTTAGATTTAGATAGAATTTATATTATTCCTTTAAATCTTTCCCAAAGCCTCTTTACGCCCTTACATTACGTTGCGTCTAAAACAACTACTATTAAAATGGCAAACAACCTCAAATCCCACGCGTTAACTACAAGTATTATAACCCTAGTTAGGGAACAGTTAACTATAATGCAAGAAGCCTTTATAGATGCTTTAGCTCAGCAGCGGGCTGCACTAGAAGCCCAGTATTAGCAATTAATAGAAACACTCCGCAAAGAACTCCACAACGTTAATACACTTATAATGGAGACCCTAATAGTAACACCTATAAACAAAATCAAGATAACCATATATAAACCCAGCCCATTAAATGCGAACCCTAAACTAATAATAGTAGCTTAACCTATACCTATAATAAACCTAGTATCTACTACAAAATCAGAAAAGCTTCCTAACCCTCCAATGTTTAATAGAAATTAAAATAACCTACGTCCCTTTATAACTAAGCTCCACCTTAAACTCTTAATAAACTATAACCAATACCCTACCAAAGCTAGCAAGATTAACTATGGGATGTCTTAATTAAGCAAAGACGCTGTATAAACTATAGACCCATTCTTCCGTAATAGCACCTTTATTAATTTTAAAATCTTCGTCTCTTTATTAGAACAAACGTATAATAACGCCAGCCGTAAATATACCACTATTACTAAACTTAAAAACCTATAATAACGGAATCAAGACTTTACCAGCTTCTTTTCGGAATTTTTAGGCCTTATTAGCAAACTAGATTAAAATAAAGCTACTAAAGTTGCTGCTCTTTAATAAGCTATTTTGGATAAAATTAGAGCATAGTTAGTAGGTAGGGAACTGCCAAAGGACCTACCCAAATTTGCTATAATGTGTTAACGAATTAATAAAAACCTTTAATATAACAAATAAACTCGTTCTCTAAAGCCAACCACACCTCATGTTTAAGACTTTATAAAACCGATATATACCCCAAAGCGCGACCCTTCTCTAAAACCTACGCACGACCCTATAGACCTCAACGCCACTTAATCCTATGTACCCTTAGGAACCAATAAACAAAGGACTTAAGCCACAAATAGAGAATGCTTTAGATATAGCAGAAAAGGACATATCTAAAGGAATTGCCGAACTTACCCTTTTAAAAAAATCCGCCGTAGTTCCTCCTGGTCTTTAAATTGCACCCACTCCTTAAATCACACTTATTTTTTAAGCCGTACTCGCTCCTTAACTTACACTTATTCTATAAATCATACCCAGTCATTATAAAGCATCTTATACTTAGCTAACTTGGAAAACAAATCGTCCTAGGGCTAAGTCGCGCCTTAGGATAAGAAGTGGAAGAGTATAAGTATCTAGGCTCTTCTAGTGCTAATACACAACATAACTCCCTTAATATACTTGGCGAAATTCAAACACTTAAAAAATAGAAGGAGGTACAAATCCTTATAGATAGCGGAGCCACTAGCATAGGCTTTATTAATATAAACTACACAAAAACCTAATGCCTAAATTTAAAGAAACTTAATAAGCCCTAAGGCCTATAAGGCTTTAACGGCAAACCCTTAATATATAGCGAATTAACGCACTACACTCTTGTAAAAATGTGGATAGGTAAACACCTTAAATACATTTCCCTATTTATAACACCCCTAAAGCAATATAAGAGAATACTTAGATATGGATAGCTAAAACAGCATAACCCTTTAATTAGCTGGGTTAAAGAAATACTAAAATTCCATATAACCTATTGCCGAAGTTATTATTTAAAACACTACCTGCCCTATAAACATGTACAAGACTATTTAAATTCAACATAATATAAATTGCCCTTACTATAAACCTTAAACCAATATAACAAAACTACAACTACTAATTGCAGTAAAGAATGCGAAGATAATATATTAAAACCCCTTAAAATTCGTATAATATAAGCCGCACCTTTTATTTTGTTAGCAAGAAAATAAAACCACGAAATCTTTACTGTAATAATGGAAGATATTAAGAAGGCGCTAGAACTAAAGCAGTATATTAACCCTTAACCTCTTATACCCAAGAAGTACCACAATCTAATTAATAAGTTTGAAAAATAATTTGTAAACCAGCTGCCCCCACATTAGGATAAACACGATTTTAAGATAGAACTTAAACCTAGTATAACACTAAAGTTCGGTCCGCTATACGGTATATCACAAAAAGAACTGCTTATAATACAATAATACCTCAACAAGCATTTAGAAAAAGGATTTATTCGCCCTAGTTAATCTCTATTTACCTTACCCGTATTATTTATTAAAAAGCCAAGAGGAGGCTTAAGATTCTATATTAATTACTAAGCCCTAAACATAATTATAATTCAAAACCAATATCCAATCCCCTTAATTTAAGAGACGCTTGACCGCCTAGTAAAGGCATAATATTTTACAAAGCTTAATATAGTCGCTGCCTTTAATCAAATTCACATCTAAAAAGGAGATAAGAAGTACACAGCCTTTTATACACAATAGGGACTCTTTAAATACCTAGTAATGCCATTTAGTATAAAGAACGGTCTTAGTACGTTTTAGCAATATATTAACAATACACTCCATAAATTCCTTAATGTATTTATTACCACGTATATTAATAATATCCTAATCTACTTATCTTTACTTTCTAAGTATTAAAAACACGTCCAAATAGTCCTTAAACGTTTGCGAGATACGGGTTTATAATGCGATATTAAGAAATGCAAGTTCTATATATCCAAAGTCACATACCTAGGCCTGATTATATCCTATAATAAAATTAAAATAGACCCTAAAAAGGTTACTGCAATTATAAACTAGGGAAGCCCTAGTAATATATAAGACATTTAAGGATTTCTAGGATTCGCAAATTTCTACCACTAATTTATTAACCAGTTCTTAAAAATTACCTAACTATTAGTAAACCTAACAAGAAAAAATATAAAATTTAAATAGACTACTAGATGTAAACAAGCTTTTAACAACTTAAAACAACACTTTATAACCGCTCCAATTCTTGCCCACTTTAACCCTAACCTTAAATATGTTGTTAAAACAGACTCATCTAATCATGCCCTAGGGGGAGTGTTATCGCAATACAATAAGGATAGTAAGCTATATCCAGTAGCCTTTCTCTCTTAAAAGCTCACCCCTACCAAATCAAACTACAAGATATACAATAAGGAACTACTTACAATTATTAAATGCTTTAAATAATGGCGTCTAGAACTTAAAGGATTATTGTTTTTAATACATATATTAACAGACCACAAAAACCTACAGTACTTTATAACTATAAAGCAGTTAACATAGCACTAAATTCATTAGGCCAAATACCTCTTATAATTTAACTTTAAGATTACGTACTAACCAGGCAAACTCAATTAAAAGCCTAATACATTAATATAACAATCACAAGATTTACCTATAAACGCCTTAAATAAACGGATTACAAATTAATTACAGATCTTATTACCCCCCAAACACTTTAAGAAACTACGTCCTATATTCCTAAATATAGAACTCAACAGAAACAAATTAGAAATCAATAAATAGGAAATGGAAATTAATAAGCTAATAGAATACAAATACAAGAACAACACATAAATAGTAGATATAATAAAAGCAATTCAAACAGGAAAACAACAGTATAAAGATATCACACTCGCCAAATACGAAATTCATAACAATCGACTATACTATTAACAAAAGATAGTAGTTCCAAATTCCAAACCCTTACAATTTAAGATACTTAAATTTATACACAATTCCCCTATAGTAGGACATCCTAGCCATGTAAAGACTTATAAGATTATTTAACAAGTATACTACTAGCCTACAATATACAACTATATACGAAAATACATTTAAGCCTACAGAACGTGCGTATGTGGGAAAACCTCTTACGTAAAGAAGTAAGGAGTACTTTAACCGTTACCAATTCCAATGCAAAGATGGCGAGATATCTTAATTAACTTTATAGTTAACTTGCCTAACAGTAACAGGTTTACAAATGTTATAGTAGTTATTAACTATCTTACAAAAATGCAATATATAATTCCTATAGACTCAATTAATACAATATTAGTAGCCGAATGTTTTATTAAGCACGTCTTTAAGCTACACGGACTTCCTAATTTAATAATATCCAACCATAGAAGCCAGTTTGTTTTAGACTTCTAGCAAGCTCTATATAAACAATTAAGCATTTAAATATAACTCTTAACTGCATTTCATCTGGAGACAGATAGTTAAACCAAAATTATAAACGCAATTATAGAACAATACCTATAAATATACTACTCCTACCTGCAAGATAACTGGGAAAAATAGCTGCCTTTAGCTGAGTTTACTACAAACAATATAATAAACGTATTAATAGGTATAACGCCATTCTACGCGACCTACGGACAAAACCCCTAACTTAGATTCAAACTATAACCTAAAATCAACATAACAGGACCCATAATTAAACAGATTTAGTTAATTAACGCGTATAACTTCGCTAATTAAATAAAGCAGTTAACGGAACTATTACAAAGTAAATTAACGTACACTTAAACGGTATAGGAATGGCATACGAACAAAGAACGAGCCCCTATATAGGACTTTAAGGAAGGTAACATGGTTTACCTAAATATACAAAACCTAAAGACTTAACGGCCCTTAAAGAAACTTAATTAGAAGTTTGTGGGCCTATACCAAATTAAGAAAAAATTAAGCCTATATACTTATAAGCTTAAACTGCCGACTAAAATAAAAATATATCTAATATTTTACGTAAGCTTGCTGCAACCCTTAAAAGACAAACCTATAACTTATAAAGTGCCGCCACTACCTCCCATAATTGTTAACAACGGTAACGGTTCTTACTTTATTAACTTAATTAATAATATGCGATAGAAAACACAATCTAAACAATTTAAACTTCTTATTAAGTGGAAAGGATATAAAACACAAACCTAGGAGCTCTATAAGTAAGTTAAGACTAATACACCTTCCCTGGTAAAAGAATTCCATAAGGACTATCCTTTGCGGCCTACTCTAGCTAGATGGACATAATATAAAGGCAAACAACTGCCACCTAACACAAATATATAAAACACAATAGCAGGAAACTTAAAATTAAAAAGAGCTTAAAGAATACCACAACGCTTATAATACGGTCATATAACGTGCAAGATATTAAGGAACTTTAACTAGCGGTTAAAGTTATCTAATTGGTTAGATTTGCCTTGCCAAGACCTACTATAAAGATATTAGTTTAGCTCACCGCCTTTACTAAACTAATAGCGATTTTCTATCCTAGGGATAGAAAATCCTAATTAGTCCATTTAACAATTAGAACCGGTAAAACTCTATACCGCCACCTAATGTAAAATACAATATAATAAAATTGTATTATTTTAGACCTTTGGCTAAAGGGGGGGTACTATAACGGGACTAGCCTAGTTACAGTAGGAATGTCTTAGTAAAACACTTAATAGATAGAACTTAAAGCTTTAACCAAATTCTGCCGAATTCTGCTAGCTTAATTAACTTCTGCTAAGTTCTGCTAAATTAATTAAATACTACCAAAGTCCGTCCGCGTATATATATGCGTACACATCGACCAAGACCCCTAAACTGTTTAATTGCAAGATTCTCTTGTTATTCCTTTCTCTTCTTTATGTAACGTCTTGTTCCTAGCAAGAGCTACGTCAGGAAAAAATTTACCAGCATTTAATTTTTCGTTTCTGCCATTTTAGCATTTTCTAGCATTTTCTAGCATTTCCCAGCATTTCCTAGCATTTAGCGGCATTTATAATTAAGTATTAGTATTTGGCCGCCAAATGCGGCATTTATAACTAAGTACTAGCATTTAGCTGCTAAATGCGGCATTTATAATTAAGTCTTAGCATTTAGCTACTAAGTGCTAACTATAAGATTACTAAGCATACATAAAAGTATA
>Ga0307507_10007295_pt1 | contig 16183 bp, 16 predicted proteins | sample 7_EM_MG_FD_207223 | JGI IMG/M metagenome (GOLD analysis project Ga0307507, IMG submission 207223) | Populus trichocarpa ectomycorrhiza microbial communities from riparian zone in the Pacific Northwest, United States - 7_EM | ecosystem: Host-associated > Plants > Roots > Unclassified | place... | reverse complement strand
TTTTTGGTTACAGCAAAGTTTATTAAGGGCTAAAGTGGTTAGCTGATAGCCATAAGTTAAATATATTTGATTCAATTACCTAAAACGAAATGTTATTTTGGCAAACTTTGGCCGGGGTGTTAAAGGATAGAGCCAAGTTTTTTTGGTCGATGGCAAAGAATTCATCGTGCCACGCAATATCCGGCCTGTCGCAAATGCACCCCGAAATTGTCTGCAACAACCCATCTTAAAAAAGATATTTAGTTATAGGTTTGTATAGTGATGGTTGTTGCTTTGCCTTATCTGCCTAAGTCCGAAAGTCGGGAAGTGAATCTACATAAAAGTTCAATGATTTAATAAGTAGTTAAAAATGAAAGTAGTACGCGTACAATACACCACCCGGCCAGAGTTTGCAGCCATAAACCAGGCCAACATAGCAGGCATAGTTGCCGAACTAAAGCAATTAAACCATCCAGGCATCAAATACACCTGCTGGTTGCTGCCCGATGGCAAAACCTTTATGCATTTTGATCAGTTGGAAAATGAAGAAGCTCACCAGGTACTGCAATCGTTAACATCATTCAAGAAATTTGCCGATGAACTTTGGGCAAGCGGGCTGGAAGCAGAGCCGGTTTTGGAATTGTTGAATTTGGTGGCATCAACGGAGACTTATTTTGGTTAGTTTTCGCACGATTGTGGCTGATAAGGTGTTGTCGAACATTCAAGCTGTTCAATGTGCCGAAAAAACCTGAGTCCAATACTTTCCGCTGGTGGCTACGCCCATTTGGGTAAAATCTCCATTCATAATATTTTGGCAGTGGCCGGGGCTTTTAATCCAGCCTACCATTACATCAGCCTCGTTGGCATAACCCTCGGCAATGTTTTCGCCGTAGGTGGCGTAAATATAATTAAGCCTGCTTAACCGGTCGCCAGTGTTGGAGCCATCGCTGCCGGTATGGCTAAAGTATTGTTTGATGTTCATGTCGTCGCTATGAATTTGAGCTGCGACTGCAAGGGTATCGTTCCAGACTACAGGGTTAACCGGTGGATAATAAACAGTGCCACAAGTACAGCCCGCCGACCGGTAACTGTTCACCAAATCCAATAATTTAGCTTTCGACGGATTATCGGGTGCCAGTACTGCCTTGCGGCAGGCGGTACCCAGCATAATCACGCATATAAAGGACAGTATCAGTTTCTTAACAATATTCAGCATGCCAGGTTTTACCGGTAATAAGCCCCCAATTTAATTAAAATATCATCATGTCAACAATGGCTGCCTGAGTTATTCAATAATTGCGTTTGAAGTTTTATGATGAATTATGTTGAACGATTCCTGATTTATGTAATCCCGTTAACAGGTCTTTCACGCAAAGATCGCAGAGCCGCAATGAAGCCTGAATTGCAGGCGTCGGCACGTTTTTCAAAGCTATCTTTAACCAATATTTTCAGTCTTGATACTTGATACTCGCTACTTGATACTCCTCCCCAAAATTGGCACATTTGTTAAAATTGAATTGTCATGAGTTTTAGCCTCGAATCGCCGCGCCTTATCATCCGGCCTTTTATCCCTGCTGACGAAGCACCCTACGTAAATACACACATGGACCCGGCGGTGAACATATATTTACCCGTACGCACAGCCGAACAATATAGCGAGCTATTACAGCAAAGCATGACGAACCCCGATGCCGCCCTTAACCGCTGGGCCATCATTGAACGCGAAACCGGTAATTTTATGGGTAGCTGCCTGCTGCGCGAATTTAACGCAGGCGATGATACCGTTATTGAACTGGGCTACAGCCTGGCTACGCCGTATTGGGGCAAAGGCTATGCTACCGAAATGGCAAATCTGCTTGTTGACTATGCTTTTACTATCCCTCAAATCCAAAAAGTAGTGGCCGTTACTGATCAGGAAAATAAAGGTTGGCAAATGGTGCTGCTCAAAAGCGGCTTTAGCGACCAGGGGTTGGTTGACAGGTATGAAGGATTGATCCTGTCATATTTTGAATATCCGAGGAGATAGCTTTTAGTCGAAAGTATTAAGTACCAAGTCAAAGAGGAATAAAGTATAAACTTTTGACTTAAGGCTTAGTACTATTGACTTAACTCACCTGTTCCAGCGGTAATTCGGTTACCGTTGTAGCCCGGTCATAAAACCCTTTAAGCAATTTGGTTACCTGTCTTTTTAGCTGCACTGCCTGTTTCTTCAGCAACACTACCGCAGTTTCGCCATGCGTGGCTTCGGCGGCAAAAAGTTCGATTGTAACGCTGTTATCGTGCCAGTTGCCAACTGCGTTTTGCACCTGTTCCAGATAATCTTCGTTAAACGGCCTGTCAAGGTTGGGTTTAACAAGGTGGTAATTATAAATCAGCATTTTAATTTGCTTGCGGCGAGTATGCAAATCGTCGCCAAACCGATGGTTTTGCAAACCGGCAGCAATGCTTTCCAGTTGCTGCTGATAATATAAACCAATGTGCAGGTTTTTTAATTTGGGGATACGTTTTTTTACTTTCCTCCGTGCCTTGCGCAGGGTAGCCAGGTATCGTATTCCCTGTTCTTTAAATTGTGCCGCCAACGTATTCATCAATTGTTCCTGGCCTTGTACAAAATTCAATTGCATGTTTTGCTGGCTGCTACCCAGCTGAATATTAATGTAAGCGTTGCGCACCTGGCCGGCCTGCTTAAAAATTTCGCGCACCGGTTTAAGTAGTTTGATTGGGCCGCCGCCTTTTTTTACACTTTCGGTCAAAATGAAAAACGCCCTTAGTTTTTTTACACCCGTGCGAAAATGGTGCAGGCTTTCCTGATTGCCGGTTTTTATAAAGGCTTTTAAATGATGGGTCATAGAGCGCCATTCGCGCTCCATATATTTCTTTTCGTCCTTTTTCTTCATGTGGTAAAACCAGTTTAAAACAATGTTCAATAACAGGGTAACCTTATAAGCCGCAGGGATGTTTCAACAGCCCGGATTTGATTGCAATATGAAAAGCTTTTTTTCAAACCTTTTAAGCCCCAAACTGTCTTTTAAATACAATTACTATTAAAATGAAAGCTTTTGAAATTCGCGTTGGCCAGGGTCAGCGGCTGCTGAAATTTGAACCACAGGATAAAGTTAATCAATTTAAGATTTATGCGGCCGATAAGGCCGAAGATTGGATAGGTTATGAACAATCGCGGTCGGTAGATGTGCCGCAGGATGGCTTGTTGGGTACTATTACAGTGTACAGCGATCACCATTTTGATTTTGATGGCCCCGGCGCTTTTACCGGTCAGGATTTGTCAAGCATTGCAGCGCAAATTGTAAAGCATCCGCAGTTTAAAACAATTAACAAATAAGTCATGAGCAAGAAAAGAACAATGCCCAACGAGCCCGACGAAATGCCGGCTACGCCCGAAAGGCCCGAAATAAGACAACCAACTGATCCCGGCGAACCGGATGTGCCCGAAGAAGGCCCTGAAAATATCCCAAATGAACTACCGCCGGATGAAACTGAGCAGCCCGAGTTAAACCCGGATGAGTTTGAGAAATAGTTGGTTTTAAGTCGAAAGTCTGATTTTTTTGACCTTAACTTAGAACTTAAGACTAAGAGCATTCGACTACTTCCACCGTCATTTGCCGTATCAATGGCTGAATCTTAGTTGCCGCGTTTGCCGGATCAAAAACACAAAATAACATAACTTAAAACCCGAATTTTATAAAAAAGTACCGGGACAGATAGGTTAGATTTGTATCGAAATAAAAAGTAAAGCAATTTCTTATTATTCAAGCTGCTGTCGGCCATTGGCTCGGGCGGCGTTTATATTAAATTATCAAAATCATGAAAAAAACATTTTTATTGATCGCTTTTATCGCGACTGCCTTTACCCAACAACTTTTTGCACAGGACAACAAAGCAACTGCCCTTAGTCCATTGCTATCATCTTATTACGGCGTTAAAGATGCATTAATTAAATCCAACAGCGCGGACGCTGCTGCCAGTGCCGGCGAATTTTTAAAAACAATTAACGGGGTTGATGTAAAGTCGCTGCCCGCTACTGATGCGGCCGCTTTTAAGCCTTTGCAGGAAAAGCTGGCTTTTGATGCCCGGCACATATCCGAAAGTAAGGACATTGCCCATCAAAGGGAGCATTTTGCCAATTTTTCGGCAAACTTTTTTAAGCTGGCCAAGGCGGTAAAACTAACCGATAAGCCGGTTTACTATGCCTATTGCCCCATGAAAAAAAGCTACTGGCTATCGGCCGATGCAGCTATTAAAAATCCTTATTACGGCAATATGATGCTTACCTGCGGCAAGGTTAGCGAAACCCTTAACCAGGCAACAAGATAAATCATAAAATGCTGCCGGATAACTCCGGCAGCTTATTTTACTAAGGCAAACTTTCAAAATAACTACCGCACTTTGAATTGTGTAAGGGTAGATGTTATATGCTGGATTCATTGGGGAAGCTAAAGTCTCCTCTATCGGGGGAGATTTAGGGGGGCTTTTGCGTAAGCTATTTCGACACAATTACCATGAAAATATCCACCGTACTTTTATTAAGCTTCTTTTTGTCTTTTTCGGCCCATGCGCAGCATATGGCTATGAAAATGGACGGAACGGAGCCGCGCAAACCCTTTTACACCAAAGTGGGCAATCGCGAAATATATCATTTATACATTGCCGATACTACGGTAAACTATACAGGCAAAGCAAGGCCGGCTATGGCCATTAACGGCAGCATACCTGCCCCTGCATTGCAGTTTACCGAGGGTGATACCGCCGAAATATATGTGCATAACCAAATGATGATGGAAACTTCTATCCACTGGCACGGGCTTATATTGCCCAACCGCTATGATGGCGTTTCGTATCTTACCACCGCACCAATTGAGGCCGGGCAAACGCACTTTTACAAATTTCCGCTGGTGCAGCACGGTACCTACTGGTACCACTCGCATACCATGACACAACAGCAAAGCGGAATGTACGGTGCGTTTATTATTCATCCCAAACAGCCGGCAGAACAAAAGGAGTACACCTTACTGCTGAGCGATTGGACCAATGAAAACCCCGACCAGGTGGAACGATCGTTACATAACCAAACCGATTGGTACGGCATTCGTAAAGGCAGTACCCAAAACTATGCGGAAGCCGCGGCCGAGGGTCATTTTAAAACCAAACTGACCAACGAATGGAAGCGAATGGTGGCAATGGATGTGAGCGACGTTTATTACGATCGTTTTTTTAGCAATGGCAAAGCAGTTAATAACGCCCTGCAGTTTAAAAAGGGCGACAAGGTGAAACTGCACATTATTAACGGCAGTTCATCAACCTATTTTTGGCTAAAGTATGCAGGCGGCAAAATTACCGTTGCGGCCAATGATGGCGAGGATGTGCAACCGGTACTTGTTGACAGGCTGATTATAGCCGTAGCCGAAACATATGATGTGATAGTTACCATCCCCCGCGACGGGAGCTTTGAATTTTTGGCGACATCCGAAGATCGCACCCGGTCAACCTCATTATGGCTGGGTAGTGGCGCGCAGTTTAAAGCCAAGCCATTGCTCCGGCTCAAATATTTTGAAGGCATGAAGATGATGAACGACATGATGGGGATGGATGGCAACATGAAAAAAATGGATGGCATGGTGATGACCAACCAGGTGATGGACATGAATACCGTGATGTATCCCGAAATAACCGGAGATGGGTCAGCCCCAAATGATACCACTGCAACCGCTAAAAAAAAGAGTGATATGCCCGGTATGGATATGGCGGGCAGTACCGATATTGTTACCCTTAATTATGGGATGTTAAAGGCCATTAACCCCACTAATTTACCTGCCGGTCCGCTAAAGGTTTTGCATTTTAACCTTACCGGCAATATGAACCGCTATGTTTGGACGATAAATAATAAAACGGTTTCCGAATCAGATAAAATACTGATAAAAAAGGGCGAAAATGTACGCATCATCCTGTACAATAATACCATGATGCGCCACCCCATGCATTTACACGGGCATTACTTTAGGGTACTAAACGGGCAGGGTGATTATTCGCCGTTGAAAAATACGCTGGATATTATGCCGATGGAAACTGATACCATTGAGTTTGCGGCTACAGCAAGCGGCGATTGGTTTTTTCATTGCCATATCCTTTACCATATGATGAGCGGTATGGGCCGCATATTCAGCTATGAAAATTCGCCGCCCAACCCCGAACTGCCCAACCCGGCAAGCGCCATAAAAAAAGTATATGCCGACGACCGCCGCTTTTTCCCGGCCGCCAAAGTAGGCTTGGAAAGCAATGGGAGTGACGGTACCGTTAGCATAGCCAACACCCGGTGGAAACTATCAACCCTATGGCACCTGGGCGTAAACAGCAAAAAAGGGTATGAAAGCGAAACCATGGCAGGCCGTTATTTGGGGCAAATGCAATGGCTGTACGCATACGCGGGGTTTGATTACCATTACAAAAACACAAACAATCAGGAAAAAAACCTGTTTGGACAGCAAAGCAACAAAAACAACCGCCATACTGTAGTTGCGGGGGTATCGTATATATTACCCATGCTGTTTGTGGCCGATGCACGTGTTGATGGCAATGGCAAATTCAGGTTTCAATTGGGCAGGGAAGATATTCCTTTAACCAGCCGCTTAAGGTTTACGCTGATGGGGAATACCGATAAAGAATACGCTGTAGGCATGCGGTATATTTTTACCAAATATTTCTCTTTATCATCACATTACGATAGCGATATGGGCCTGGGCGGCGGCCTAACCTTAACTTATTAAAATATATCTGCTTAATAAGTGATTTTAATCACTTATTAACGGGTTGATAATCATTTGAATATGGTTTGAAATAAGAGAAATTTGAATAAATTAAAAACAACAATTATGAAAAAGCTACTTTTTATTTTATTCATATTAACTACCACCGCAGCGGTTACGGTTAATGCCCAGGTTAAAAAAGATACAACCTATAAAATCTTTATCACTAATAAAGGGTGGATAAGGGACGTCAACGGCACACAGTTGGGGCACATCGATAAAGACAATATCGTACGCAACAACAAAGGCGAAAAACTTTATTTTATTGATGCCAGTGGTAACGTGATTGACGCCAACGGAAAAAAATTAGGAGCAGCAAAAAAGAATGGTTCCTATTACAATATCAATGGCGAAAATGTACTGAATACCAAGGATCTGGATAAAGAGAAATGTGCCATTTTAGATCCAAAAGGACATAATTTTGGCACGGCCCACTCCAATTATAAATTGCATGCCTGTGCCGCACATTGTTACTTCCTGGAACAGGAAAAGAAAAAGGCCGAAGCAAAAAAAGCCAAGGCTTAACATTTTTTTTTGACACGTGTTTTGAAACATTCGGGCTGGGTTTCGGTAAGGTAAGCTCAGCCCGGTTTGTTGAAATGATCAGTATTGGTTATAACGGTAAAACTTAAAAGCTAAAGATGATGTATTACGGAGTTTTTGGAGGAATGCACCTGTTATGGTGGATTGTTTGGATGATATTATTGTTCTGGATATTTGCAACACCCTATGATATTCCGGGGCAGCGAAGGCGAAAAGATACACCGCTGGGTATTTTACAAAAGCGGTTTGCCGCAGGCGAGATAACTGCCAAAGAGTATAATGAAAAGAAAATGATACTCGAAAAAGACAAGGCCGCTTAAACCGATTAATATGGAGATGAACAAAATGCATGAGGGGATGGACCATCATAAAATGCACCATAGCCATGATCCGCATAAGGGAATGTCAGAACATGACCACCATGCCATGATGATTGCCGATTTTAAAAAGCGGTTTTACGTAGTATTGGCGCTTACCATCCCTATCATGTTGTTATCAGCCATGATCCAGCATTTTATGGGGGTTAACTGGCAGTTTAAAGGCTCGTCGTACATTTTGTTTGCCTTGTCATCGGTGGTATTTTTATATGGCGGCTGGCCTTTTTTAACCGGTTTGATAACCGAGGCAAAAGCCAAAAATCCGGGGATGATGTTCCTGATAGGTTTTGCTATTACAGTGGCTTATTGCTACAGTGTAGCCATCGTTTTCGGTCTTAAGGGGATGGATTTCTTTTGGGAATTGGCTACCCTTATCCTCATTATGCTTTTAGGGCATTGGATAGAAATGAGATCGGTAATGGGCGCGTCAAATGAACTGGAACTTCTGGTTAAGCTAATGCCCGCCGATGCCCACATGGTAATGCCAGGTATGGTGCACGATGTAAAAACAGATACATTAAAAGCCAATGACATTATCCTGGTAAAACCCGGAGAAAAAGTAGCGGCAGATGGTATTATCCTGGAAGGCGAAAGCTACCTCAATGAATCTATGCTTACAGGCGAATCAAAGCCGGTGCAAAAAGTAAAGGGGGATAAAGTAATAGCAGGCTCCATCAATGGCAACGGTTCGTTTAAAGTAACCGTTTCACATGCCGCCAAAGATTCCTATTTATCGCAGGTAGTTAAGCTGGTTGACGATGCGCAAAAGTCAAAATCACAAACGCAATTACTGGCTGATATCGCCGCAAAATGGCTGACAATTATTGCTCTGGTTACGGGTATCGGTACATTTATGTACTGGTTTTTAACCGGGCAAACCATAGCCTTCGCCATGGAACGGATGGTAACCGTTATTGTTATTTGTTGCCCACACGCCTTAGGACTTGCTGTTCCGCTGGTGGTAGCCAAATCAACGGCATTATCGGCCAAACACGGCCTGCTTATTAAAAACCGCACCGCTTTTGAAAACGCCCGGAAAATTACTACCGTGGTATTTGATAAAACAGGCACACTTACCGAGGGCAAGTTTGAGGTATCCAAGGTGGTTTCGTTTAATAAAGAAATCAAACAAGACGACCTCATCCGCCTGGCATCTGCCTTGGAGCAAAACTCCGAGCACCCCATAGCCACCGGCATCCTGCAAAAAGTTAAAGACTTAAAAATTACCATCCCGCAGGCACAAAACTTTAAGGCCATAACCGGCCAGGGTGTTGGGGCGACAGTAGATGGTAAAAAGATATTGGTGGTTAGTCCGGGTTATTTAAAAGAAAATAAGCTGGCCGTTCCCGGTGAATATAATGCCAACGATACCGAAACGGTAGTATTTGTACTGATTGACCGGCAACTGGCCGGGTACATTGCCTTATCGGACGAGATTCGCCCCGAATCGGCAGATGCTATTAAAACCTTGAAGCAGGAAAACATCAGGTCTGTTTTGCTAACCGGCGATAACAGTAAAGTGGCGGCAAGCGTAAGCAAAACTTTAGGTATGGATAGTTTCATCGCCGAAGTGTTACCTCACCAAAAATTAGATAAAATTAAAGAACTGCAAAGCAAAGGCGAGTTTGTAGCCATGACCGGCGACGGGGTTAACGATGCCCCCGCGCTGGCCCAGGCAGATATTGGCATTGCAGTAGGCTCTGGCAGCGATATTGCTGCCGAAACTGCCGGCATTGTACTGGTAAACAGCAACCCGAAAGATATTGTAAGCCTGATCCTGTTTGGCAAGGCAACCTACCGTAAAATGATCCAGAATTTGATTTGGGCAACCGGCTATAACGTTGTTGCGCTGCCCCTGGCTGCGGGCGTGTTGTATAACCAGGGCATTCTTTTAAGCCCGGCAGCAGGGGCGGTGTTAATGACGGTAAGCACCGTGGTTGTGGCTATAAATGCAGGTATGCTGAAAGTGAAAGAATAACAAACCCTAAACCAGGCTCCATCAACAAGCAAAATATTTAACCAATATAAACCACCAGAAAATGAAAAGAATGATGATTGCCCTTATGGCTGTTACCTTAAGTTGTAGCGCTATGGCACAAACCAAAACGGCCGACACCACGATGCACAAGACGTCGCATAAAATGTCGCACAAATCAATGCACAAGATGTCGCATATGTCGATGGATAAAATGCACGACTGCGTAATGATGAAAGACGGTAAAATGACGGCCATGATGAATGGCAAAACCATGCCTATGACCCAAGCGAAAACCATGACGAACGGTACCATTGTTGAGGCCGACGGAACTTGTAAGATGAAAGGCGGCAAAACAATGAAGTTAAAAGAAGGTCAATGTGTAATGATGAACGGCGAGATGCCAAAAATGCCGATGAAAAAAGATACTGCCGAGCACAAAATGTAGGCTGAGCCTTTAAAAAGGCGGCTTACCATCGTTTGGTAGGTCGCCTTTTTAGCAGCCTCCCGCAGTTGCCGCAGGGTTCCAGCTACCGCAAACATTTTTCGCTGCCACCCGGGCGGTTAATCGGGGTGTTCCGGCGCGTTCCAGCCACTCCAGATTCCGGCGGAACGCTTTTGACAATTCCCGCAACCCGCAACCTGCTCCACGCACCTCAAAACCTTTCGCCTTTTACCTTTCGCCTTTCCACCTTTTTTCCTAATTTTGCGCATCCTTTCAAAATAAAACAATATTACCTTGGAGCACCAGGAATTAACCACCGTTGAAACCGCCAAAGATTTAGGCTTGTTACCCGAAGAATTTGAACGTATTAAAGAGATATTAGGGCGCGTGCCCAACTTTACCGAGCTATCCATCTTCGCGGTAATGTGGAGCGAACACTGCTCGTACAAAAACTCCATTACCTGGCTAAAAACCTTACCTAAGGACAGCGACCGCATGCTGGCCAAAGCAGGTGAAGAAAACGCAGGCCTGGTTGACCTTGGCGACGGCATTGGCTGCGCCTTTAAAATAGAATCACATAATCACCCATCGGCCCTTGAACCTTACCAGGGTGCTGCAACCGGCGTGGGCGGTATTAACCGCGATATTTTTACCATGGGTGCAAGGCCCATTGCCCAGTTAAACTCCCTGCGCTTTGGCGACCTGAAACTTGATAAAACCAAGTGGCTGGTTAAGGGTGTGGTAAAAGGCATCAGCCATTACGGCAACGCTTTTGGTATCCCAACCGTTGGCGGCGAATTATTTTTTGACGATTGCTACAACGTAAACCCATTGGTAAACGCCATGTCGGCAGGTATTGTTAAAGCGGGCGAAACCGTTTCGGCAACATCATACGGTGTGGGCAATCCTGTTTACATTGTTGGTTCGGCTACAGGTAAAGATGGTATCCATGGCGCGGCTTTCGCGTCGAAAGATATCAGTAAAGATTCGGTTAACGATTTACCTGCCGTACAGGTAGGCGATCCGTTCCAGGAGAAACTGTTGTTAGAAGCTACTTTAGAAGTTATAAAAACCGGTGCCGTGGTAGGTATGCAGGATATGGGCGCTGCCGGTATCATTTGCTCCAACTCGGAAATGAGCGCCAAAGGCGAGCACGGGATGCGTATCGACCTGGATTTGGTACCAACCCGCCAGGCCAATATGAAACCTTACGAGATCCTGTTATCTGAATCGCAGGAACGGATGCTCATCGTGGTATTTAAAGGCCGCGAAAAAGAGGTAGAAGCCGTATTTGATAAATGGGACCTTAACTGCGCTATTATTGGCCAGGTTACCGATACCCAGCGTTTAGAGTACTACATGCATGGCGAAAAAGTGGCCGATGTACCTGCCGATGACCTTGTTTTAGGTGGCGGTGCCCCGGTTTACGAACGCGAATACCGCGAGCCTGCTTACTTTGCCGTTAACCAGAAATTTAATATAGATGATGTTGCCGAGCCTGCCAATTTGGTTGAGGTTGCCGAGCATTTATCTGCCCACCCTAACTTAGCATCAAAACGTTGGGTAACCGACCAGTACGATAGCATGGTAGGTGTGCAAACCATGACAGCCAACCTGGCCTGCGATGCAGCCGTTGTTGCCGTTAAGGATACCAACAAAGCCATTGTATTAACTACCGACTGTAACTCGCGCTACGTATATGCCGACCCATACAAAGGTACTGCCATTGCCGTTGCCGAAGCTGCACGTAACATTACCTGTGCCGGTGGCGAGCCTGTTGCTATAACCAACTGCTTAAACTTTGGTAACCCTTACAACCCCGAAGTTTACTGGCAGTTTGTAAGTGCCATTAAAGGTATGGGCGATGCCTGCCGCAAGTTTGAAACCCCGGTTACCGGTGGCAACGTAAGCTTTTACAACCAATCTGCCGATGGTGGTTCTGTATTCCCAACGCCTACCATTGGTATGCTTGGCGTAATGGAAGATACCGAAAACATTATGACCGCCGATTTTAAACAACCCGGCGACCTGATTTACCTGATAGGCGAATCTGTTAACGATATCGCTTCATCGCAATACCTGGCCTCATGGCATAAAATTACTGCTTGCCCGGCCCCGTATTTCGATATTGAAAAGGAATATGCTACACAGCAAACCATTAAAGAATTGATTAAACACCGCGTGCTGGAAAGCTGCCATGATGTGGCCGATGGTGGTTTATATACCTGCTTGTTAGAAGCCGCCATGCCAAACGGCCTGGGTTTTGATATCGAAACAGATGCAGCTATCCGTAAGGATGCCTTCCTTTTTGGCGAGGCACAGGGTAGGGTAGTGGTAACCGTAGCGCCCGAAGAGCAGGAACGCTTTGTTGAATTTATGGCCACCAGCGAAACAGAGTTTAGCCTGTTGGGTACCGTAAACAATGGTTTTCTGAATGTAGACGGCGAACTGTTTGGCCACGTTACCGACGTAAAAATGGTTCACAGCAACGTATTGCACTCTATTTTAGGCGAATAATGCTGAAACTGAACCAGGTACATCACATCGCCATTATTTGCAGCGACTACGAAAAGTCGAAGCATTTTTACAGCGAGGTACTTGGTTTAAAAATAGTGCGCGAGGTTTACCGCGAAGCACGCCAATCATACAAGCTTGATCTGGAAGTGGGTAACCGCTACCAGATCGAGCTTTTTTCATTTCCAAACCCGGCCCCACGCCCGTCCCGTCCCGAAGCCACCGGCCTGCGCCACCTGGCCTTCGAGGTAGATGCCCTTGACGAAGCCGTATTTCACCTGAAAGAGCAAGGGGTAGAGGCAGAGCCTATTCGTGTGGATGAATTCACCGGCAAACGCTTTACCTTTTTTTTCGACCCGGATGGCTTGCCGTTGGAGTTGTATGAGGGCTGTCATGGTGAGCTTGTCGAAGTATAGCGGGCAAAGGCTTCTCCGCGCAACCCTTCGACAGGCTCAGGGTGACAGCCCTGCGCATCTCGAAAATAGAACACGTTATAGGTAGGAGCGAAGTACCGAGCCCAGTTTAATCAATTTATCCACCCCAATCATTAACTTATTTAGAATTTATCCAAATAAGAATTGACGAAACCTTGATTATTAATTAGATGTTATATTTTGTAAATTCGCCGCACTAAGTTTCTGACAATCAATTTTAGTGTCAATTTCTTTTACTTTTCACCTAAAAATCAAATACAAATGGCTTTTGATTTAGATATGATCAAAAAAGTTTACGACCGCTACAGCACCCGCGTGGATGCTGCCCGCAAAGCGACTGGTAAACATCTTACTTTAACCGAGAAAATTTTATACGCCCACCTTTCAGAAGGCGACGCCAAAACAGCGTTTGGCCGCGGTGTGGATTATGTTGATTTTGCACCAGACCGCGTGGCTATGCAGGATGCAACAGCGCAAATGGCTTTATTGCAGTTTATGCAGGCTGGCCGTCCGCAGGTTGCTGTTCCATCTACTGTACATTGCGATCACCTGATACAAGCAAAAGTTGGCGCCGTTGCCGATTTACATACCGCCGTTGACATCAACCGTGAGGTTTATGATTTCCTGGCTTCGGTATCTGATAAATATGGTATTGGTTTCTGGAAAGCCGGAGCCGGTATCATTCACCAGGTAGTGTTGGAGAACTATGCATTTCCCGGTGGTATGATGATTGGTACCGATTCGCACACGCCAAACGCGGGTGGTTTAGGTATGATAGCTATTGGTGTTGGTGGTGCCGATGCCTGCGATGTTATGGCAGGTTTACCTTGGGAGCTTAAATTCCCTAAGTTGATTGGTGTTAAATTAACCGGTAAATTATCCGGTTGGTCATCAGCTAAAGACGTTATATTAAAAGTAGCAGGTATCCTTACTGTAAAAGGTGGTACCGGTGCTATTGTTGAATATTTTGGCGAAGGTGCACGTTCACTTTCTGCAACCGGTAAAGGTACCATCTGTAACATGGGTGCCGAAATTGGTGCAACCACCTCGGTATTTGGTTACGATGAAAAAATCGCGACCTATTTAACAGGCACAAAACGTGGCGACATTGCTGAATTAGCTAACGCCATTGCAGAACACTTAACCGGCGACGAAGAAGTTTACGCCAATCCTGAGCAATATTTTGACCAGGTTATCGAAATCAACCTGAGTGAACTGGAACCACATATCAACGGCCCTTTCACCCCGGATTTGGCCTGGCCTATATCTAAATTTGCTACCGCTGTTAAAGAAAACAACTGGCCTGCAAAATTAGAAGTTGGCTTAATTGGCTCATGTACCAATTCATCTTACGAAGATATTACCCGTTCTGCATCTATCGCAAAACAGGCTATCGATAAACACCTTACTACCAAGGCTGAATTTACCATCACCCCGGGATCGGAGTTGGTGCGTTACACTGTTGACCGTGACGGTTATCTGGACACCTTTGCACAAATGGGCGGTGTAGTATTGGCAAACGCTTGCGGTCCGTGTATTGGTCAGTGGGCCCGTCATACCGACGATCCTACACGCAAAAATTCTATCATCACATCGTTTAACCGCAACTTTGCTAAACGCCAGGATGGTAACCCCAACACACATGCGTTTGTAGCATCGCCAGAAATTGTAACAGCTTTGGCTATTGCAGGCGATTTAACCTTTAACCCGCTTACCGATACTTTAACCAATATTAATGGCGAACAAGTTAAACTTGATGAGCCATTGGGAATAGAAATGCCGGTTAAAGGCTATGCTGTTGAAGACGCCGGCTACCAGGCCCCAGCCGAAGATGGCAGCCAGGTACAGGTTTTGGTTGACCCAAAATCGGCACGTTTACAATTGTTAGAGCCGTTTACCGCATGGGAAGGCACCGACATTAAAGGTCTTAAATTGCTGATTAAAGCAAAAGGCAAATGTACTACCGACCATATCTCGATGGCTGGCCCATGGTTAAAATTCCGTGGTCACCTGGATAACATATCAAACAATATGTTGATTGGTGCTATCAACTATTTTAACAACACTGCCGATAGCGTTAAAAACGAACTGACCGGCGAGTACGGTCCGGTTCCTGCTACTCAACGTGATTATAAAGCAAACGGTATTGGATCAATAGTAGTAGGCGACGAAAACTATGGTGAAGGTTCATCACGTGAGCACGCTGCTATGGAGCCACGTCACCTTGGCGTACGTGCCATATTGGTAAAATCATTTGCCCGTATCCACGAAACCAACCTTAAAAAACAAGGTATGCTGGGTATTACTTTTGCTGATAACAACGATTACGACAAAATTCAGGAAGATGACATCATAGACATCACCGGCTTAACAGAATTTGCGCCAGGCAAACAGTTAACCGTTGTATTAAACCACAAAGATGGCTCGATTGAATCGTTCGCGGTTAACCATACTTACAACGCTCAGCAAATTGAGTGGTTTAAAGCAGGTGGTGCGTTGAACATCATACGTAAACAAATGGCATCTTAATAGGGCTGAAAGCCGAAAGATAATTAATATGAGCCTCCCCAAAGGGAGGCCTTTTTATTTCATTAAATATTTATACTTAGAATTGATGAGAGAGTATCTTTAAATTTTTCATACTCACTATCTGCTCTATCAGAAATTCTGTCTAAATGAAAAAAATGACTTGTAGTTGGTGACTCTGATTTTAAGGATGAGTATTCGATATCTACGCTAATTATAGTCATAAATTCAAAATATCCTCTTTGCTTTTTGATGGCTTTTTTCAGCCTCTCCAATGCGATTATGTATATTAGAAAAGTCCTTTCCTCCTTTAATCTCAATGGAAATCAAACCACGACTTCCTGATGGTAACTTTTCGATTATTTCAATATCCGGATCTGACGAAAACTGAATTAAAACAATTCTTCCCGAATCGTTTTTTATTTCAATACTGGTTAATGATGAGGTGTGAACGGTAAATAAGAATACAGGATTTTTGGCAAATAAGGATACAGGATAAATGGCAAGAATGATGTAGGGAAAATGGCAAGAATGAATACATAGTTCATCTTTTGGGAGGGGGTCCCAAAAAA
>Ga0307507_10007294_pt1 | contig 16183 bp, 11 predicted proteins | sample 7_EM_MG_FD_207223 | JGI IMG/M metagenome (GOLD analysis project Ga0307507, IMG submission 207223) | Populus trichocarpa ectomycorrhiza microbial communities from riparian zone in the Pacific Northwest, United States - 7_EM | ecosystem: Host-associated > Plants > Roots > Unclassified | place... | reverse complement strand
TTCTACAAATCTCGCCAAAGCCCCTCAGACTAAAGAAAACGATTGCCGTCCTAAATCAGCTTAGCGGACGGTGCGGATATTCCTATATCCGCACAATCGATTTCTTGGTCTGAGCTTCTGAGGTAATCTTGCGGAGGTAACGTAAAGCCTGCTAAGGTCTGAGCTTGCTGAGGTAACACCACGAATGTGGTTAGTCATTTGCTAGCGGGCCGATTGACTCCGCACCAACGAAATTGCGTCTGAGCTTTCGGAGCGGGATAATGAATTCCCATCAACGAAATATTTCGTAGAGATTTACAACTCTGTAAAATCATTCTCGCATTCTCATTCAGCAAAAATGTCACGAATACCTGCTGCGAAAAGAAGACGATTGTCTCCCCCAGACTCCGAAGATTCGGCCAGTCACTCTTCAAAGAGTCAAAAATTGAACGGAACCACAGAAACCGAATTTTACTCCCACGCGGCACAATGGAACCTCGAACAGGACTACGAACAGCGCCCGCGCAAGCTAAAGACCAAGAAGATAGAGACCTCGAGGCTCCCAATCAAGACCTCGGAGGGATGGGTAGAGCAGGAGCCTGCTCTAGAGCCTGAAGTAGATGAGGAGGACGGGAACAGCTTTTTGGAGTCTGACGGTGGTGAAGAAGAGGAGGAAGAGAAACCGAAAATATCTCAGAGACAGCAGATAATTGAGTCGAAGGAAGAGCTGGCACGATTGGCAGGCCTGATTAACGAGGACCCAGAGGAACACGTTGGATCACTTCGGGCACTGGCGCAAATTGCTGCGTCGGATAATATTACAGTCAGGAAACTGGCGCTGGCAACTCAGTTGGCTATATACAAGGATATAATCCCCGGTTACCGAATACGGCCATTGTCAGACGAGGACATGAAGTCGAAGTTATCTAAAGAAGTGCGACGACTTCGAAATTTTGAACAAGCTCTTGTTACCGGATATCAGGACTATATCCGTCATTTAGCTAGGCTGGCACAGGGTAATAAAGCCGAATCACCACAGGAGATTGGAAGTCAGGTTACTGTTGCGATTAGCTGCACTTGCAATCTTCTCCTAGCTGTGCCGCACTTCAACTTTCGAGGAGAGCTCTTGAAGATTCTTGTGGATAAATTAAGTAGGAAAAGAATTGATACTGACTTTGTCAAATGCCGAGAAACTCTGGAATCTCTTTTTGAGAACGACGAAGACGGGAATGCTTCCCTTGATGCTGTCACTATGTTGACAAAGATGATTAAAGCACGGAGTTACAATGTGGATGAAAGTGTTTTGAATACCTTTCTTCATCTCAGGCTTCTGTCCGAGTTTTCATTCAAGGGCTCTCAGAACTCTATCGACAAGCCTTCAGAACAGCTCACATCTGGAAAGAAACCAAAGGAAAAGCGGGAATTTAGGACCAAAAAACAGAGAAAGCTACTCAAAGAGCACAAAGTAATTGAAAAAGAAATGAAAGAAGCAGATGCAACAGTCAGCCACGAAGAACGTGACAGGATGCAAGCCGAAACCCTGAAAATGGTCTTCGTTACCTACTTCCGCATTCTTAAAGCACGGTCGCCTAAGTTGATGGGTGCCGTACTAGAAGGATTGGCGAGATACGCACATCTCATCAACCAAGATTTCTTCGGCGATATTCTAGAAGCGCTGAAGGATCTAATCGCTCATGCAGAGGCGGCAAATGGCACTGATCCTAGTGAGGAGAGTGCCGACGCAGAGGAAGAAGACGTTCCGCGAAATGCAACCCGTGAATCTCTCCTCTGCGTAATCACTGCCTTCGCGCTCTTACAGGGTCAAGACGGGAGCACAGCCGCAACTACCCTAAATCTAGACTTAAACTATTTCATCACTCATCTTTACCGCACTTTATACCCCGTCTCACTCAATACCGACATCGAATTCAGCGTCAAATCCTTGCACCTCCCTGACCCACACGCCCTCGATTCATCCGCCAAAACGCCCGCCACAAATAAAGTCAACGTCCAAACAACAACCGTTCTCCTCCTCCGCTCCCTCTCTTCCGCCCTGCTTCCCCCAACCGCCTTGCGCGCCGTCCCGCCGGTGCGACTCGCCGCATTCTGCAAGCAGCTCCTGACAGCATCCCTGCAACTACCCGAGAAGTCATGCATAGCGATGCTGGGTCTCATGAGCAACGTGACTAAGATCCACGGACGCAAGATCGGCGCGCTGTGGAATTCCGAGGAGAGGAAGGGGGATGGCGTGTTTGATCCACTCAGAGGGGAAGTGGAGGGAAGCAACCCGTTTGCAAGTACGGTCTGGGAGGGTGAAATTCTGCGACACCATTTTTGTCCTGTTGTGAGGGAGGCGGTTGGGGGCATTGAGAAGAATGTTTTGGATGCGAGGTAGGGTATGGATGATTCTATTTGTCAATCAGTATCGTCCGCGTAGAATCCCGTTTGGTAAAATTATTTCTATAGCAAGGATACCCAACGCTGTAATGCTCTATAGTATGCCCAATTAGCTCCAGTAACTCCTGCTTTGATCGTTGATTTAGGAGTTTGGCTTTAAATTTTCCGGCTGTGGAAATGTCATTTCGGTTCTCCAAGTAAAGTATTGCCTGTCTTAAGTCCCACTAGGCATAAGAATGAAGAGAATCAATGCGCAGCTCGTTTAGTCATTATCAAAGTCGTAGGCATTTTGGATAAGCTTTTAAGGGCCTTCAGAACAGTTTCCTAGAAATGACGGTTGGACAATTTGCCTCTAGGGCTGCAGTAAATAGAGCTTTGGAATTGATTTAGTGCCTTGCATCGTAAGGGCCCTTTATGGATACCCTCTGATGTCTCAGGAGAGTGTTACATGAAAACACCTGAACAAGTCGTGACTCGATGCAAAAAGAATACATCCTCACTCCAGGAAACGCGAGCTCTATATCGAGAAACATAGGTAGAATCTTCTAATTATACAGGCCATGCACACGGCATGGCACCGAATATTACAAAAGCTACAAAACAGAGGTATCAAATTCATGAAAATTTCTAATAGAGCCCTACCTGCCCCACAATCACAAAATCAGCACTCAAACTGTTTCATTTAATGAACGCCTACGCCGCCTTCTTCGTGGCCAGATGCCAAGCCATAACCTTCTGGAAAATGCCCTTGCCGTCTGTCTCGATGACATCCCCGTGACACGGGATGATACGGTCGAAGTCCCACTTGTCGATTTTGGCAACGCTGCCGTTAAAACCCTGGCGGTCGCCGCTGCTGATCGCATACCACATAAAACGCCTTTGGCCGGTGGCAGCGCCGTTGGTGTTGTTAAAGATGGTAAAGAGTTTAGTCCAGAAGCCAGATGTGGCAGACTCGCCAGTTTTGCTAAACTGCTCTGTGGCAGGGAGGTTAAACATCAGATCGGCCTCAATAAGCGTCTTGGTCGGCTTATGGTTGAAGACCAGCTCTTTGTTGGGATGGGACGGCAGGTACGTGTACTCGAACTCGGAGTCGAATTCGGCATCCACAGTCGTGCTGTCCCTGTCCTTGGCGGTGAAGATGACGCTGAAGGGCACGTCTTCATTTTTCTGCTTGACACGCTTCTCAGGCAGGCCTTCTGGGCCGAGCACTTTGGCCTGGGGGTAGGCGGCGTGCCATGAGCCTAGGAAAATATGATGCTACAAAACGGGGAATTAGAATGGTTAAAGCGAAGATGGCAGACTAATGGCATAAGAGATTTTTCCTACCTCAATATCAAGCGCAGCTATATACTTAACTTCCCCCAGCTTGGCAACAGTTTCTTTAACTTCGTCTGTTAATGCTACGGGAGAGAAGACAGCGAGAGCGCCTGATCGTAGACGGACTAAATCAATCCTGTCAGGAAAAGGGTTATATACAAATGAGAAGCTTCTTGGGGGATAAATACCAACTGTGCCTCTGCCGCCAATCTTTATCCTCCCAAATCGCCAGAATGGTGCTGAGAAGGTGGTGATCACGTTTGGCACAACTTGACGGGTTACCATGACCTCCGCCGGGTTCTTCGGGATCAGTTTCGAGGTCATCTTGGCTTTTACAGGGTCTAACTAGTTATATAGAGAGTGAGAACTATGAAACTTTTAGGTCAGTGCTGGTAATGCTGTCGATGTGCAATAGAAGTAAATGACGAGGTCAAGTTTAGGCTTTGAAATACGCGGGATAGAAGTTGAAATGCCACTGCGACAATGTCTCTGACGTTGGGTGGAGGTTTGAATTATGAGATGGTTAGATGGGAGGACCCGACAAGCTATTTATCCATCACAAGCCTTCCGATGGAAACTTCGTCGAAATGCAAATCGTCTGGACCTGGCCAATCATTCCACGTTGGATGCGTGACACTAAACCTTAACGAGTAGCCAAGCCGCTCTGTCAGCAACACATGCTATGACATCTCTCCACCCGCTGGGGTGTGCGCATATTGCGTGAGGGCGGTCGCTTATGTGGAATTCGCGGGTCTTGGACATTCCAAATACCAAGCATAGCATCCCGAGAGTGCCGTGATAAACTCGGACCGAGCATGTGGAGATAGGCGTAGTAATCGAGACCTTCTGGATGGATTTTATACTAAACACTTCCAGAAGCCACCTACGTAAACACCTCGGAATGTCGAACACCCGCAAATAGCCCGCTCTTCAAAACACTAATGATTTTCACAATGTCCCTCGGCAAATTCCTATCAGTATTCCTGAAGCCACCTGTTGGCTCTGCCTCCCATGACCTCAATTTGCCTAAGCTAGTATTCTTCTCAGCTTCAATCGACGATTAGTCACACGTCATCTCTTGCCGAGGGAAAGTTTCGGATGAGAGATCGTCCGGGAGCCATGAACCACAACGCTATAATGGAGATTGGCTCGACTGGCTCGACTGTGCGAGCCTTGAATGCTACAGATGCAAAGTGAAGGCCAAACCGGTCCTATGCAACAGATTTGCCTATCACCTCGCATTTTCAGCGCTAAGTTCAGCCATGAGGCCACCAACATCCCTCTTCTTCGCGTCCTCCTCGAGCTTGCCCTGGATGAACTTAGTTATATCTTTGACCTTTTCCAATGCAACATTCGTGCAGTTCAGAAGAGTTAATGCACCGACCGAAGTTCCTCCATACTTTGCAATCTGGCAGACTTCTCCATGCTTGTTCACTGTAATCACCACCTCGCCTTCTCGGACTTGCTCTTCTGCCAGATTTGCGTCCACTAGCACAGTCTCTCCAGAATCGTAGTATGAGAATGTCACGCAAATAGGATGGTGCAGCATCGATAACGGTATAGGCTCGCGCTCTCGAATGCTGAATATAGTCGCGTTCTCTCCCTCCACGGCAACATCGGGCCGACGAAAGTGCTGCAGAGCCGCTACTACAGCAATGCAAGACGCATCAATGAGGCCACCGTCGTGATCTACGATGTGAACGTCGGCGCGGAGAGAGAAGCACTTTGCGCCAGCAATTATACAAAGAGATTCTGTGTCTAAGGCACCGCCACGGCGAATAGCTTTCTCGAGGATTCGGGAGAGGATGATTTCGGCATCTGTAGGTCTATGGGCTCAGTTAGGGTGCTTGAGACCAGCAGCCTGAAACTAATAATATCTAAGAATCGTACCGGCCGACTTCGAACGCGGGCGAAGCCATAGGAGAGAATTCGGTGCTGATGTTGAAGATGCCGTCAAATTTGCGGTCTGGGAAAGGCGCAGTTACTTCTGCCGATATTCTGGCGATGACCCTAGATTTATCATTTAGTGAGGTTCAATTAGCATTGCAATAGCGATTTTACCTGGTTTTGCCCAGCTGAACGTCCGCAACACCATACTCATCTCCGAAAGTAAGCTCTAGGTTTCGAAACGAGTCGAATGACCGTCCATCCAGCCGAATATTTTCCCGGAGCGCCTGCTGAATGAACTCACGCTCGTTGGTCGATATATCAGCTTCACGAGGCATCTTGACAAGATTTAGCAGCTGCAGCGGGGCTCAAGAATTCCTCGCCGCAGGAATATATCCTGGGTATCCGGCGAATCGTTAACCCGAAGCTGCTCTAGAATTCCCAGCTCTTGGGCCTCACTTTCACCAGCAGTATCTCAAGCAACCAATTTCCCACTCACACCAAGACTACACACAATGACTACAGCTCATCGACCTACGTTTGATCCAGTAAGTCTGTCACAGCTTTTGAACCTGCAGCTTGTGATCCTGATAACTACTTAGGCACGCGGCAAAGACGCTCAACGCGGACCAGCCTACCATCAACGACTACTACCAGCTCACACTGTCCTTAAGCACAGGTGTGCATCTATGTTCAAATGCTACATACAATTATCTTACACGTATATAGACAGCCAGGACAAGGTGGCAGTGCAGATAACGAAGTGCGTGACCTTCGTGCTGAACTCCTGAAGGCCGAGGCAGCACACTTTGCGAAAAAGAACGGTGGATCAGCACCAGAAGACAATGAATCCCCCGAAATCTCATCATCTATGCCAAAGCGGCAGCTAGAAACATCTATTGGGGACGATGTAGAGGAGAATGAAGAATCCGAGGCAAAACGGAGGCGTCTCATATTGGAGGAAGCTAAAGATATTGATGCAGACTCGGATGATGGAGGCAGTAGTGAGAGCAGCGATAGCAGTGATGAAGAGTACGGCATACATATCCCAGATTGGAGGATTCTAATAATATGAGGATAGTGATGACGACGAGGAGGACGAAACTGCAGAGTTAATGCGCGAATTGGCGAAGATAAAGAAGGAAAGAGCCGAAGCAAAAGCTAGAGAAGTAGGTTTTGCTGCTATTAAATTATAATGTAGATGCTAAGCATCTATTTGCAGGAAGCGGAGAGGGCAGCGAAGGAAGAAGAGCAGCGCGAGTTCGACATAGCTCGAGGTAATCCACTATTGAATCCAAAAGACTTCAATGTCAAGCGCCGGTATGTTTCCCACATGCGACACGTAAACACAGCAACTGAACAGCTCATCTAGATGGGATGACGATGTCGTATTCAAGAACCAAGCCCGGGGGACTGAGGATAAGAAAAAGGAATTCGTGAACGATATGCTGCGATCAGATTTCCACAGACGCTTCATGGTGAGTCTGGAAATTCGCCACGTTCGGGCACACCGTAGCTAATAAGTGGCAAAGAGCAAATACGTGCGATGAGCTGAACTCGTATGTTATTTCACATTCAGCACTTCCAGTGCATCGCGGCGTCCCGAGACAGGCTTCTACGGAGAGTCAAGACCAATGGGTGGAGTTGGTGGAGGAGGCGCAGCAGGGAAGGGAAAAGTGACGCAAGTGGGCCTTATCTGAGATCGGCAAAGCTCAAACCTTCACAGGCACGAGCGAAGCTGCACTGCCCAGCCACCAGCCAGATCGCAAATCATGTAAGGTGGCCTGAACACTATCCGTCATTGGTAGAAAAAAAACTGCGCAGGGGAGCAGGGCCCAATTCTATCCTAACCTTATACTAAATTCAATTGTTGTATAGCGTATGAGAATCTTGGAAGAGCCCACGTTTGGAGCACTATCGCAAGCAAACCGAGGGTATTGCTCACTCCAAATTAAGTTATGGCGCAAAAAAGCACGCCTTCATCCACTGCAAACCCAAGTGTGGGGTTATGATATTCCCAGGGATCCAGAGCCGCCACATGCTGCCAGCATAGCACCAGAACAGTTTAGACCTGTTCCTTGCCGGTTAGACCTATTCCACGCTGGTGATACCCGAAGCTGAAAGCAATCGCTCTCACCGATCTACTACAGGACAGCTGACTTGCAGTGACGACATCTCCACTGCCCCTCCAAGCCTGTTCGTTTTCTTGAACCTGTCTGCTTTAGGACCTAGGGTGGAGGGGTTGGAAGTGACTAAAGAATGATAAATAGCGACTGATCCTGCTTATGTTCCGATAGACAAGCTCTCGGATACACTCAATTCAATCAATTCCTTTTTATAAAACCATCAACAGGTCTAATTAAAGTTTAACTACTCCAATTCATATTCATCATGTCCAACTACGGTAACGACAGCTACGGCAGCGGCAACCGCACCAGGGGAGGCTATGGCGGAAACGACGACAGCTACGGGGGTAATGACTCCAGTAACACTTATGGAAGCACCAAGCGCCCCGACAATACTTACGGAGGAAACGACAACAATGATAGCCACGGTAGCGCTAGGCGCTCAGACGACACCTACGGCGGAAACGACAACAGCGACAGCTATGGCAGCACAAACCAATCAAGCAATGACAGCTACGGCAGCACTAAGAAGACGGGCAATACCTACGGAGACGACGATGACAGCTATGGAAGCTCCAAGAAGTCTAGCAACACATACGGCGGTGATGATACCTACGGTAGCACTAAGCGATCAGACAACACCTATGGAGGAAACGATAACAACGACAGCTATGGCAGCACAAACCAATCAAGCAATGACAGCTACGGCAGCACTAAGAAGTCATCCAACACCTATGGAGACAACGATGACAGCTATGGAAGCTCTAAAAAGTCTGGCAACACATACGGTGATGACGATACCTACGGCAGCAAGAAGCGATCCGATAACACTTATGGCGGCGACGATAGCACCGACACTTATGGCGTAGGTCATCCATCATTACCAATCCCCAGTGACCTACCATTTTCCCTTGCCAATTCATGCTAACCAATCCACCCCAGAACAACTCCTCTTCTGACACTTACGGCTCCGGTACGACTGGCGGCGTCGGCTACGGCAACAAAAAGTCCACTGGCGGCGGCGACGACTCTTACGACAACAGCAACACGAGGTACGGCGGCGGCGATGGCACGGCGGCGTACTCTGGCAGCGGCGGCTACGGCAGCGGGACGACGGGTGGAGCCGGGTACGGCAACAAGACAGGAAGCCATGGCGACAAGAGTGGTAATGATGATAGCAATTACTAAGCTCTTGAAGCTTTTATGGGCGGTGGCTGTAGGATTATAAATCATGTTCTACGGGTATTGTAACGCCTCTGTACTGTTGTTCAGTCAAATAAAGGGGCCGTTCGGTTGTAAATTTTTGCTCCAGATTAGATAAGTTCTGGAGGCTCTAAATGAATATAAATCTGATTCTAATGCGATTGTTCGGTTAAAATGAAGCTACATCGCCCAAAAAAAGGCTAAAATCTACTGAAAAGTTGGTAACTTTACCATATCAAGTTTCTGATCTAAAGGTCTTGGCGTCGGGTTAAAAAGGAGCTTAAAGGTAATAGACCAGTTAGGCGATAGTCTTTTCTTTTACAAGACCTTTAATAGCCTAGCGCGTACGTCGCTTATAGTTATAGCTAGCGTTATTAACCACGAATTAGTTCTTAACTGCGGTAATCTACCAGTTAAAATACTATTAAGTAATACCGCTAATATTAGATAGTAACTTCTTAACTAGGGCGTTAAAAATTATTTAGCGTATATATTTACCGCACGACTTATACTCTTTGATTTTTGGGAACAACGTATTAAGTAGGCTGCACAAGGACTATATCATTGGATATATAGCTGCGCACCATTTTAGTAGTGTATTTAATTGATGAAGTTATCTATTTTATCTTGACGCAAGGAAGTTCGTAATAATTCAGAGCTAGCACCAATACAAACCAATACAAACCGATAAGATATCGGTTATCGGCAATATATCGGCAATATAATATTGCCAATATTGGGTTAAAATTCAAAATAACCAGCTTTACGCAGCCTTATATTATAATAAAGCATTAATATCTCCTTTCTACCCTTTCTTCTTATATAAGATACAATAAAATAAAATAAAAGTAGTAAAAAAGAGGAGATTAAATTTAGTAACTTTTATTTCTTATTATCCTCCAGTTCTACAATCCGATCCTTACCCTCTAGCGCTCCCACTGCCGCCGCTATAGGCTAAGAATTTTTATTGTATAATAAACTGTCGGTATACTCGCTTTATCAACGTGCACAAATATCACTGTATTGCGATACGTATGCGGTGTTAAAGTTGGTAGTTATTGTTATCTAGAAGTAAGGGGTTGCTCCAAGGTCAGGTTAGCTAGCCTCGCTTTATAGTCTCGTAACCACGTCACATGACTAACATTCCAACACTAGAGCAACTCTAAAAAGAAGGCTAATCTATACTCTAAAGTCAAGTTTACTTCTAGACTATTTGTAGCGTATACGCAATAGCTTCCACGCTCCTTTTATAGGTCCGTAATTATATAACCTGTATTACAGCTCGTACAAATATCTCTAAACTAAAGCCTGTAAAATACTGTATTACGGAGATACTACGCTAAGGAAGAGAAGAAGAAGAAGAGTTATTAGGGGTAGCAGGTTAATATATCGCGAGGGCCGCCAAGGCGCTAGTAGTAAGCGAGCCAATAGCGATTTTCTATGCCGGGTATAGAAAATCCTAATTAGTTGGTTAAATTCAGGGTCCGCACTATTATAATTAGTTACCTAACGCTAAGCTAAATCTAAGTTCGTTCGTTTAACCCATCCTATAACTTATAGGTCGATTTGGTTTGTATTAATAAGCCATTAAAAAGCCGCGCAGGGTTTTCCCTTTGTTATAGCGTTAGCAGGGTTGGCCTCTCCGTTAATCCATTTTACCTTTATAATCTGTCTCCGTTTATAGGCTTGCTAGAGGCACATTATATTAATTATTAGGCGTTTTTCTTAGGTGGTTCTAAGTCATACTAGACAGTTATATAAGGACTTAAAGTTAGTGCAAAGCACAAGTAGAAGGTTAATTTATAGGATCTTATCTACTATAGACTTAATCACAACGCCAATATTAAAGCTATAGGCCGTGCCGTAGAGTTTAGAAGCTAGTACGCTCTAAGTAACTCTTTTACACTTAACTGAGCTCTAATAGACGATATTGGCCTTTTTTGTAGCATTAGCTAGTATAAGGACGTAGTTAATCTGCGAAGAGAGGTCCTTATTATTAGTAAATAACGCGTCCGTAAATACTAGTAGCTATAGGGTTTTAATATCTAACTTAACAAACTTAAGACCTCTATTAGCGTTCTTAATTTGCCAGTTTAGACGCTTATTTAACTATTTTACGTCTTCCTTATTAGGGTTAATTACCTAGGCGGCAAAGGATAAATCAAATAAGGCTTCTGGCTGGCATACTAAAGCAATATATACACCTCTAGCACATTAAGCGATATACTGGTCCTTTAGAGTTAAGGTTCTTATAGCTCCTCTTAATCCTATACTTATAGCAAGCTTAGTGCTAATCATACTAAGGTTTATGCATTGTTGTTTCTAAGTAAGCGTAATGCTCCCGTTAATTAGTAGCTAAATAACTCTACCGTTAAACTTAAAGGGCGTATTAATAGTAAGTTGTTCCCATTCCTTAGCCATAAACTTGGCCTTATACAGCTCGTTTTGCTCTGCGTTTATAAAGGTCTTATCTACCAGGAATAGAGTATTATTGGTTTATAGGCCTACAATACTAAAGGGTTCGTTACTCTGTAGGAGGTAGGGGTTATATATAGACTGGTCTATATATAACTGTTAGATGTAATATAAGTAATATATCTTAAACCAGTGGTTACTAACTTCCGGTACTCTATAAAGTGGTTTTATAACCTTTAGAACGGAGGCCTTGTTAATCCTAAGTTACTTAATTAGCTTGTGCAAAGGTTATACATAAAACTCTTAATTTAGTGTAGTAGTTAATTATACATAGGCCTGTAAAATATCTCAGAGGTAAAGTTATGCCTATAGAAGCTTTATGGCGGCGATATAGAGAATTAGTTATTAGCTGACTTGTTAAATAGTTAGTAATTAGGTAAAAACTAGTTCCTTTTCTAAGTTGTTATAAGCTTATACGACTAGTTAGGATTTCTTAAAGGCTTTATTAGTTCCCTTATTCTTAATCTTATTAACAAATCGTAAGTTAAAGAGTTATACGCCTTATAGTATATCCGTAAGTCTTATAATCTCGAAAACTCCCTTTTTAAGTAGACCAGTAAGCTCCTTCTATTAAAAGGCGCTGAATTGGGTACTGAATTAACTGTCATCCTATAGGTAGATGGTAATATTAGTCATAGCCATAAGTAGAGGGTATTTGTGAGGGCGTCCTCTGCCTTATTTTAGGGGTTGTTGCTAAGCTTTAGTAGGTCTCTCTAAGATAGTCTTAGAAAGGGCTAACCTAAGTAAAGGTTTAGGTAGCAATTCTAGTCCGACAATTTGCTCCTATAATTTAGTTGCTTAAAGGTAGGGTTTTATAACCGTAGATTAAAAGGCTGTAGGTCCGCTAGATAGCTTAACAGTGCATATTTTACCCTTAATGGTAAGTAAGGTAAATAGCCCATCCTAATAGCCGCTTTGGCTAGTGTTTCCTTCTCTCCAGACCAAAACGGGTAAGTTTAGTAGGAGATTATAAATCGCATTAGCATTGGGTCTATTTTGTATATTTAGCGCATTAGCGATCTGTCGTTTAGCTTATAGCTTCTATATCTCTACCATAGCCTTTTTAATTGCGGTAGCGCGTTATATAATAGTGGGGGATGGTGCATCAGATTTGACTATTTGGGGGTAGGCTCTAAAGACTAGAAATATAGGAACTAGTCCTTTAGGGCTAGCTAAATTATTAATTACTTTAAACGCTATTTAGAGTCCTATCTCCTTATTAATATTAGGGATTTTAGTTATAATAATCTGGTAGGCTCGCTATAATAGACTATAGTAGCGCTCTACCATTCTAATAGAGTTATATGCTTTAACTAGTACTCCCTTTATACTAATTCCCATAATGGTAGCGTATTGCTTGAATTTCTTACTAATAAAGTTCTTTCTGGCGTTATAGGTAATTAGGTCTAGTGGCCCTAGGTAAATATTAATCTAGCACATCTATAGAACGTCCTATATATGTTTGGCGCTAATGTCTTATAGCTATCTACCGGCTTGGAATTGCGTTCCTTTATTAATAATGTATAGGAGGGGTAATCCGCTAATATACATAATGTTGACGATAATATTATAGTTAAAATTAATGTTGTCTTATAGGGTAAAGCGGAATCTGCCTAGTAATTTGCTAAACTTCTAATAATAGTAGTAGAACTTGGTTAGTTGCTTAATAGCCATTCTATTAGTTTTATAGCCAGTATAGTAGAGTAGCTTTTATAATTTCTTAACTAAGGGATGTCCAAATCGGCGATGTAGGCGCCGTAGCTCTATATCTGTTAAATAGTAGGGGTTCGCGTTAAAGGATTTAGATAAATATAACTATAGTAATAAGCTTTATAGGAGAAATAGGTGGCCAAACCGTCGCACTACTAGCACTTTTTTAGTGCGAGTAATAACAACGTTTCTAAGGTTATTATAGTAGATTTAAAGTCTGTCTATATCCGCTAAACAGAGCAAGAAGGGGGTATCCGTATAGACAATATAAAACTGTATCTTGCCTATAGGGGTGACAACATCTATAGTTCTAATAGAGGTAGTAATTCTAATGCCAAACTGCATATTAACTTATCCTTTGGTTAAGGTATTAAGTCTTATAGATTAGTCCGCGTTCTATAGTGCCTAGAATTATCTGTAACCAGCCGTAGACTTCTTTAACGCACTAGTATTAATTATAATTCCTATAAATACCGTGGAAGTATAGCGTGAAACGGCGGTTGTTGTGTTATAATTAAACGGGTTAGTTTCCGTAGTAGGTTCTATAGAGGTTGCAGTAAATAAGTGAGCGTAAGCCTTATTGGCTAGTTCTACGCTTATAGAGGTTGCTTTGTCTGTAGTAAGAGTCCCAAATAATATAAGGTAGTAGCCGTTAAGGTCTTCTAGTTCTTCCTTACTATTATTGTTATTAGTGTTTTTATCAGCGTCTATATCTAGCATAAGAGCTTTAAAAGTCTTATTGCACTTATTATCGTCGTCTCCTTTATAGTAGATAGTGTATTGTCTAAAGCGTTCTTTAAAGTTACCATTACGGCCCTTGCTATTGTTAAAACGTCTTTTATACTCATTTCTAGAACGGTTCCGCTCCTCCTCTATATATTTCTATAAGCGGCAGCTCTCCTTTTAGCAAATATAGCACTTGGTATTTAGGGACCTAACGGTGTTTTGTCTATAGGAGCGGGTTTGGTTACGGTTGTTACAGATATTACGGCGGTATATGCAATCCGTAAAGTAGGCTCCTTAAGACGGTCTTATTAAGGCCTAGGAAGGGTGTTCCTTCTCCTATATAACTATAGAAGATTACAGCTTGCTAATTAACTGGGAGAGGTCTTTAGAAGGGTTGGAAATAGTAATATAGCATACTGGTACTTCTTAGCAAGCGGTAACTAGCTTATTTATAAGGAAGAGGTCTGTATAAAATTCTAGGTATAATCCGTGGCGATGTTTTAAGAGCTTATTAAGGAGTAGTTGGAAACTCTAATAGATTTGCTTATTAGGGTTCTCGTTAATAATTCCTTGGAAGTTAGTGGCGTTCCATTTAGTAAGGTTTCTCCGATAGTACTCTAGTCCTTTAAAGAAGTAACGCATATAGTTGTATGCCTCAGTGAATAATCTAGTTAAAAGGCTGCTATTATAGTAGTAATCCTAAGCAAGTCCCTTTAGCATGGTTAGGAATGCAGTTATATAGCCTTTAGGAGGTAGACTAGCTCTCTTGCAGATATTATAGAAGATAGTTAACTTAAAGTTAAAGCTATTACTCACTCTATTATACTTTTGGTCATCTGTGTAGATCTTAGTAATAGTAGCTGCCTCTTTACTATATATAGGCAGGTGCATAGCAGGGTCGGTATTAGTAGTACCAGGGTAAAGGTATTGGGCAGGAGGAGTACCAGGTAGGGTAGGAGCGGTTACTAGAGGGAGGGTAGAGGTAGTTGCTATAGGCAATAATTACTAGTTCTGCGTCTGTAGGAGTTAAGTAAGAAGGGTAAGTAGTTAATCCTAGGTAGAGGTAGGTGCAGCTTACTATTAGGTGGCGGTTGGTGCAGTTTGCTAGGGTATAGATACAATAGCTAGTTGGGGTGTTATAGGGGTAGGTATTTACGTTCTAGGTGTTATAGCTATAGCTATAGGCTAAATTGCAGGCGTTAGAGGTAGTAGAGGTAGTTAATAGTTTACAGGCGTTAGTACCGTATAGGAAGGTAGTGGGCTATAGGGGGGGGTTATAGGAACTAAAGAGGCTATAACTAACAGGGTTATAGCTTAATTTAATATTAGAGCTATTTATATTAAGTTAAGTTATTCTCGTAGTGCCACTATAATTATAAGGCTGACTTCCTTAAGAGCTCCTATAATTTCCTTATCTGTCCATTTGTGAGGTTCCTCTTCTGTAAGGATATTATATAGAACCTTATAAAGTGGGTATCTATTGCTATATATAGCGACATATACTCCTCTTTAGAGTAGGTAAGTATGGAGCTTTGCTCTAGTAATAGAGCATATCTTTCTAAAGTCCTTAATGGTAAAGCCTTTAAATTCTTCTTGGAATAGCGACCGTAGTATATAATCCGTAAAGTTCTTATATATATACTCATAGATTTTCATTTCTATATATTCTTCCAGGTCTTCCTCTAAGGCAGTTGCTATATTAATCCCGTAACCATGTCTGGCAATTCTCTCCTTCCATTTAGGATCCATCTTATTGTGCAAAGCAGTGTACTAGTCCTTATATATGTTTAGTTTAAGGTTAAGGTCGAGGTCAAGGTTAAGGTTAAGGTCGTTAAGGTAAAGATATCAAGGTAAGGGTATTAAGGTAAAGGTGTTTTAGGTATATACGTCCTTTACAGCCGTTGGGCCTATAAAGTTCTTAGCAAGATTACTATTCTCTTAGCGATCTGTTGTATTAGCTGTAAGGCCAGTACAAATTCTCTTAAGCTTAAGGGAGGTCGCAATCTTCTTTAAGTAAAGATATAATTCTCTAGGCGATCTAACACGTCAGCAGTTAAGCTAATACGTGGTCTCGAGCTTTGAGGGTAATGTAGCTTTCTCCTTTAACTAGAATAGACAAGGCTAGGTGATCCGTATACTATTTCTAGTACGGTTCTTAAGCTCTAGCTTATTGCGTATTTCCTAATCTATACGTCTACTAATTAGTGTCGGTATACTCGCTTTATCAACGTGCACAAATATCACTGTATTGCGATACGTATGCGGTGTTGAAGTTGGTAGTTATTGTTGTCTAGAAGTAAGGGGTTGCTCCAAGGTCAGGTTAGCTAGCCTCGCTTCGTGGTCTCGTAACCACGTCACATAAC
>Ga0307507_10007293_pt1 | contig 16185 bp, 13 predicted proteins | sample 7_EM_MG_FD_207223 | JGI IMG/M metagenome (GOLD analysis project Ga0307507, IMG submission 207223) | Populus trichocarpa ectomycorrhiza microbial communities from riparian zone in the Pacific Northwest, United States - 7_EM | ecosystem: Host-associated > Plants > Roots > Unclassified | place... | reverse complement strand
CCTCCAGACTGTCTTCTGCGATGCATTGCGTGATTCAATACAATAATATCTGAGTGTCAACCATGGATAAGTTTCGTCGCGTACCTTTAAATAGCCTGTCAAACGTTCTACTCGGCGCAGAGTATGTTATAATGGGGTCAGTGGACGTCTGCATTGAAGTGGGCACAAATTTGACGGTTCACCAAAGGAATTCGGTCTTTCAGAAATCCAACTGCGGGCAGAATTACCTGTTTTGACAACTTTCTCACATTCAGAAATAGACTTCATGGCCTGATTGGCTTATAAATTTTATGTTTCTGTGAAGCTAAAGAATGTGCTTCTTCACCAGGAGAGGCCGTGTATCTTTACATCCGTTTGAGTTCTCGTTTAAAAGAATTAATGGTGTTGATTGATGGAAGTTGAGCTTTAGTGGATGTTCCTGCGACAACTCGAGTAAGTCTAAGTTCTAACTATCTTCGTATTCCTTGAAAACCAGCATTTACCTACGGCCCAGATGTTTTCGTGGTTTATCATGTGAAGATATATTTGATCAAGCATTCCAGTCACGCACCCACCTCTCTTTACATTACGCTAACTCGTTCTAAGACGCGAGAGAGCAAACGAAAATCTCAGTATCAAACATTTAACGCAAGCATTGGATGTTATTGAGGACCCGCAGCAAAGAAACGATCAAAGCCGACTTTTGTGTTGTTTTGCACATTCTTCGTTCAAAATAGGCGAGGTTCGTTTTATATTTTGCCAAACATGTGTTACGTTATTAACTTGATTTGACAGGCTCATATCGATACACTTGATAGTGGTGCAATGACACAACGGATCGTAACAATGCGCGAAAGCACAACAATCAAGTAAACTACCTGACAGTGCCTCAGGTTCACCGCTTTTTTTGACTTTCCGTCACCCGCCCGAATATAATCACGTCATACAATGGATAAGTTCCCTTTCTGGTTGTCTGCCATTTACATACTTTAGGGTGAGGCCAGAAGGAGACTAAGCCATGAGGACAATAACTAATACTGTACATCCGATACTGTCACTGATAACCTGATGTTCCGTGTCCCTCCTTTCCTTCAAACCTCAGATCGTATGAAGAATCCCTCTCGCAAATATATTGAACTGATTCATGCCACCTCGTCGAAGTGGGCGAATTGGGATCCCCTGTACCAGATCAAGGTCAGCACTTAGATTGATTGTTCTCTCATCTTATCATTTCGTTAGGTAGGGGACTATGGCACAATTGACAGGGAAACTGGGCAATTTAAAAAAGATGGCAATATCTATGAAGATGTGACCACCGCCCATCTGGCAGAAAAACACAAACCGCTCACGGATGCTCCAGAGGAACCCTTGATTATCTCATCAGCAGGTGTGATATATCGTGAACTTGCTGTTGACGCTGGATGGTGAGCCAATACTTCGTGTCCATGCCAAAAACCATATATTCACCTTATGCAAGTGGAGTTGCTGGACTCGCCGAGGCGTCGATCAAAGGCCAATGGGAATTCGGCATGAGACGTGGTGCTTTGATGATCATGTCACGACCATGCAGATCGTATATACCTCCCAAGGTGTTTCTCAAACAATTGGTTGACATTCCAGCGTTAAAGGACAAGTCACTTATAACGGAGGTAGTCTCATGTCCCGCTTACGGCCTGTACTTGTCGAGTGCAAGTGAGAGTTGCCAGAAGCAATATATTTTCCTTCATGCATGCTGATGGGTTTTGTAGATAAGGATGTCATCGACGTGGCTTTGGTAGCAACTGCACCAACCCCTTCAGCAGCCACTGTTGACGGCGAAAGCGGGGCAACCTGGTGGACTCAGAATATAAGTGGGGAGTTCCGAAACGCATGCGATCGCAATGGCTCATACAGCTACACACCATTATACATGCTCAAGAAAATACGAAAGAAGGGCCTGTTGCGTCGCGAGAGTCCCTTTCTCATTGAGAACGATGATCTGTGGGTAACTGTCCATATTTTATAATGGCATTAATTTATCCTTACCTAGATGGGTCGATACCCAGGAGCCATGGGATCCACTCGACGATAACGGGGAAGAAGAAGCCTATGATGACTTCGTAAGTGATTGTCCTGTCTCTATGTATCATGGCATAATTTTTAAAAAGGTCCCTGATTAATGTTGCTCTATGTCTCGAAAATCACTACTACTGTACTATTACGACCTTATGTTCAGTCATCCGTCATAGCCAAAAAAATTGCTCACCCAAAATGTTTTTCTTTTGATTTTTCTGAAAGTTTCTTTTGATTTATTTTTGTACAAATTTTGTCACATGACTGAACTTAAGGTCATAATAGTACAGTATTCGCTCATCTGCCTTGTACTTCGTCTATATAACAGTGTTCGCTATGCTTGCGGCCTTTTTATTGTAGAGTATCAAGTGTGAATTGAAGGGCTCCAACCCGCCGACGATCTGAATGGATAAGGCAGTCCGATGTCTGCATTTATTGTTGGACGTCAGGTACTTACGTGACTGTAAACACAAATCCACCACGCTACCGTTGCCGACCCCAAAACCTGCCCCATTGACGCAATTCTGAGATTGTCATGAAAAACTTGACTGAAAGACACGCACACAACCATATGAATCACACAGCTTTCTAACTGGTTATTAGGGCTTTACAAAACTCTCGGTCACAGACCAGGAGGTCAAACTTTGCATCCATCCATCCCAAAACTTTTGCCGAATAGCTGGCGTTTCCACCGCGGATCTAAATACCTAGTTTGCACACCGTAGAACTTTCTACACAAAACCTACAGCTCGCCATCCGTTTGCTGTCTCGGGCCACTTTCTCACAAATTTCCTGACAGACCGTTCCGCATCTCTCCAACTCGCGAATCCTCCCAAATTCCATGTATCACCATCATCCATGTGCTGAACACTACAACTCATATTCCTGTCCTGCATCCCAACGCGCAGGATTTCTTGAATATCATCCTCATCCTGGGGTATTTTTCCATGCTTAATCTCGTTCGCAGAAGGGAGAGAATGGTCCAGCCATGCCCGGAGTTTGAGCATCAAAAGCATCGAGAGGGACACGTATGAAACGTATTGAACATGCGACTCGGATGGCATCGAGGGCTGTGGATCTGAGTATGCCATGAACGTGTTTTCTGAATCTCTATAAAGCTGTAGTAACTCGGGCATATGGTGTGTCATGTATAGTTCATTTGGAGTTAAAATGTCGACCTTGCAGGTTCGTGATGTTGTGGCATTTGCGTGACTTGTACCACCTCTTCTTGACAAGACATGCTCCCCAGGACCACTGGGCACCAAGGATGGGTCGCCGGGATAATCGCCAGACAGAGTACACCACAAAATTCGATGGGTTGCTCCCGCTACACGAGATGGAGTCAGAGAGAAGTGCGAGGGATCCATCTCGATCAATGTTTGTTTGATTTCCTCCACATCCTGATCAAGCCCAGCATTTAGGATGAGCAAGTCAACATCCTTGAGAAGGTACGAGTCGAATACTGGTCTCATTTTTTGTTGGGGTAGAATACATACCTTTGGGTCTCGATACTCGATGCCATGAATTTGTGCCGCAACACTTCCAATTACACATGCCTTGAGATCGCATCTTGAAAGTGCAGATAGGGTGAGTTGCACCACGAGCTTGATGTCGGCGCGGTTCAGCACTAATCTGTTCATAGTTGAAGCCATGCAGTCCAGTGTTGTACCGGTCGGGACAGTTAGCCGCCAAAGTCACAAAATACGGAACTACCGTTTATCACGTGCATCAACTAACCGCTTTAAGAAAATAAAAAACCACCACCAGATTTAGAAAACCTAACCAACCAACCCACCGTAACCACTGTTCGCTGAGTCCTGACTTGCCACTATTTGTAACTACGCCATACGAAAACGGACGTGTGTGTCGTTGATTCAAACGACATTTTACTTCTCATTGAGGACAAGCGACACAAGGAACTGAAGGACCCCATACGGAATGTGTTGACGCCGAAGTTCCAGGGACTCCTGACCATATTGACGAAGGGAACCGCATCAAAGACTCGGACGATCTACTGTCAGTCTGGTACATAAAACTTGCAACGACAATGACAGAGCCAACAAAAAGAAATATATTGTAAGAACGATACAGACAGACACTGGCTTCACAAAAAGACAACTCCATCATCAATGTTTCAATGTTGATTGGCAGACTTCAGGCTCTAAAAGATAGTGAGTTCACATCCATCGCCTCACTTGCTGAACGAGGTGTTTCAGCGTTGACTTGTGGATCCGGAATGCCTAGATAAGATGGAACCTCCAAATCAGGTATGATCTCTCGGCACATCCGCTTAACATCTTCTGCTATCTTTAAGAAGGCAATGGCCCCGCCCTCAGTCGCTAGATCCAAGTCAAAGTTCACCTCTCCTTGAGGCGAGGGCAAGAAAATCTGTCGTTCGCGGTCATACAAGGCAGCTTGAGTTTCACCACCACACATTCCTTGCGTCACTTCAATACCACGCCCACTGGCTTCTTTCAAGAGCTTCAGCATGGTAACTTCAGCATCTCTACGGGTGGCAGGGGCGTTGTCTGGTGCGATAAGCAGGATAAAGACCGGTTTTCGGGTCTTGCGAGATGTTTTGAGATGGAGGGTCATTGCATCGAGACCGTGATCCAGTAAATTCAAGGAAATAACAAATTGCACAATTGGGAATGCGTCGCAGAGTAGTAAGTTGTATAGGCCATAGTATGGATTGGATACTTCAAATTTACTAGGGCTTGGGCGTATAGCAAATGCAGAACAAATATCGTCGGGGGTCAACCCACATGGTAGTGAGCCAGGGTATAAGTAAAACATTGGGACATACTTACATCATCGTGAACAAGTCGTCAAAAACTCTATAAAGCGTTCCGTCGCGATCATGTGACTACAAATTCGCAATGGTCTGATTCGCTGAAAGAATGGGTCAAACAAGCTCCCATGAACGATATGGTTGTTATGCACAATGGAGGCATATCGTCACGATATGTGCGGGGATCTTAGTAGCCCCATTTTGGTGAAAGGCCCACTTCAAATTGAAGAATTTTAGGGGCCTAGGTCAAACAACATGTAAGTCATCTCGATAACCACGCAGATAAGTGCCGATAGGTGTAGATGCCGGACACATCATTCAGAAGGTTGACAACGACCTTGATCGTTGAGGGTGTATATTCGCCATTAATATTGTTTTGCAGAGCCCTCCTGACATTTGAGAATTTGAATAAAATCGCCTTTACAGTAAGATGAACACAGGGATTGGAAGAAGAATGTCTAGGTTATAAGCTACAGACGCATAATCAGTTGTTTTATTCCGGACATCCACATGCCAATATCATCCGTTTGGGATCCACGAGTCAAGAGGTCGACATGAATAGAAAGAGCACTAGCTTTGTCTCGAGCGTCCATCGCTTGAAATGGTTCAATATCAGGAAAAAATAAGACAAATGGCCGACATACCTCGAGTAAGAACAACCAATTGATCGACCACAGAACGTGACACTGTTTCACAGTTCAAAGCATCGAACAAGGGGTTGATTCTTCGTTCTAGATCGTCAACAACTCGCCTTTGGTTAGCCTAAATCACAAACGTCATCCAATCACGTTCAACGACACGACAGAAAAAAGAACTGAACATACAGGCACAGTTTGCTTTAGTCTGTTGAGATGCTCTGAGAGGGATTCAAAGGCGGGTCTAGCGTATTCGGCTATGTGACTTCGGTCTCCAGGAGCTGCATAATTGGTCAGAGGGAAACAATTACTAAGTGACAGGGCATACGATATTTCGGAGCTGCAGGTTGGGGTTTGGCGGCTGTACTAGCTCGTGGAGGTCCTCCAGGCGGAGGTTGGGGACCAGCTTGAGGCGGAGGCCCTTGTATATGAGTAGATTGTTGCTGTCCAGGTGGAGGATCATAAGGACTAGCCAGAGACGGTTGGTGTTGGTATTGTGGCGGTGTGGGCCCGTCTACACCAGCTAAAGTAGGGGGACCGTATGGGCCACCAGGTTGCGGCATTGGTGGCTGACTGGATGGCGGACGATTGAGTAAAACCGATCCAGGGGGTGGAGTCTGTCCAGGACCCACAACACGCGGAGGAGGAGCATACTGATTTTGCGTAGACTGGGGCATAGTCGATAAATGAGTGGGGCCCTGAGGCAAACGTGGTGGTGGGGCCACCATTGGACGACCACCTGTTGATGGGGGACGGGCTTGTGGGGGGAGGACACTGGTTGTAGGAGACATGTCAGGGCTTCGAATCCTCTGAGGTGGTCCAGAAACTAGCCCTCGGTTCACGCTCCCAGGTCGAGGAGGTGGCGGAAGCGTTGCAGAAGGCTGACTCATGTAGGGGGATCCCTGAGGCGAGTGACCGGGAGATACTACATTGGGAAAGGGAGACGTGATGGCCTGAGGTTTGTTCAAATTAAAAGCGGCAGTTCCCCGACCGGGTGCGACTATTGGGGCATCATTCCATCCTCCAGCATCTCGTTTAGGTGGCGGCGGAGGTGTTGCACCGATGTTGGACGGCGTACCGTTAGAAACACGTAGAGGTGGGACACCAGGGATAGGAGGAGTCGGTGCTTGTTGCGAGCGAAGATGTGGAGGTTGAGTTAAAGAATGCTGTGGAGCAAAATGGCGATTTTGGTAATTTGGAGCTGTACCAGTGGAATGTTGGTAAGGAGCATAAGGGTCATTGGCCGTCGAAGGAGGTTCGTATGGTGCATGTAAAGTTGGCTGGGGTTGCACAGTTTGAGTGAATCCCGTATAGCCAGGATATGTGGCCTTTGACGTTGTCGGAGCGGGAACAACAGGGTTCGACGGACCCGACGCTGCTGCAGTAGGGGCAACAGCAGCAAGGTCTGTAGCTCTAACAAATCTCATCCTCTCTGGTCCCAAGTCTGAGTTCACTGTCGACCCTTTGTAACTAGCAGGAGTGAGTTCCAAAAATCCCACAGCCTCTTTCACCAGGCCTTGAGACGATAGTATTTCGGCGTATTCGAAGTAGCGGTCATACAAAGCCGCAAGTTTGTATGCCTGAGGAGGTTCATCGTTTGTAGCCTTTTGAATCAAGGCAATATCCTCGTAATTCGTTGCAGCTCTGAAGACGGCAACTTTCTCTACGAAAGACTGGAGTGCGTGGGCGTGAGCAGAATAGTAGGCATTCTGCTTCCCATCCGCCATCAGGGTTTTCTCCTCCTCTCCCATCTCCTCAGCCCAGATATGAACCAATCTCTCTAGACGTGCAGCAGCGAGGTATGTTAACGTTGCATTTTTGCGGTATGTCTGGGAGGTTTCATCATCCTCGCTGGCCACCTTGAATTGATATTCGAGACGACTACCAAGTTGTTCGGCAAGAGCTGGGAATTCCTCCTCGGAAGCGAAAGTGCACAGGACCACGAAAATGTCGCGCCATTCGTGTAAATCTGCGTTTTGAACCACATCGCCAAGGTCGTTAGTCACAATGGATTGGAAAAGGCGTAAGGAGGGTATTTGAGCAGCTCGGCGATCAAAGTATGCCTTTTGGGTTCGCTGTAATAAATCGGGACCACCACGAACAGCGAGAAGAATAGCATCTGCAAACCGACTGGATGAAAGACATAGAGCGACCGCCGATTCGAAGTCCCCCATTACAATCGCTTTGGTTACCAACTTGTCGGCCTCGGATTCTTCAACGGGATAAATCTTAAAGCCAGTGTTTTTCAAGCTATCCGAGGTGACGGAGGATGGGCCGGAGCCAATGGTAGCAGCAACGGAAGAGTCCAGCCCATAGATTGCATGGGGAACATCCACAGCAACACCCACGGTGCTATAGAAGTCGTGCTGAGGAGCACCCGGATCGTCACCAAACAAACTGGGTGCTGTGGTCGCGGAATCACCGTCAGCTTGACGGGCGCTTGCCGTATCCGACGTGACGCCTGCACTGACTTCGGATGGGGTGAGCTCAAGGGGTGCTGAATCATCATCAATATCACTTCGATCTGACGGCGGCACAGCGAATGAGACGGCAGATTCATGAGGCTTTCCAAACGTCACATCTTGCTCTGAAACTGATTTGTGAGCCTTGTAATTCTCCGCCGCTTCAGTAACACGGGCTGCAACCTCCTCCTTCGAGAAACCAAGTAGGGTGACAAGTTCCTCCCGAGAGTTTGCTTTGAAGAGACTCAATAACGCCTTCCACGATTCAGCAGTAGAAGCTGCTCCTTCTGCGAAGCCTTGTAGATTGTCACTTTGAACCGCCTCCACCAACTTCTTGGCACGTTCAACTAAATCCGCTTCTGTGACAACTTTCCTAAGATGCAAAGCGCTGCTCTGAGCCTTCCCTTGGGCAGATGGCAGATTTGAAACCGTAATTAGTTGGCCTCCGAATCCGAATGAACTGGAGACTGGGCAGCGGAGCCACTTCGGTGGCTGTTTGAGTGAAAGGGTGTTGGGCTGAGTTTGCCTCCCAGATCCGGACACATCGAAAATATCTGCACCATCACCGCGAGCTGCAGCCGCAGCAGAGACGGTAGAGTCATTGGTTGATTGGAGAGAGTGGATACCAATCGTGCCATCAAAGAAAGCAGCGGCCAGCATGCCGGGGTTCCGGGGACACCAATCCACCTGGAAAGCCCAATTGGCGGCAGAAGGGAGCTATGACTCAATGAGACAATGAAATCAACCAGGTATCAAAAGTACAAACCTCGCCAATAATTTCAGATGTCTGGGGATTCCAACAAAGAGCGCGATTATCTTTACCGCAAGAAAGTAGAAGATCCGGATCTTGCTTGCACCATGATAGGGAAAGGACGCCCTTTTCATGCCCAGTGAGGATCTAGAAAGTCGAGGTAAAAGAGGGATACATAGATATTTAGAATTCAGATCACCTTTTCGGGTGCACGGGCATTCCGCAGATCCCAAACCATAATAATCGGGGATGAGTCGTCCTCCGAAGCAGTGACAACCCTAGTAGCCTGAATTTCCAATGAGCACCTAGACTGGAATTTGCAAGTCAACAAGGACGCACATTATCAGGATGCCAAGCAATATCGCTCATTCCACGTCGGCCTCCCACAGCCATACCGACTCCCGCCCCAGTCTGGCTAGCTAACGTGCCAGCTCCACCACCATAGGCTAATGCAACGACTTCACGCTTGCCACGAAGGTCCCACACAACCGTGTACCCAGAACTGCTTGCTCCAGCTAGGACGTACTGGACTTGCTGGTTCCAAGCAAGGGATGTTATCTCATCGAGCTTGGTGTTTCGTTGGCCCGGTGTTGGCGAATATGGCTTGCTGGGGTCTTTAAGGTCCCAGATGTAGACCTGAAAATGGAACTTCCTCAGAGAAAATCAGCAAGGACAAGGCATGAAATAGCACCTCCCCTCCCACAGCGCCTGAAGCAAGAAGATTTCCTTGAATAGGATTAAAATCCAGCCCTTTTACAGGCCCCGAGTGCGTCGTATTCCTCAGGATCAGCGACTCGGCAGGCCTAAAAATGCGCGTTATTCACTCATGAATCTATCTGAAAAGCTAAACCTACCCTGCACCCTGCAAAATACTCGCGGGATCCCACAGAGCCAACTCGCCGCTCTCCAATCCGGTGGCTATCACTCCTTGGGGACGACCTCCGTCTGCACAACCCCAGGCCAAACGATTAAACCTGTAGGCAAATTAGTTGCCAATTGACAGGCGTAATTTGAAGTAATTCTGGCCTGGCGTTATCCGCAACATGGCCCCTGGGCCCGTGTGATTCTGGTAAGCCGAGGTCGAATTCGTTTTTGTCAAGAAAATCTGGGGCCCAGATCTCAAGCTGACTCTCGTTGCTAAAAGATTCGTCAAGAGCACCGGCAACAGTACCAGTCGCCAATAATGGGAGAGACGCAAACGGTGACCAAGCGAATGTAGCTGTTCTATGGACCTCTTTTAGCTTCATTATTTGTTGAGGTCGAGTCCGTCTATTGCGAAGATGCAGAATCGATGACAATGACACGTTTAATTTAAAGCCGGCCCTACACAACTCGCACGTGCTCATGGTCAATCGAAAATTGAAATAAAAAATTTACCAACGACGAGTGCTCAAAAATGTTTCCATTGTTAGACAGGAATCGAGGAATACTATTCATTGAAGTAAGTGTACAAGCGTGATAATCGCAATTCCAGAATTATAATAATACACACAAAGGAACAAACCGGGCTAACTGAAAAAAGTAGAGACGAATGAACAGAAAAAATTGCAGAAAGAATAGACATAAGTATTTAAAATGTCTACTTGCCTCCCGGAGTGGGCGTCGATTTTCCGGTGGGCTTACTAGTAAGAGTTTCTGTCTTCTTGGGCGCATCGTACTTAGGCGCCTCGTACTTAGGCGCCTCGTACTTAGGCGCCTCGTACTTGGGTTTGTCGGCCTCGTACTTGGGTTTGTCGGCCTCGTACTTGGGTTTGTCGGCCTCGTACTTAAGTTTGTCGTCGTATTTGGGTTTCTCGCCGTACTTGGATTTGTCGTCGTACGCGGGCTTGTTGTCGTACTCGGGCTTGTCGCCATCGTACCTGGGCTTGTCGTACTTGAGCTTGTCGTCGTACTTGGGTATGTCGCCGTCGTACTTGTCGTCGTACTTGAGCTGGTCGTCATACTTGGGTTTTTCGCCGTCGTACTTGAGCTTGTCGTCGTACTTGGGCTTGTCAGGGTAGTCGGCATCGTACTTGGGCTTGTGCGTGTCGTACTTGGATTTGTCGCCGTCATAGTTGGGTTTGTCATTGTAGTAGGACTTGTCGCCGTCGTAGTTGGGCTTGCCAGCGCCGTAAGCATCATGGGGGTGATGGTGTTTGTCGCAGTCGCCGTGCTTGGGGTCGTGGTGTTTCGGGAAGCAGACTTTTTCCTTGATCTCGTCCAGGTTGTGGCAAGCGGACATCGTGTCTTCCAAACACAAGCACGCGATCTGCTCAATGATCGTCTCCACGATAAGCTTGACACGGACTTCCATCGAGCAAGTTAGGTTCGCGACGAGGATGCCGATAAGTATCGAAATCTCATCGGTGCATTGCTTGGTGACGATTGAAACGGTGAGTTCCGTTATCTGGCGGATGAAGGTGCGGAGACGGATGTCTGACGAAAAGCAGTCCATGTTTGGTTCAGCGATGAGACGGAATTTCATCCAAGGGACTTGGCTGAGAGCATCTCCCAGGGAACAGGTGCCCCTATTGTAAAATCGTCAGCTCTTTTGTGGCAGTCAAAGAAGAGAAACGACATACTGGTGGAGGATGCTTTTCTGTTCGTCGGTAATACAGATGCTATGAAAGGATGTGGGGTCAGATTCTCGATTGATTTTAGGGTCAGAACACTTGCCTATCACAGCAAGTTTTCAACTTTTCATAAAGATGTTCATAGCCGTGTTTCGGCTTGTCATAAACATCCGAGTCACATTCGGTTGGTTTCTTGCCATAGCCGTCCGAGTAGCCAGTAGGTTTCTTGTCATAACCGTCCGAGTAGCCATTAGGTTTCTTGTCATAGCCGTCCGAGTATCCAGTAGGTTTCTTGTCATAGCCGTCCGAGTAGCCAGTAGGTTTCTTGTCATAGCCGTCTGAGTAGCCAGTAGGTTTCTTGTCGTAACCATCTGGCTTCTTGTCATAACCATCTGGTTTCTTGTCATAACCATCTGGTTTCTTGTCATAACCGTCTGGTTTCTTATCATAGCCAGTTGGTTTCGTCCTGACAATGAACTCAGATTTATGGGCTCTATCATGACAAGTTAACTTACTTATCATAGCCAGCAGGATATGTCTTGTCATCGGTGTCACAGCTAAAAATCAATTAGTGAAGAATAAATGTACAAATTCAAATAAATACCTATCACCATTTTTGCTGGCAGCGGCCCGGAGTTTAGATTTGTAATTGATCATGATGGAAAAACTTACCCATCATAGGGTTTCTTGACGGAAAGAGCAGCGCTGGAGCAAAGGTGAATAATAAGATAGAATAAAAACGATAAATGACATACGCAGAGGGGGCGTGGCCACCGTTCAATGCACTGCGATTAAATCACGGTCAGTTAAGCACAACACAATATGTTCAGTATAATACTTAGCGGCGAGACCCGGAGCCGTGGTGGTGGTGGTAGGAGCCCTGTATAGTGACCCATAAGTCTCGGGTAATTTCAAGCGCAGTCGCAACGTACGTTTGCGAAGCAGTTACATTAGCCATTCTTGAATTCAGATTGTGCGATTGTTTTGGATTCCAGAAGTTAGGGTGTTGAATTTTATGTTAGCCAGAGTATCCTTTCTTTTATACCTTAGGGCAAATGTGTACGTGTTTGACTAATCCCTGTAACAGGTTACAGTATAAAAAGTTTTTCCACCGTTGACGGACCACATAGGAAATGCTAGCGCAGCATAGGTGCACCGTTGATAACGCCTCTAACATTCCGCCGATGTCTAAATTATGAACTCATCCTTGACAATACATGGAATGCAGCGCCGAACGACGCACGCTCAAAAAAGAGCGGACGATAGCGAATGACTTAATCTTGCTATTAATAGTGCCAGTCCATATTCGTTACTTAATCCCAAAGTAGGACTGCGGAACACTGGCAATTACGGCGCCCATCGCAAAAGACCAAAAAAGGAAGTTAGCGTACAAAAGCACCTAAATTAGATGAAAGGAGATACAATTACTCCATGGCTCTCGGACTCTCTTATGTACATTCTTACAATTGCAGTACTTTATGGCGCTGACAACTCAATGGTAGCGATTCTTTTCCAGGCTCAGTATTTAATGCGGTGACAAGAATTCACCCGAAGCCCAGCTGCCCATGCATGCGTTTGCATTGCAATTGAGTTTCCAACTATAGATCAACTATAGATGGAACCAAAAATCTTTCCCGCAACTTGAGTAAAGATAATTTTTTGTGTATACAAAAAAGTGTTACTTGCCAGTGTTCGCCTTGAATATAACGTACACTTCCCAAAGATTGACATAAATACATCTGATTTTTGCATTGATAAGCCTACACTAAGCACTAATTGAGCAAACGACGGTCTTTACATATCGACTTGGCCGAATGACTCGGACAATGGGCGCTGGCATTACGAGAGTTCCGTCTGGGACTGACTCGGATTCCCTAAGTATTACATAGCTTATTGCTTGAGTGAAAACTGGTACGCCGTTCGCTTTACCTTCCAGAGCAGTTACATCCACACAGATATGTAGTACTAGTACATAAGTTCAGATTATAATTTGGGCGTCGGTGGAAGATTGGATTTATCGACGAGCGCGCTTTTTCACCACCAAAACAGTTTATGCCCAGCGTTCTACTTGCGGACTGGCAACAGAATAAAAAGCGGCAAGATTGGAGCAAGTCACGGACCGTCCAAAATCAAGAATGGCCGACTTATTGCAATCTTCCGCTTCGAGAAAGTGAGTTTCGACTGCGCTTGATAATAGTCGAACTGCAGCACTGATGGTTCATGTTCCAGGGCACCTACCAACACCACCAGGTGTGCAGTTTTGAATATCATGCTTGCAATGAAAATTTTTCGCGTCTACTAATTTAGATGATCCAGTGTAAAGGCATTGAACGCCGCCCACTCCCACTCCTCAGGCACTGGGTATGCCAATGCCATTCTTGCTGGGTTTGACTCTAACAAAGATTTTCAGAGTTACTATTTCTACTGGTGACTCCTATAAGAACGCTTCTGAATACATTGTAAACAGTGGTACTATGGTCCACGAAAGGTATTCGTTTCCGAATTTGCACGGTTCCTTCTCTGCTGATCGGGTTCTAGCTCTAGTGCTGATTCTTCCGTCAAGACGGAATCTACTAGGTTAGTAAAACATCAACTTGAAACAAAAATCGCATAAATCAAGTGATTTTGCTTCTTTAAGTTCTTCATTAACCATTTTTTAGTTGTAACACCGCCGATTATCCTGTCAAGACAAACCCCACAGGTCATGATAAGTAAGTTAATTTGTGTCACGAAAGAATCACAAATCTGAGTCCATGATTATCAGTACGCATGAGTATGACAAGCCGAAACATGGCTTTGAACATCTGTTTGAAAAGTTGAAATCTGGCTGGGATAGGTATGTGTTCTGTACTTCAATGACGATCAAGAATCGGCAGATCTGACCCTATATCCTTTCGTAGCCTCTTTACCACCGAGGAACAGAAACACATCCATCGGTGTTCTATTCCCTTTCTCGAACCTGGTACAAAGAAGCTGACAATTTTTGCCATAGGGGCAACCATTCTTTGGGAGATGCTTTCAGCCAATTCCCTTGGATGAAACCCCACCCCATCGATGAACCAAACATGGGCTGCCTCTCTTCAGACACCCATCTCCGCACTTCCATCCGCCACATTACGGAACTCACCATTTCAATCGTCACCAAGCAATGCACCGATGGAATTGCGATACTTATCGGCATCCTCGTCGCGGACCTGACTTGTTCGATGGAAGTCCGTATCAAGCTTATCGTGGAGACGATTATTGAGCAGATCGCGTCCTTGTGTCAGGAAGACTCGATGACTGCTTGTCACAATCTCAACGAGATCAAGGAAAAAGTTTACTATCCGAAGCACCATGAACACCACAAGTACGGTACCTACAGCAACTCCACCCATGGTACCCATGGCAGCTCCGACGAAGCCAAGTAAAGCCCACGCGTCCCAATGACTGTTAATCCAGAGGCCTAAGTCTTAAAGCGGATCCTCTTGCAGATCAACTGCCACGAGCAAGGCCTACATTTCTTATATATTCCTCTCCTCCCTTTTAATTTCGTTTCGTTCGTGGTTTTCTGACCAGTCGTTGTAGTCGTACCAATTTTGCTTGTTAACCTTCAGATGGATTGCATACACTGCGAGATATTTAAAATTCGCATCGAAAGTTAGGGCTTGATGACCAAAAAATCCAGGGAGTCCATCAGTCTGAGCCTCCAAACAGGTGCCCATTTTCTTTCAGACAGTTCCTCGCCATGCTTAAGCGTGGACACTCCTGGCCGAGAGTCAGAGACGGAGTGGACCCATGCCATCCCTACTCCAATCGTCGCAACGTTTCTCTGAGCCCAGATGATACAATTTTATTTGCTTTGTGACATACCGTTAGGTAAAGTCTGACCCGTGGGCCGTGGTGCTCTACTATCGTTATTCAGAAGGAAAGAGGTGTCTATGAATACAACTTACAAGAGGTCCATTGGTTAATAACGAAACAAACGGTTTCGGATTCAATCAGCTCCGAGTCGTCTTCATGTTGCATAAAGAAATAATGTAGTACGGGTAAATGGAGCTTCTAGAAGGGGTAATATGAGTTGAGAAATGGGTTTAAGCAATGGCGATGTCCTACAAGGCATCGAGCTTTCATTCCACTTCGCGGCCTGTTTCTCACTTTGAATAGCCCAGGTTGTCTTTCTTGTGGAAGTGGTATTTGTCGTGCGCTCGAAGGACTGAACAGAGAAAGCCTTCAGCATTACTAATGAATAAAAATGGCAGAATCATTCACCTTATTCCAGATATTTGCGGTCAAGATCAAGTTGGGGATTAATTTGGGGCGAATGGCACTTGTTTAATAACAAAGGTATGCGTCAGGTAACTGAATTCGCCATGAGTTGTTTCTCTCCGTCTTTTGCTAGTACTTATGAAGTACAACACGTCGCTTAAGAATCCTGAAAGACCACCCCGTCAGTCAGGTTGTCCTCTTTCCCTACCGCCTCTCCCTTTCCGCGAAGAAAGAGTGGCAAAATATTTGTTGATCTTAGAATGTGTCACATGACTGAGCAGCTCGACAGCTAACTCTCTTACGAAGGACTCAAATCCTGCCGGTAGCCTTACCTTGCGTAAGCCGTGCGAACATATCAACGTTTACTATAATGAGGTCGGATCCAACAAGTGGGTTCCTCGTGCCGTCCTAGTTGACCTTGAGCCTGGCACCATGGACTCCGTGCGCTTGGTAATATCTTCCGCCCAGACGACTTCATCTTTATACTTTGGCCAAAGTGGTGTTGGTAACAACTGGAGGTGAGCGAATCGATGTCATTGCTGTCATAGTCAATACCCTTTGGACGCGTTTTGTCGCTTTTTTCGCGTTTGCAGTGTGCTGACCGAACCTTTTTAGGCGGAAAGAACGCGTCCAATTCGACAAGGTTGATCTCACGCTCATTACGAAGTTGTTGCTGGAGTATATCAAGGTGTTACAACCGTCGAACTCAACAATT
>Ga0307507_10007292_pt1 | contig 16186 bp, 4 predicted proteins | sample 7_EM_MG_FD_207223 | JGI IMG/M metagenome (GOLD analysis project Ga0307507, IMG submission 207223) | Populus trichocarpa ectomycorrhiza microbial communities from riparian zone in the Pacific Northwest, United States - 7_EM | ecosystem: Host-associated > Plants > Roots > Unclassified | place... | reverse complement strand
CACGCATCGACCACCAAGACCCCTAACTATTTAATTATAGGGCTCTCCCGTAATTCCTTTCTCTTCTTTACGCAACGTCTTGTTCTCCGCAAGAGCTATATACCCTTAGATTTAAATAGAATTTATATTGTTCCTTTAAATCTTTCTTAAAGCCTCTTCGCGCCCTTATATTACGTTGCGTTAATACCACTATCCTTAAAATGGCAAACGAACTCAAATCCGCCACGTTAACTATTATGGCCCTAGTTAGGGAATAAATGACTATAATGCAATAGTCCTTTACGGATGCCTTGGCCCAGCAACGAGCTATACTAGAAGCCCAGCATTAGCAATTAATTAAAGCAATACACAAAGAACTCTACAACACCAAAGTATTCGCGTTAGAAACCCTAACAGCAACACCTGCAAATGAGATTAAGATAACTATATGTAAACCCAGCCCGTTAAATGCAAACCCTAAACTAGTAATAGTAGCTTAACCTATACCTGTAATAAACCTAGTACCTACTATAAAATTAGAAAAGCTTCCTAACCCTCTAATATTTAATAGAAATTGAAATAACCTGCGCCCCTTTATAACTAAGCTCTATTTTAAACTTTTAATAAACCATAACTAATACCCTACTAAAGCTAGTAAGATTAGCTATAGAATGTCTTATTTAAATAAAAACGCTGTATAAACTATAGACCTATTCTTCTATAACGGCACCTTCGTTAATTTTAAAACCTTCGTCTCTCTGTTAGAATGAACGTATAATAACGCCAGCTACGAACACACCGCTGTTACCAAACTTAAAAACCTACAATAACGGAACTGAGAATTTACCAGCTTCTTTTTAGAATTTTTAGGCCTTATTGGCGAACTAGATTGGAATGAAGCTGCTAAAGTTGCTGCTCTTTAACGAGCTATTTCAGATAAAATTAGAGCACAGTTAGTAGGTAGGGAACTGCTAAAGGACCTACCCAAATTTGCTATAATATGTCAACGAATTAATAAAGACCTTTGATATAATAAATAGACTCGTTCCCTAAAGCCAACCACACCTCGTGTTTAAGACTCTACGAAACCAATATATACCCTAAAACGCGACCCTTTTCCGAAACCTATGCATAACCCTATGGACCTTGACGCCACTTAATCCTACGCACCCTTAGGAACCAATAAATGAAGAACTTGAGCCACAAATAGAGAATGCTTTGGATGTGGTAGAAAAGGATATATCTAAAGGAATTGCTGAACTTACCCTTTTAAAAAAGTCTGCTATAGTTCCTCCCGGTCTTTGAATTGTACTCGTTCTTTAAGCCATACTTACTCCTTAACTTGTACTCGTTCTATAAATCATGCCCAATTACCACAAAGTACCTTACTTTTGGTTAACTCGGAAAACAAATCGTCCTAGGGCCAAGTCGCGCCTTAGGATAAGAAGTGGAAGAGTATGAGTGTCTAGGCTCTTTTAGCGCTGATATATAACATAACTCCCTTAATATACTTGGCGAAATTTAAATACTTAGAAAATGGAAGGAAGTATAAATCCTTATAGACAGCGGAGCCACTAGTATGGGCTTTATTAATATAAACTACGCGAAAACCTAACGCCTAAATTTAAAGAAACTTAATAAGCCCCAAGGCCTATAAGGCTTTAACAGCAAACCCTTAATATATAGCAAATTAACGCACTACACTCTTATGAAAATGTAGATGGGCGAACACCTTAAATACGTTTCCCTATTTGTAATACCCCTAAAGCAATATAAGATGATACTTGGACATAGATAGCTAAAACGACACAACCCTTCAATTAGCTGGGTTAAAGAAACACTAAAGTTCCGCATAACCTACTGCCGAAGTCATTACTTAAAACACTACCTGCCCTACAAACATGCACAAGATTATTCAAATTCAACATAATATAAACTACCCCTACTATGGACCCTAAACTAAAACAATAAGGCTACGACTGCTAATTGTAATAAAAAATGCGAAGACGTTACACCGAAACCTCTTAAAATTCGTATAATACAAGCCGCACCTTTTATTTCGTTAGCACGAAAACGAGACCATGAAATCTTTGCTGTAACTATAGAAGATATTAAGAAAGCACTAGAACCGAAGCAATATATTAACCCTTGACCTCTTGTGCCTAAAGAGTACTATAATCTAATTGACGAGTTTAAGAGAAGATTCGCAGACCAACTACCCCCGCATTAGGATGCATACGATTTTAAGATAGAACTTGAACCTAGTATAACACCAAAGTTTGGTCCGCTATACGGTATGTCACAAAAAGAACTGCTTGTGATGCAATAGTACCTCAATAAGCATCTAGAAAAAGGATTTATTTGCCCTAGTTAATCTTTATTTGCTTTACCTGTACTATTTATTAAAAAGCTAGGAGGAGGCTTAAGATTCTGTGTTAACTATTAAGCTCTAAACGTAATTATGATTTGAAACCGATATCCTATTCCCCTGATTTAAGAAACGCTCGACCGCTTATTAAAGGTATGGTACTTTATAAAGCTTAATATAGTCGCTGCCTTTAACCGAATCCGTGTCCATAAAGGAGATGAGAAGTACACAGCTTTCCGTATACGATGGGGACTCTTTAAATACCTAGTAATGCTATTTAGTGTAAAGAATGGTCCTAGTATGTTCTAGCAATACGTTAATAATATGCTTTGTAAATTCCTTAATGTATTTATTACTGCGTATATTAACAATATCTTAATCTACTTGTCTTTGCTTTTTAAACACCGGAAGCATATCCGAATAGTCCTTAAATGCCTGCAAGATGCGGGTTTATAATGCGATATCAAGAAATGCAAGTTCCACGCGTCCGAAGTCACGTACCTAGGCCTAATTATATCCCGCGACAGAATTAAAATAGACCCTAAGAAGGTCGCTGCGGTTGTGAACTAGGAAAGCCCTAGTAACATATAAGACATTTAAGGATTTCTAGGATTTGCAAATTTCTATTATTAATTTATTAATTAGTTCTTAAAAATTGCCTAACCATTAGTAAACCTAATAAGGAAGAACGTGAAATTTAAATAGACTGCCAGATATGAACAAGCTTTTAATAACTTAAAATAACGTTTTATAACCGCTCTAATTCTTGCCCACTTTGACCCTAACCTTGAATGTGTTGTTAAAACAGACTCGTCTGATTATGCCCTAGGGGGAGTGTTATCGCAATATAATAAGAACGGTAAACTGCGCCTAGTAGCCTTTCTCTCCCAAAAGCTCGCCCCTGCCGAATTGAACTACGAGATATACAATAAGGAATTGCTTGTAATTATTAGATGCTTTAAACAATGGCGCCTAGAACTTAAAGGATCGTTATTTCTAATACGCGTGTTAACGGACTATAAAAACCTGCAGTACTTTATAACTATAAAGCAGCTAACGCAGCGCCAAATTCGTTGGGCCGAATACCTCTTACGATTTAACTTTAAGATTACGTACTAACCGGGCAAACTTAATTAGAAGCCTAACGTATTAATATAACAATTATAAGACCTACCTGCAAATACTTTAGACGAATGGATTATAAATTAATCACGGATTTTATTACCCCCTAAACGTTTTAAAAAACTACGTCCTATATTCCTAGATACAGAACTTAACAGAAATAAATTAGAAGTTAATAAATGGGAAATAGAAATTAATAAGCTAATAGAATACAAATACAAGAACGATATATAGATAATAGATGTAATAAAAGCGATTTAAACGGGAAAATAACAGTATAAGGATATTACACTTGCTGAATGCGAAATTTAAAAAGATCGATTATACTATTAATAGAAGATGGTAGTTCCGAATTCCAAACCTTTACAATTTAAGATACTCGGATTCGTACACAACTCCCCTATAGTAGGGCATCCTGGCCATGCGAAGACTTATAAGATTGTTCAACAAGCATACTACTAGCCTACAATGCACGACTATATATAAAAATACGTTCAAGTATACAGGATGTGCGTGTGTGGAAAGACCTCTTATGTAAAGAAGCAAGGAGTACTTTAACCACTACTAATTCTAATGCAAAGATGGCGCGATATCTTAATTAACTTTATAGTTAACTTGCCTAATAGTAATGGGTTCATAAATGTTATAGTAGTTATTAACCGTCTTATAAAAATGCGACATATAATCCCCATGGACTTAATTAATATAATATTAGTAGCCGAATATTTCGTTAAGCACGTCTTTAAGCTACACGGACTTCCTAACTTAATAATATCCGACTATAGAAGCCAGTTCATTTTAGACTTCTGGCAAGCTCTATGTAAATAATTGAGTATTCAAACACGACTCTTAACTATATTTTATTTGGAGATAGATGGTTAAACCGAAATTGTAAACGCGATTATAGAATAATACCTATAAATATACTGCTCCTACCTACAAGATAACTGGGAAAAGTGGCTGCCTTTAGCTGAGTTTACTGTAAATAATATAATAAACGTATTAATAGGCGTAACGCTATTCTACGCAACCTACGGACAAGACCCCTAACTTGGATTTAAACTATAACCTAAAATTAACATAATAGAACCCATAATTAAACGGATTTAGTTAATTAATGCGCACAACTTTGCTAATTAAATGAAGCAGTTAATGGAACTATTATAAAGTAAATTAACATACGCTTAAACGGTATAGGAATGGTATGCGAATAAAGGACGAGCTCCTATATGGGACTTTAAGGAAGATGATATGGTTTACCTAAATACACAAAACCTAAAGACTTAACGGCCCTCAAAGAAACTTAATTGGAAATTTGCGGGCCTATACCAAATTAAGAAGAAATTAAGCCTATATACTTATAAGCTCAAACTACCAACTAAGATAAAAATATATCTAACGTTCTATGTAAGCTTGCTGTAACCCTTAAAAGACGAACCTATAACCCGCGAAGTGCCGCCGCCACCTCCTATAATTATTGACAATGGTAACGGTTCTTACTTTATTAACTTAATTAATAATATGCGATAGAAAACATAATTTAAAAGATTTAAACTTCTTATTAAGTGGGAAGGATATAAAACACAAACCTGGGAACTCTATAAGCAAATTAAAATCAATGCGCCTTCCCTAGTAAAAGAATTCCATGAAGACTATCCTTCGCGGCCTACTCTGGCTAAATAGACACGACATAAAGGCAAACGACTGCCACCTGACACGAATATATAAAATACAACAGCAGGAAGCTCGAACTCAAAAAGAACTTAAAAAACATTATAACGTTTATGACACGGTCACGTGACACGTAAGATATTAAGGAACTTTGACTAGCGGTTAAAGTTGTCTAATTAGTTAGATTCGCCTTGCCAAGACCTACTATAAAAATGTTAGTTTGGCTTACCGCCTTAGACCGAGCCAATAGCGATTTTCTATACCGGGCATGGAAAATCCTAATTGGTCCATTTAACAATTAAAACCAGCAAAACTCTATACCGCCACCCAACGCAAAAAATATATGATATAATAAAAATGAATTTTCAACCAAATTAAATTGTTTTTGGACCTTCGGCTAAAGGGGAGGGTACTATAACGGGACTAGCCCAGTTACAGTAGGAATGTCTCAGTAAAACACTTAATAGATAAAGTCTGACGCTTTAACCAAATTCTGCCAAATTCTGCTAGCTTAATCGACTTCTGCTAAGTTCTAATAGATCAATTAAATTACTGAAGTCCGTCGAAGACCGCGCGCGTATATGCGCACGCATCAACCACCAAGACCCCTAACTATTTAATTACAGGGCTCTCCTATAATTCCTTTCTCTTTTTTATGCAACGTCTTGTTCTCCGCAAGAGCTATATACCCTTAGATTTAAATAGAATTTATATTGTTCCTTTAAATCTTCCTTAAAGCCTCTTCGCGCCCTTACATCTACTTATCTAGGTACTTTAAGGGTCCCGGTTTATTAGGGTAATAGCTATAAAATTCTTAAAGCTTATAGGGACTACTAATAAAGTTCTATATAGGGTACTAGGTAGGATCTAGGTTATAGCCTTTCCAACTAATATGGTACTTTAGTGTTCTCCTTACTAGCTTATAGGCTAGTATTTCTTTAATTTCCTATTTATTGTTGCTATTAACTTAAATTAGTAGGGGAGGTTTATTCTTTTATCTAGGTTGTTAGTGACTTAGTCAATTAAGGCATAAGCACGGTAAGAGGGACGCGCAAGCCTATATAATTGGTAGTCTATAAACGAGGATCTAAAGCTAGAGAAAGGAAATAGGAAGAACGGAAACACCGCTTAAAGTTATATACAATCTTCTAGTTATGTAATAGCAAGTTGCCATTACGTAACGGCAACTTGCGGCAATCTGACAGCAATTTGCCAGTGCTGTAATATTACCCCCCCTCCAAAAAAGCCTGTCCTTAGGCTTTGTATATCCGTATTACCAGCAAGCGAGCCCCAAAAGGCGGGGAGACGGATCACGGGGTTTTCTCAAATAGAGTTTTCTCCCCATATGTATATAAGGAGTAGTCCGCGTAGGCCCAACAGGGATCCGAATCGGACGTTAAGCAATGAATAATAATAATAATAATATATCCGTATTACCCCCACGGGGCATTCTTATCTTTATGCTCTTCTGGTAATTTATTGTCTTTGCTATACTAGCACTCCATCCACTTATCTAAGTACTTTGGCGGTCCAGGTTCGTTAGGGTAACGGCTATAGAACTTTTATAACTTATAGGAGCTACATATAAAATTCCATGTGGGGTACTAGGTGTCACAATGACAATATATCACATGCGAACGCTAGATGAACAAGCATCAGATTCGTAGAATTGATAGCTACGTACGGCTATCGTGGAGACTCAAGAGGATTGCTGGAGAACTCAACAAGAATGCAGCTGCGGGCGAATCTAAGGGCAATCGGGGCGGATAAACTATCTGCCAAGCGATATCAAATAAGGAAAGGAAAGCTACGCGTCTAGCGTAGCGCGTGTCGCGGGCAGTCCCGTGATACTAAGTAGGGTCTGGATTATATCCTTTCTAACTTACGCGGTACTTTAGTATTCCTTATACAAGTTTATAGGCTAGTATTTCTTTAATTTCCTATTTGTTGTTGCTATTAACTTAAATTAGTAGGGGCGGTTTGTTCTTTTGTCTAGGTAATAGGTTATTTATAGCTTTCCATAGCTTATCTAGTAAGAAAATAGGGTGGACCTTAATTAAATCCGGGAGCTTTACCTTATATAAGTTGCCTCTCTTTTTAAGGACTTTATATAGCCCTGCTATCTAATAGTCTAACTTAAAGCTAGGCCGTTCTGTTTTTTAGTTCTTTATTATAACCTAGGCCTTATTGCCTATAGTAAAGTTAGGCTCTTATCTATACTTATTTGCCTACTATTATATTAATTTCTGGGCCTTTTCTAGATTTGTATAGGCTACTATTTAGGCTTCTTTTAAGCGCTTAGCGTACTGCTAGGCTTCCTTATAAGATAGTTTTTTATATACAGTTTAGGGTCTCTTTAGTCTTTCCCAGTTAAAGCTTATACGGGGTAAGTAGCCTATTTTTAGCTAAATAGGTATAAGCCCTATAGAGTTATGGGGTAGGGTTGCCTAAGTATAGTCTATTAAGGGTAGTAGTTTAGCCTAGTTATCTTAGAAGTAGTTAATAAAGGGCTGAAGTCTTTAATCTAAGTATTAATTTATAATCTCCGTCTAATCGTCTATTTAGGGGTGGTATGCTATAGAAAGCTTTAGCTTAATGCCTAAGATTTAGGTAAACTTATTTTAGAAAGCCGATATAAATTGCGGCCTATAATTAAATATAATAATATCTAGTAGTCCATAAATTTGGTAGATATAGTAGATATATAGTTAGGCTGCCTCTTTAGTATTGATATTCTTATAATAAGGGATTAAAAATAGGCGCTTGCTAAAGCGGTTAACTATAACCATAGCTATATTATATCCGCTACGGTCTATAGGTAGCTTATAGAAATCTATAAAAATATACTGCTAGGGGCGCTTTAGTATTGGAAGTGGTTTTAATAGTTCTGGGGTCTTGTCTTATAGGATTATAGATTTATAGTAGCTGTTGCAGTTCTGTATATAACGGTTAATATCTATAACCATTTTAGGCCAGTAATAGCGGTCGCCAATAATCCTATAGGTATTATTTTTTTAGGGTAGGCTGTTAAAACCTAGGTATATGCTTTAGTAATAAGCTAAGTCCATAAGTTCTATTCCTTTACTACTACTAGCCGTTCCTAATGCTTAAGTAATCCATTTTTAAGGGACTATAGGCTAGTAATATCCTTTATCTTTTTACAGTATTTCTGTAGAAAAGGGGCTATACGGTTTATTTATAGCAATTTGTTAATAAAGTTAAGTCCTAAAGAGTTAATAGGGTATATTTTAGCGCCTAAGGAGTCTATACTTAGTTCTGCCTATATCTAGGGGTTAAGGTGCTCTGGTCTTAGCAGCGTCTAGGTCTATAATAAGATATTTACAGTTATCTAGTTATTTATATCCTATTTACGCCTTATAAGGGCGTCCGCGCGGTTAGTGGCGCTTAGCCTATATATAATTTAGAAGTGGAACTAAGATAGGATATCTACCTAATGTACCTGCCGTGCCGTAATGGCTTTAGTTATTATAAAGTATTCTAAGGCCTTAAAATCTAAGACTACCCAAATAGGTTTAGGGGTCCCCTCTAGCTATACACGCTAGTGCTAAAGACTAGGAATAATAGCTAGTATCTCTTTATTATGGACATGGTAATTTAGCTTAGCGTCTATTATAGTCTTTAAGTAGTATGCAATAGGGTGCTTGTAACGGGACTCCCGTTACAAGCGCTACGCCATACGCGTAGCTGGTTTCCTTTTCTTGTTTGACGACGTCGGTAGATAGTTTATCCGCCCCGACGCCCTTATATAGATTCAGCCGCAGCTGCATTCCTGTTGAGTTCTCTAGCAATCCTCTTGAGTCTTCATGACAGCCGTACATAGCTATCAATTCCACGAATCTGATGCTTGTTTATCTAGCGTTCGCATGTAATACATCTTCATCATGACAGTGCTATTCCCTATTTAGCTATTTCTAGAAATAGATAGCAGCTATTATACTTGTCACGGAGTAAGTACAAGTGGTGATAATATATAGCGAAGTAGATATTATTAAGCTATGTACATAAACTGTGTGATGAAGTCAAGACGTTGCGTAAGGAAAGAAAGTAAGGAAACGGGAAGAAAAGGGTATATATCGTTAACTTGGTTGCTTGGTTAACACGTGCACGGGGCAGAATGGGCTTCGGGTCGTAGTCCTAGCAGGACTTGGCAGAATTCGGCGGAATATGGTGGAGGATGGCAGATTGCCGTAGATTGCCGTCATGTGATGGCAAATTGCCTCAGATTGCCGTCACGTGATGGCAAATTGCCTTAGATTGCCATTACGTGCCTTGATTAACTGAGTCGTTAACATAGAGGTCGAGACGGTGGAAACTGGTGGACGTGTGCGAGGTGTCACGGGGTAGTCCCGTGACAATACTATCTAAAGCATCCGTTTTTAATATTAAGGGCCATTCTAGGTGGAAATGGGCTAGTAGCAGAGCAGAGACTAGCCGCTTTTTAAGTTTATTAAAGGCCCTTTTATATATAGCATTAAAATAGAAAGGTTGGTTCTTTCTAATAAGGTAGTTAAGAGGCTGAGTAGTTTTGCTATAGTCTTTTATAAAGCGTTAGTAGAAGTTATAGAAACCTAGGAATAACTATACCCATTTTATGGTCCTTAGGAGTTCCCACTAATTAATTACGGCCGTTTTTTCCGGGTCTGCCTTAATTCCGTCTATACTAATAATAAACCCTAGGTACTTAGTACGCTTAATATTAAATTCTAACTTTTTAATATTGGCCTAGAGACCTGCTTCGCGGAGCTGTTATAGAACTTTATAGATATGTTCCTTATATTCTAGTTTATCCTTAAAGTAAATTATAATATTGTCTAGGTAGGCTGTATAGGAGTTATTAAGGTAGTTAAAGAGTACGTTATTTATATACTACTAGTATATAGCTGGTCCGTTGGTTAGTCTAAAAGGTAGTACTTTATATTTATATAATCCGTAGTAGGTCTAAAATATAGTAAAATCCTTAGATCTAGAGTCCATTCTAATCCAGTAAAAGGCCTAGCAGATATTAAGCTTTATAAAAATCTTAGCCTTATTTATGCAGGCTAGGGTTTCTTTAAGTAAGGGCAGCGGATATTGGTCTTTATAGGTTATATAGTTTAGTTTATAGAAGTTAATATAGAAACGGAGTCTACTATTAGGCTTTTTTATAAAGAGAATAGGTAAAGTAAAGGGGACTTAGCTAGGCTTAATAAAGCCCTTATTAAGGTTGTTAATAAGGTACTACTTAGTAGCCTATAGCTTATTGGTAGATTGCTGACGGATGGGGCTATAGCTAAGGGTATTTTCTTTATCTAGCTTAATCTTAACCTTATAGTTATATGGTTAGTAAGGCGGGAGTATATCGGATACTACCTTAGAGAATATGTCCTTAAATTCCCAGTATTAGCGGAGTAGTTTCTGTTCTACTAGCTCCTTATCTATAGGCTTACTTTCCCTACTAAGCTAGTTATGGGCTAGAGCTTCCTTGTCTTTAATTATCCGGTTAATTTTATATAAGCTAGTTATAAAGGTAATGGTATTAGGCCGTTTTAAGTTCTAATAGAAACCTATGGCGCTAATATAGTAGATATTAACTAGTGGGAGGTTCATAGGTTTCTTTACGGGCGTTTTATAGACTATATTTTGCGGTTAAGGGCTTATAGCCCTCCTTAGCTCCTATTTTATCTTCCATAAGTTATCTTTCTAGTCTATTTATTTAGTATAGCGTCTAATATTCCTTGCTATTCTTTATAGCTATATAGGGCCTAGTCTATCTAACTTATTATTAGCTTCCTAGGTTACTAGTATTGGCGGTATAATATTAGTAGCCTAGGAGCGTTGTAGTACACGGATTTATTACGGATTAAGCTATATATCTTTCTTAAATGCCTGGTCTTTATATATAGTATCGGCCTAATAAACGGTGTCTATCTATAGCCGCATAAGGTTTTCTATTGTAATGCTAATTTCCTTTATAAAAGATGGTGTTAGGGGTAGGTTTTTGGGCTAGATAAGCCGTCTACTCCATACTTTAAGCTATAAGCCTAAATAGGCTAGCTATTTTCTTTTTAGGATTATATCGTGGCTTCCTAAGTCCGTAATAAGAAAGGGGACATTATATTATTTTTATCTGTTAACGCGGAGGTATATCCGCAGGATAGTTATAATAGGTAGCCCTATCTGTCCGTTATACCCACAAATGGGAATTAGTTTAGGCAGTTCTTTAAAGGGTGCATTTAAAAAGTTAGCTAGCTTTATAGCACACTAGGTGTCTATTAAGGTAAAGGCGTTTACTCTAGAGTTAGCTAAAGTAGAGGTTAAAACTTAATATCTATTGCGGAATAAAGTATAAGGAATAGTGTAGCTCCTTCTACTAACTAGTTGACTTAGATTAATATATAATATATTAATCCCTTTTAACCCTAGAGAGGAGTCTTTCTCTAAGGTTCTGTTAGCGACTTAGTCAATCGAGGCATAAGCACAGTATGAGGGACGCGCAAGCCTGTATAATTGGTAGTCTATAAACGAGGATCCAAAGCTAGAGAAAGGAAGGGAGAAGAATAGCAGCGCCGTGCGAAGTTTTATACGGTCCTCTAGTCACGTGGACTTACGTGACTCGGTGTCTACCATAATGTCTACTATAATCCACCGTTTTCTACTAGCGCCGTAATATTACCCCCCCCTCCAAAAAAGCCTGCCCTTAGGCTTTATATGTCCGTATTATGTCCGTGGGGTGTTCTTATCTATATGCTTAATAGGTAGCTTATTATCTTTGCTATACTAGCACTCCATCCACTTGTCTAGATACTTCGGGGGTCCTAGCTTATTAGGGTATTGGTTATAGAATTCTTTAAGCTTCTAGGGGCAACCTATAAAGTTCCAGGCGGGGTACCAGGTTGGGTCTAGATCATAACCTTTCTATTAGATACGGTATTTTAGCGTTCCTTATACTAGTTTACAGGCTAGTATTTTATTAACTTCCCATTCGTCGTTGCTATTAACTTAAATTAGCAGTGGAGGCTTATTCTTTTGTCCAGGTAGTAGGTTATTTATAGCTTTCCGTAGCTTATCTGGTAAGAAAACAGGGTGGACTTTAATTAAGTCTAGGAGTTTAACCTTATATAAGTTGCCTTCTTTATTAAGGATCTTATACGGTCCTACTATCTTATAGTCTAGCTTACGGCTAGGCCGTTCTATCTTTTAGTTCTTTGTTATAACCCAGACCTTGTTGCCTATAGTAAAGTTAGGCTCGCGCCTATGCTTATTTGCCTACTGTTCTATTGATTTCTAGGCCTTCTCTAGGTTCTTGCAGGCTACCGTCTATACTTCTTCTAAGCGTCTAGCATACTGCTGTGCTTCCTCATAAGATAGTTTTTTGTGTACGGTCTATGGTCCTTCCGGTCTCTTCCAGTTAAAGCTTATATAGGGTAAGTATCTCATTTCTAGCTAAATAGGTGCAAACCCCGTAGAGTTATAGGGTAGGGTTGCCTAGGCGTAGTCTATTATAGGTAGTAGTCCGCTCCAGTTATCCTAAAAGTAGTTAATAAAGGGCTAGAGTCTTTGGTCCAAGTACTAATTTATAATCTCCGTCTAACCGTCTGTCTAGGGGTGGTATGCTATAGAGAGCTTTAGCCTAATACCTAGGATCCAGGTAAACTCGTTCTAGAAGGCCGATATAAACTACAGCCTATAGTTGGATATGATAGTATTTGGTAGTCTGTAAATTCGGTAGATATAGTAGATATACAGTTAGGCCGCCTCTTTAGCATCAATATTCTTATAACAGGGGATTAAGAACGGGCGCTTACTAAAGCGGTTAACTAGAATTATAACCATATTATATCTATCGCGGTCTGTAGGTAACTCATAGAAGTCTATAGAGATATGCTGCCAGGGGCGTTCTAGTATTGGGAGTGGCTTTAATAGCCCTAGGGTCTTATCTTATAGAATTATAGACCTACGGCAGTCATCGCAGTTCTATACATAGCGGTTAATATCCGTAACCATTCTGGGCTAGTAGTAGCGGTCGCCAATAATTCTGCGGGTCTTATTTTTTCTGGGGTAGGCCGTAGAGACCTAAGTATATGCTTTAGTAATAAGCTAAGTCTATAAATTCTGTTCCTCTACCACCACTAGCTGTTCCTGGTGCTTAAGTAGTCCGTTTTTAAGGGACTATGGGCTAGTAATATCCTTTACCTTTTCGCGGCACTCCTGTAGAGAAGGGGCCGTACGGTTTGCCTATAGTAGTTTATTAATAAGGTTAAGTTCTATGGAGTTAATGGGGCATATCTTAGCATTTAAAGGGTCCGTATTTAGTTCTACCTGTATCTAGGGGTTAAGGTGCTCTAGTTATAGTAGTACCTAGGTCCGTAATAAGATCTTTATAGCCGCCTAATTACCTAGGTCCTATTTATGCCTTATAAGAGCATCCGCACGGTTTGTAGCGCCTGGTCTATATATAATTAAGAAGTTAAACTAAGATAGGATATCCGCCCAGCGTGCCTGGCGGGCCATAAGGGCCTTAGTTATTATAAAGTATTCCAGGGCCTTATAATCCAAAACTACCTTAATAGGCTTAGGGGTCCCCTCTAGCTATACACACCAGTGCTAAAAGCTAGAGATAATAGCCAGCATTTCTTTGTCATGGATATAGTAGTTCAGCTCGGCATCTATTATAGTCTTTAAATAGTATACAACAGGGTGCTATTCTCCGTCCAGTTACTTCTGGGAAAAAACACCGGCTATTATACCATCTAAGGCATTAGTTTCTAGCATTAAGGGCCGTTCTAGGTTAAAGTGGGTAAGTAGGGGAGCTAATACCAGCCACTTTTTAAGCTTATTAAAGGCCTGCATATATATAGCGTTAAAGTGGAATGGCTGGTCTTTCCTAGTAAGGTGGTTAAGAGGCCAGGCAATCCTGCTGTAGTTCTTAATAAAGCGTTAGTAGAAGTTATAGAAACCTAAAAATAATTATACCCCCTTTACGGTCCGTAGGGGTGTCCACTAGTTAATTACGGCCGTTTTCTCTAGGTTGGCCTTAATTCCGTCTATACTAATAATAAAACCTAGGTACTTTATACGCTTAACACTAAATTCTAACTTCTTAATATCGGCCTAGAGACCAGCCTTATAGAGCCATTATAGGACTTTATAGATGTGCTCCTTGTGTTCTAGCTTGTTCTTAGAGTAAATTATAATATTATCTAGGTAGGCCGTATAGAAGTTATTAAGGTAGTTAAAGAGTACATCGTTTATATACCGCTGGTACGTAGCTGGTCTGTTAGTTAGTCCAAAAGGGAGTACCTTATATTTATACGTTCCATAATGGGTTTAAAATATAGTAAGCTCCTTAGACCTAGGGTTTATCCTAATTTAGTAGAAGACCTAGCAGATATTAAGCTTTATAAAGACCCTAGCTCTACTTATTTAGGCAAGAGTCTTATTAAGTAAGGGTAGTAGATAGCGGTCCTTGCGGGTCATATTATTTAGCTTATAGTAGTTAATACAGAAGCGTAGTCCTCCATTTAGTTTTTTGGCAAAGAAAATAGGCGAGTTAAAAGGGGCTTGGCTAGGCTTAATAAAGCCCTTATTAAGGTTGTCGATAAGGTACTGCTTTATAGCCTGCAATTTGGCAATAGACTGTAGGTAGAGAGGGCTAAAGCTAAGGGTGCTTCCCTTGCCTTAATTAATCTTGATCTTGTGGTTATACGGTCAGTAAAGCGGAAGTATATCTAATACTATCTTAGAGAATACGTCCTTGAATTTCTAGTATTAATTAGGTAGTTTTTGTTCTACTAGTTCCTTATCTATAAGCTCGCTTTCCTATCCGCTAAGCTCGCTTTCCTGTCTACTAAGCTCGCTTTCCTTTTCCTTAAGCATTTAATCAATTTCGTATAGGCTAGTTGTAAAGGCAACGGTATTAGGCTAAACCAAGTTCTGGTAGAATCCTATAGCGCCAATATGTAACGGGCTTGTACAAATGCTTCTGAACCGAAGCTTGTAGATTGCTACCATACAAGAATACTAAGCTAAGGAGAAGAAGAAGAAGAATCGTTCAGGGGCAGTAGGTAGGCATATCGCGAGGGCCGCCAAGGCGCTAGTGGTAAGCGGGCCAATAGCGATTTTGCATGCCGGGCATGGAAAATCCTGATTGGTTAAATATGGCCGGTGACGCGCTCTAGCACCGTCACATCACCCCCCCCTCCCAAAAAAGCCTGCCTTTAGGCTTTGTCCAAGTTCTTTATTGTTATTTAAATTATTATAGTTATCTAACCCCTCTTTCTAGCATTTAACCCAGCTATCTAACTTGCGTGGTGGTCTAGGGAGGTTTAGGTAGGCTAGGTGGAAATCTCGTAGCTTATAGGGAGAGTACTTGAAATCGGATGCGGGGTACTATTTTGGATCTTCGTTATGACCTACCTAGCTCGCACAGTATTTTAAGGTACTACGGTCCTTCTTTACTGCTAAGATCTCTTTGACTTCCCATTCTTCGTCCTCTATAATCTAAATTGGCGGCAGGGGGTTGTTGTACTGTCTAGGTAATAGGTCGTCCGCGGCCTTCCGCAGTCGGTCTAGAGAGAAGACAGGGTGGATCTTTATTAACTCTGGTAGCTTAACCTTAAAAGAGTGCCCTATCTTCTTAGGGATTTCATAGGGGCCAGCCATTTAGTAGTCTAGCTTGTGGCTCGGCCTCTAGGTTTTCTAGTTTTTTGTTAACACCCATACCTTATCTCCTACGTAAAAGTCTACCTTGTAGCAATGTTGGTTTATGTTAGACTCTTTCTTCTCTTGTGCCCTTTTTATAATTGCTTGGGTAGTCTTCTAGGCCCTATATATTCTCTTAGCGAATATCTGGGCCTCTTTATAGCTAAGGTGTTTGCGGGCCGTTATATGTCCTATAGGTCTATCCCAATTAAAGAATGTTTGTGGCCTGTATCCATAGAGTAACTCAAATGGCGACATTCCTATACTATTATAAGGGAGCGTGAGCTGTGCGTAGTTTATTATAGGTAGTAGTTCCAACCAGTTGTCCTAGTAGTAGTTAATAAA
>Ga0307507_10007291_pt1 | contig 16188 bp, 19 predicted proteins | sample 7_EM_MG_FD_207223 | JGI IMG/M metagenome (GOLD analysis project Ga0307507, IMG submission 207223) | Populus trichocarpa ectomycorrhiza microbial communities from riparian zone in the Pacific Northwest, United States - 7_EM | ecosystem: Host-associated > Plants > Roots > Unclassified | place... | reverse complement strand
AAGATATGAAGCCATCGTGAGACGGCAACCGAGCATCCTCAATGGCCAATCCACCAAATGCGACACGTCACATAAGGTTAGGAGTTGGTTGTAAGAGACAGCGAGGATGTACGAAAACATTTCTTTTTTTTTTTTATTTTTTTTATTTAACTTTTCGGCATTTATTAGCTATCCTAACCGCTATCTAATACACTATAGGCTTTTTATATCCAAACAGGATGTTTGCCTCTAAAACTTTCATCCCTCCTATGCCAATTTCTTACCCCAACCCCTAACCTCTTCGTTCACAATTTCTCCAAACACCTTCCTCTTCCTCCCAGGACCTGCGCCAAAAGAAACGCTACTTGCAATGGGTAACGTTTCCTTTCCCAGACCCCTTCTCTCTAGCCTTTCTATCGCCCTCCTTCTCCTCATCCTCATTCTTCCCATTTCCAAATCCCTCTCTCTCTTCGCCTTCATCCTCTCGCTCGTCATTAAAACCCTCTCCTTCAACCTCTCAGTCTCGTCCTCCTTCTCCAAACCCTTACTCCCCATCCACTCCACCCTTTCTCCCATCCTCAACTTCATCCAACCCGTTTCCTTTCCAAATTCTTTCACCGCCTTAATCCCTTCCTCCTCAAAAAGCAACCAATCTATATCCACCCTCCCTCCTTCCACCCCCCCACTTTCTTCCCACCTCTCATAAACCTTTTCTCGTTGTATTCTCCACTTCCCGCATTCCAACAAAACATGATTCCTATCCTCCCACATACCACACTCGCACCTCTTGTCCTCCTTTCCATACCTCGTTCCCCTCATTTTCCCATGATCCACCCTCATCCAAAACAAAAACAAACTTTCCATCCTACTACCCCCGTGCCCTTTCTCCATACCCTTCCCCCTTCCAAAGTACTTCTTCCCCTTCCTCTTCTTTAACCAAAATTCCTTCCATACCCTCCACTCCTCCTCCTTCCTTCTCTGTTCCCACTTTCCCCACGTGAGTAAACTCCCTATCCCCCACTCCTCCTCCATAAAAACCCCCTCCTTTGCCAAACTATCCACTTCTTCATTCTCCCTCACTCCTACATGTCCCGGAACCCATTCCCACTTTATCGTCCAACCCTTTCTCAACAACTCAATTCCTCTCTCCCTCACCCTCTGCTCGCATTCACCACACATCCCTCTCCCCTTCATTAATCTCCTCAAAACCCCTACATTATCCACCCCTACTACCAATTTCTTCAATTCCCCCCCATACTCCAACGCCTCCAACAGTACCCTTCCCACTCCCTCCATTTCTCCTTCCGTTACTGTCAAACCCAATCCCAAATTATTCTTCCAACTCTTATACCTTCTCCCATGTACGAAAACATCTTACCTGGTGCTTGTACAGCTCCTAAGTTTTGTATGTTCCACAGAGGGTAATGGCAGCAAACCTCGCTTGTGGAACATACTTGTCCCAGGCCAGAAGTGACCGAAAATTGGGGGTTAAACGCCACTTTGGGTAATTCTCACCCAGATCGCCCCAGTTAACAGCCCAAACAGGCCTCCAGACTATGTCTTATCTGTGAAATATCCCGGAAAGATCCTTGCAATATCCCTGTTCTACCCCTGTATTATCCCTGTTTTTCCACTAAATTTTCGGTCACTTGTTGCCTGGGACAAGTACTCGGTATCAAGGGTAAATGGGGCGCGGTGCCACGAAATGTCTGGGTTTATTTCCTATTCCGGGGGGGTGCGCCCGACTTTTGTCTCCCTTACAAAAAAAAGCCACAAAACGGGTTTGTATGGGGGAAAGCCCTGGTTACCGTATATGGGGTGCGCCCGACTTTTGTCTACCCCCAAGTACAAAACTTAGGCGCTGTACCTCCATGTCGCCTACAGTAGTGATTTTCCTCAAAACTCAACGAGCCTAACCGCAGGTACCCCAGCTGGGATGGTTATCTTGTGGGGGATATTAACTGTGTCTCTCAATCACCGTATCATACTCGGATACATTGATGCTTTCAGGAGGTCATAAGATTTACAGCACACAATCGGCACCCTCTCATTCTCACCTGCCTTTGGTCTACGGTTGGGGCTCGGTTGATTCATTATGATCCCACGCATGCATTGTGCTTAAGAGATGCAAGATACGATATGCCAGAGAAATTGAATATTTTCGTAGACACCCTCCCAATATAGCTATCACATAATCTCAATAATCTTTTTGGAAGCACGCATTTCAGTAACAAGGTTAGAGATCACGCCATATCATTCTGTGCCGCAACCATCCCTTGCCTTGTTTTCAAATTATGACTTGGTGGGTGGCCAAGGCCGTGAGAGCGACCGCAAAAGAGTAGTTTTTCTTGTTACCGTTTAGAGCATTCCTGAAACATGTGACTTTCTAGTCCAGATTGTAATTTAGATCGCTAACTTATTATGGTAATCAGGATGGAAGAAACTTAGGCAACTCTCTGAAATTGTAGTGCTCAGTACACCACAAATTATGTACAGCTCATCATGACTGTGACAGAAACATCTAAAAGTAGTAGGTGTGGTCATGGTTACTTGAACAGACTAGTGTTGTGGATTGTGAGCTTGACCCAAAAGAAATAAATCAATTGGGAATGGTTCACTCTACTAATTAGTTAGTCCACACGCTAAAATAATGTGAAATTCGGGAACAAGGGAAGGGATAGCCATACCGCAGCCATCCAATTCCCGCCCTACTATTCCCTGTATTCGTTCCGAATAACTTCCCAAGAGCCTGTTTGGTTGCGACGGCTCCGTTCCGTTCGGTGACCCGTTTCCACCGTGAAAAGTGTGTTCCTTCCGTTTTGAAACGGAAGGGAATGGTCCTTTTGTATGGGGGAACGGAACGGAACCACTGTAACTGAACAGGTTCTGATATGGATCCGAACGGGGTGGAGAAATGAAAAGGTGGAAAGAAGTAAATTTAGACAACAAAGATAAAATAGATTCAAAGCGAATCTATGGTAAGCCGGAAACCGCGACAATCAGATACATGAAAATTTTATCCCTTTTAACTTTTTTCATGTCGAGTTTCAAGATAGAAAGATAGAATCAGGGGCCATTACTCCAGTACCCCGCATAGAAGATAAAGGGCCTTTCCCGGAGGTGTGCAGAAATAAATTCGCAAAGAACCTACTGAGCGAAGAGCTCTACTATGCATCATACAGTACCGTGCGCTGAGTTGAATTTGGGCACTTTACTCCATGTACTCCTGCTATCATAACTAGTTCACTTTACCCAGGGTTGACTGATACCTGTTGAAAATTCACGAAGGTTCCATACCTAAGGGATAGTCGGAACACAGATGGGACATGGCTGAGAGAAATTGGGTTTGAAAATGGTTGCACGGTTGGGTAGTAAGGTATGAGGAAAGTGATACTGTGTTTTGGTTGTAACGTTAGTTTAAGGTGGAACGTTTGGGATGCTTCGGGATTGACACTAGGGAGACTAGAGGTTAGTGATTAAGGTTTTCTAGGAGTTGGAACGTATCAGTGTCACATTATGAGAGTTAGGAAACAGACGGATGTGTCAGGAAGGTGAAGGATCGCAGAAGATGGAAGAAACAGTGTAAGAGGACGAAACACAAGGGATGGAGTTAGGGAATAGAAGTTTCGGGAAACTTCAGAGAAGTTGGATGGATGGAACGAAGATAGGAAAAAAATCGTGGAGGGTGTTGTGGACGTTGGCAAAGAGTTCTTTCTGTAAAGTCAAGATTGTGTATATATAGGACACGTCTGGAGACGTAGAAAGAATAAGAATCCCCAATACACTCTCTACCAAACATAGCCTTATTTTAAGAATACCTTATGCCTGGGCACCCTTAACCTCGTGAGAATTCAATTATTCAACTCAATTCTACCATAGTGCAAGACATATCAAGCTCTATCAAGCCAACAAGAGCCAATTCTAATAGGAGAGGGTGGATATTGAAACGGAAGAAAATAAAAGCATGCTCGTCTCCCGGAAGAATCACCCTGTCCTAGGACAAATATTTTTTTCCCCTCCAATTGTTTCAAGAATGTCATAAAAATAGAACTGAATAGACCTTAGGAAGACAAGAATAATAATTAATGCTAGATTGATACTAGATAAAGGGAAACTGCTATAAGGTGAGGAGGCTACCTAGTTTTGTTTGCGCAAAGACTATTCTCATAAAATATTAGAGATGACGAAATGGGAGAGGGAATGTGGGCTAAGGAGAGGTGGGAAAGAGAGAGAAAACAAAGTTAAGAATAGATCAAGTGCCGACATTGTAAACGCGATATAATGAACGGTTGGTAAAGTGAAAGGAGGAGGTAATGTGAGGAGGCACTAGGATTGGTAGAGAGGAGGGAGAGCCAGGATACAAGGAGGTATAGACATAAGGAGAGTAAAAGGAAAGCCATAAAGGGTCAGCGAGGAGCTTCTGTCGTGAATGGCACGTTCTATCGGCAGAGTCGGGAGCCAGATCCTCCCCGCTCCAAAAGCAGTTTCACTATGTCCCCATACCCATGTTCGGCCGCCCACAAAAGAGGTGTTCTGCCGTCTCTATCCACAGCATCGGGGGTGACATCCTCTCGTTCTAAAAGGATCCTCACCGTGTCTAGATTCCCACTCTCAGCTGCACACGATAGAGGGGTTCGGCCATCGTGATCCGGAGTATCGGGTTTGACATCCCCATGCTCCAAAAGCATTTTCACGACTTCCTCATACCCATTTTCGGCTGCCCATGATAGAGAGGTTCGGCCGTCGTTATCCGCAGTGTCGGGGGTGACGTCCTTCCGCTCCAAAAGTATTTCAATGACACCCGCGTACCCATTTTCAGCTGCCCACAAGAGAGGTGTTCGACCACCATAATCCGCAGCATCAGGGGTGACACCCTGCCGTCCCAAAAGCGTCTTCACAACATCAATCATTATGCCCATTTTCCGCCGCCCAGGAAAGAGGGGTTCGACCATCTTCATCGCTAATATCGGGAGTAACATCCCCTCGTTCTAACAGCATCAACATGATCTCCTCACTTCTATTTTGAGCTGCACATAGAAGAGGTGTTTGTCCACATTGAGCTACCGTGTTGGGAGAAACATCCTCCCGTTCCAACAGCATCTTCACGATGGTCTCGCACCCGTTTTCGAATGCCCGCAAGAGGGGCGTTCGGCCATCTTTATCCGCTGTGTTTGGAGTGACTTCCTCTCGTCCCAAAAGCAGCTTCACAACATCCGCAGGTTCATATTCGACTGCCCACCATAGAGGGGTTCGACTATCTTTATCCGGAGTATCGGGGGCGACATCCCCACGCTCCAAAAGCATCTCGACGATACCCACTTCCCCTGCCCACGATAGGGGTGTTTGACCATCTTTATCCGAAGTGTCGGGAGCAACACTTTTTCGTCTCAAAAGCATCTTCACGACATCCTCATACCCATTTTCAGCTGCGAATGATAGAGGGGTCCGACCATCTTGATCTGGAGTATCGGGGGCGACATCTTCGCATTCCAAAAGCCTCTTGATTATGATCCCATCTCCGTTTTCAGCCACCTACGAGAGAGGGGTTCGACCGTCTTTATCAACAGTGTCAGGAGCGACATCCTCCCGCCCCAAAAGCATGTCCATGACGCCCGCACATCGATTTCCAGCTGCTCACGATAAAGGGGTTGGGCCGTCCTCATCTGCAGTGTCGGGAGTGACATCCTCTCGTTTCAAAAGTATCAACACAATCGCCTCACTCCCATTTTCAGCTGCCCAAGACAGGGGGGTTCGACCGTCGGCATCCGCAGTGTCGGGAGCCATATCCTCCTGCCCCAACAGTGCCATCACGGTTTCCGTGTGGTAATTCTCAGCTGCACACGAGAGAGGAGTTCGACCGTCCTTATCCGCAGTGTTAGGTGCGACATCCTGCCGTTTCAAAACTATTTTTACGATGTCCGTGAACCTATGTTCAGCCGCTAACAATAGAGATGTTCTGCCGTCATTATCCGCAGTATCGGGGGAGACATCCCTCCGCTCAGGAAGGATCTTCATGTCCAGATTCCCGTTTTCGGCTGCCAAGACAGAGGGGTTCGGCCTTCGGCATCCGCAGTGTCAGGAGTCACATCCTCCCGGCTCGTGAGTGCAATCATGGTGTCCATATCGCCATGTTCAGCTGCCCACGAGAGAAGCGTTTGACCGTTCTCATCCGTGCTGTTCGGAGTGATATCCTCGCGTTCCAAAAGCATCGCCAGGATGTCAGCATCCCCATTTTCAGCTGCCCACGATAGGGGGGCTCGACCTTCTTCATCAAGAATGTTAATCGTGAGATCCTCCCGACTCAAAATCATCTTCACTATGTCCTCATAGCCGTTCTCGGCTGCCAATGATAAAGGTGTTCGGCCCGCGATGTCTGGTGTATTAGGAGTGACCTCCTCCCGTTCTAAAAGCATCTTCGCAATAGCTTCATACCCATTCTCAGCCGCCCCCAGGAGGGGCGTTTGACCGTCTCCATCTCTAGTGTTGGGAGTAACATCCTCTCGCTCCAAAAGCATCCTCACAACGTCCTCACTCCCAGACTCGGCTGCCCACGGTAGAGGCGTTCGACCGTCTCTATCCAGGGTAGCAGGGGGGACATCATCCGGGCCAAAAGTATCTCCACAATGCTTCCATGCCGCCCGCCAGCTGCCCAAGAGAGAGGAGTTCGGCCTTCTCTATCCGGGGTGTCGGGAGCGACATCCCCTCGTACCAAAAGTGTCTCCACAATGCTATTATGCCCACCTCCAGTTGCCCACGATAGAGGAGTTCGTCCGTATTCATGGGCAGTATTGGGAGTGAGATCCTCCCGTTCCAAAAGGATCCTCACGACATCCCCGTGCCCCCACTCAGCCGCCAGCGAAAGAGGTGTTCGCCCCTCTTGATCCACAGTGTTAGGAGTGGCACCCTCCTGCTCTAAAAGTACCTCCAGGACGACCCTGTGTCCATTTCTAGCCGCCCACAAAATTGCCATATTACCTGCTACATCAGTTGCGCTGAGATCCCATTTCCTCATATTTAATAAAGCAACTGCCGTCTCTGCGAGCCCAAAATATGCAGCACCGCGGAGCCCTGCAAACCTCGTAGAGCCACTGCGATAAAGTTCCCTGCCCCACGTATCGCCGCTGCGGGTTAAGAGTATCCTAGAGGATATATGCCTATCGAGTCCATCCAGAAGTTTCAGTGCGAGCATGTTCCCCCCCTTCCGTGATTTCCCTTGCTGCATGCGTTCACCAGTAGCAAGAAGCATATTCAAGCAAAGGCATTTCTAGCCGGAGTCCATGGCAGACGGGCGAAAGGTCTCTAATGCACTGAAAGTTGAGGTACGTTAAACAAGCCTCGGCAATCAGCGCGTGGGTGCTGTGAAACAGGTCGGTATTGGCGGATAGATACTCGCGAAGAGTGTGGTAGATAAGATTGACAGTGCAGGTAGACGCCTCAACTGTTACAAGCCCTAAAGAGCATTCGAGCAGTGTTTCCATCGCGGGGATATTCCGAGTATTCAGGTCTGTGGTCCCTATCTCTACCCCCAGAGCAGAACATAGCTCGTTGGCTTTTAAGGGTCGCTCAGAATGTGACAGCCACATTAGGACATCCATGCCGAGTTTCGACTTGCCCACCTCCTGTGCCTTTATCCGTGCTAGCGTTGCCGAATACGCACCTCGAAGGCTCTTTCCTTGGATCATCTCGTAGAGTTTTTCCCTTCTCCGATGGACTGCAACCTCCTTTAGGACCGCATCAATATTAAGAGAAACAAGAAGGAATCTATATTAAATTATTAGCGAATATCCAACAAGGCCTTGGCTGGTTATTTGTACGTACATTTGGGAAAGTTTTGTCGGAACTACCCTCATAATCTCAGCCTTCAAATTGTCGTCCATTGCACCAGGCGTAGGATCTCGGCCCAACTTCATCTCCAGATATCTGCTAGTATCCCCAGCGGCGGGAATAACGGCTATTGTGATCACCTCCGTAAAGCATCGGTTAATCCCGTCGCGAATGTGACGAACACTCGCGTGGCTGCTGTGGCCAGAACAATCTCTCGTTGTGACTTAAGAAGCTCGCGTCGGCTGCTCGGAAGGCATTCATCTAAGGCATCAATACAGATGAACACTTCCGGGAGCGATGTGATTGTTGTCTTCAGCAATTTCATCAAGTCTGGATGCCGTACAGACCACCTACCCAACGCCCTTGTCCCCTCGCAAAAAACCTGCCGTATCGGGTCCGGGGCTCTGCCTCTCGCTAAAAGCTGATTGAGGATTGCACCTAACATGTTTGTGGTGGACTGCTCCTCCTGGGCAAGATGATCGCAGTATAACCCTGTCACGGCGATATCTCTACCACGGAATTGATCGCACAAGGAGTCAATAGCTAAGGAGTTAATATTTCCGGCCATCAGTAATATCCGGTTGTTTGAGATGGCTTTGCTCGCTGACCTGATATGTGTCTTTCCCCCACCCGGATGGCCGTAGCAAAATAAAACAGTCCGCTTCGGCGTCCCTTTGTTATTACTCCATTCCCGAAACCTGTTCGTTTCCAGAAGCCACCATCCGGTGTTTGTGTTCAGGCTCTAGGGGCGAGAGCCACTGCTTTATCTGGTTATCTTCGTCTGTTATCACAGTAAGTGTTTTGTTATTCAGAGTGATGGACATTCGTTACCCACCGTCGGCTTTAACGGAACCAAACCATTGCGTATTTGTTGTTCGCTTCATAGTGCGTTTTTGGATGATTGGTTTCGCTGTGGATGCGGTTCCGCAATGCCTGTACCGTAATTCGGGGGGGCCAAACGGCTTTATGAACTTTCTGGAGCTCGCAAAAGGTAAGGGGAATTTGGCCTAATTTTTCACTAGGGTTTTCCGATGGTATGGTTGGTTGATGATATTGCTCCGAGGGAGGCAAGTGGAGAGTTGAAGAAAAGGGGGGTACTGTTGGTGTTAAAAAATTGCGTTGTAGGTATGATACCTGTAGTGCGGGTGGAACTTTACGGAATGTGAGAACAAGAGAAATTAAAGGTCAAAGGACGGTTTTGCTGACAACCGTTTCATTGGCTTTATTCATATGTAGAAACACCGCTCTATGAGGCCGCTCGGATGTCACTAAGTTCACAATTATGAAAAAATGTTTTGGGGGCAATTCTATTATTCCCATTTAAAAAACAAACAAAAAACCTGCCCCCGCCCACGCGTCTCCATTGAGAAACTCATGCCGCCCCCTTCCCCGGGGCCCCTGTTGTGCAAGTGACAATCAGTATGCATAATTAGAACTAACTAGAATTGATCTACCGCTTACCCTTGATGCATTCATCACCACCGTCGCCACGAACGCATGCAGCAAAGGCCTTCAACCTTTGTTGCATCATATCATACTTTTTCGGATCATTTATGAGTACCAAAGGTGCACCAGTGGCGAGAAATTGTGCTTGGTTGATGCCTTTGGCAAGGTCGTTCTTGACTTCGGTGATCTGTGAGTGAAGGTCGTTCTTGACTCCGGCGATCTGTGCCTCAAGGTCTCTCTTCATTCCGTTCCTAAGTTTTCATTTAGTTTCTTCTCAAGTCTAATCCTCTCTTCTTGCGACACCCAGCACGACCTACTGGGAATTATACAAAAACCCGGCACAAATAACGGTTGCTGCAGGGTTTGCAAGTCCGATGGCGAGTTCTTAAATAATATCTATTAGTCAGCCAGCAATCAAATGAGGGTCGAATAGAAGGGTATTCTTACTCGAGTAGGCAGGCATTGTTCTCAATCGGAGAAAATTAACGAACGGGGAAATTGATGAAGGAAAAGTGTAAGAGGAAAAACAAATGAAAGATCGATGGCCAAGGATGGTAAATTAGGGATGTGAATGGGAAAGTGTAAAAGGAAAAACGAAGGAGAGATTGGTGACCGCGGATGGTAGGGGTGTGAAAGGAACTTTATCAGAAGCCAGAGACACGTTGGCTTGGCAGGGTAAGTCTTACTCCCCCGTTACCCGCTCTTACGACCCTTACAGGAACTTGACTTTTGATATTAGAGACCTACAGAACTTACTCCTTTCCTTGTTCAATTCCTACAAGGTTACTGACAAACAATCCTGTAACAAAATCAACAGAATTTTTACATGCCGCCCAGATCCAGAAGCCACGGCTGAGGCGGAGGGGGGTTTCAAAGAAGAGGAGGAAGCCGAGGAGGCACAGGCGGAGCGGTGGCCGAGGAGGGAGGGATCAAGGAAGTACCTCGATTAGAACTGAAGATCCACCAAAGAAGTACGTTTTTCCTATCAATCAGCTCTAATAGATGATCGCCCGACCCCTCTTTACCATTGGGGACCACCCTGACAATTGCGCAATAGAATTCCGGAAGCTGAAGATCCCGATTCTAATCCCGAAACTTCAGATCATCCTGAACTGCACGGTTGCAAAGACTCTGGAGAAGACTTAGGTAGCGACGACCCCGAATCACAATCAGAAGACGACATAGTAGGAGAAAGACCTTACAACCTCCTACTCCGATCTCTGGTAACGAGCAATGAGTCTAACCAATATAATTCTAAAAGCTGAAAACTTGATCATACACAAACCGAAGAGGATGGGATCATCTTGGAAGACAGTGAAGATTTAGCAAATGAGCCTGAGGAAGAGAAAGAGTTCGAAGAAGAGGTCATAGACTTAGGCTCAGATCGAGGATCAATCCGACCCATTTCAATCACATTTTGCAACTCCCTCACCTTCTAGATTGGCTTCCATCTTCTCGGCTTTACAAGCTGAATGGAGGGATACTAAGCTGCCTGATTCTAGACTAATTGGGAAAGCCTACTTATCCATTCCTGGAGGCTCGGAGCAAACCACAGCTGGAAGAAGGTGAAGGCCTAAAGGACCTGAATTTGAAGAATCTGGTCGCTGAAGAGCTGACGCCGCTACAGAAGTCATTAGGGCAGCTAGTCTTCAGTTATATGTATGTTTTATATGGCGCATGAACACTAGGCAATGCTAAAGAGTTACGGAGAATGTATTCCTTGTATGCGCTAAATCATGTCCTAAAGTATGTTCCCACACAAATGCCAGATCATCTTCACACCAATCAAAACTCAGCACCCAAGACCGAGTCCGAACGAACAATGCCCATCTAGCAAAGGCTACGGGCAAGGAAATAGAGCTCAGAGATCAAGGCGTCACAAGGCCCAAAATCCCTTTCATAATATCAACACGAGAGGCTTGCATGGAAGTAATAAATGCACTAGTTCACACACTACAACCAGAGTAACAAGTTCATCCTCCCTCGAATACCTAACATGTTGCCAACTATTCTAGGCAAACAAGAAACGCTTTCAAGATACATACTACACACCCCCGGATGCCAAGCGGACTAGCCCTAACAAGCCTGAAGACTTCCGTGCTCTCTTTGGCGGAAACCACGATACCCTCTTTAGATTAGGCTTAAAATTAACTCGGAAAATGCTCCAGTACTTTAGTCAATTCTACAACTCGGATATAATGCTCGCTTGACCTCTTGGCTTGAGTATGACAATTGGTGATGAATCCGACAAAAAAGCACGACTACCATTTCCTCTCCAGTATACAATTGGTGGTTATGGATCAAGCCGACGCATTGCTTATTCAAAATTGGGATCACCTAGATGACATCTGCAAACACCTCAATTTGATACCCAAGGACCAGCATGGTTGTGCCTTTGAGCGCGTGCGGAACTGGTATTTACACATTAATGCGAAATACTTAAGACAGAGGTTGGTGCTCGGCGGGTTCGTGACACCGGAGATCATGAAGTTGTTTAATGAGAGTATGTTAAATGCTGCCGGGAAAGTGAAGACTCAAGCAGGGTACGCAGGGTCCATGATTGATTTGGGGTTCAAGTTCAACAGGCAATGCCATCTCCCGCTCCTAACCCAACAGTTCCTCTTACTAACTACCATATTACCGACATTCTCAAGAATAGATCCCACAACCTCAGCCGATGACCCAGACGCCCGCTTCGAATTGTTCACAAAAGGCAGTGCTACCCTCACTCCCCCGAAACACCTCCACAAGTATATTAATCTTCATATCAAGGTACTTTGACTTCGTCCGAATGCAGAACCACCTCCACAACACCCCTATCTCGGTCGGCCCCATCTCGGAAGAACGCCCGTCTCCTCCATCATGTGCTCACAGTCACATTTCTTCACAGGCCGTCACTCGGTTCTACTTTACAGTGGGCAAGCGCACCACTTGCGCCACTACGACATCCACAGAGCCAGGCGGGTGGTATTCTAGGGCCTGCTGGTTAATCGCGGGTGGCTTTATTGGGCGGAGTACCGGCGAGGGGAGGGTCACGGAGCAGCAGTGTTCGCAGCCGGCCGGGGCCCCCGTAGGGCCCGGCGGGGGGACGGCGGAAAACTGCGGAAAACAACGGAAAACTGCGGAAAACTGCGGAAGACGGCGGGGGACGGCGGGGGACGGCATGGGACGGCCGGGGATGGTGGGGGACGGTGGGGGACGGTCCTTCACTTGGATGTGTGGGGCAAGTTCTAGAAAAGACCGGACGGGACGACAGAATGCCGTCCGTCCTCGTCTTTGATTCTTACTTGTCGGGCAGCTTTAGAAAATGACCGGACGGGACGACAAACTGCCGTCCGTCCTCGTCCTGGCTCAGGACCGACGGACTGCCCCGTTGCGAACACTGCGGAGCAGCAGAAGGTGTGTGTGATATCCTCCAGGTGGAATGCTATACGGTAAGCTAGAGAGGGTTGTTGGTCGCAAGAGGGTCAGGGTTATGTGTATAGACAAAGGTTACACGTTTGAGTTTGTTTGATGGGCCACAGCGATTGAGTGATGGATATTTAAAAGCCTGTATTTAATATTGTAACTTGATAAATAGATTACAGCTTATTAGGAGGTCCTACAATTTGGGACCCTAGGCGAAGTGTTGAATATCCCGCCCAAGTCGAAATAGATTCACGAGCCCTAGGCTCCTTTTGCCATCTCGCAACCCTTAACCGTAATTATTTAGAACTAGCACGCGGATAATTCTAGTAGTGCCCTCCTCCCTCTGTGAATTAAAACGCCAAAAGAAATCCCTATGAATGCTGTAGTGTGCCCCGTACCTTATTTATTTCACAAATGAAAATAATCCTGCTCGCACTCTTGGGAAACGAAAGTAACAACTTAGAATCACCATCCCCCCTCCCAATTAGTCCTATTCACCCATCCCCATTCACTCAGCAAAACAGGAATCAATCCACTCACAGCCCTAATCACACAGCAAATACTCATGTACGGCGACAGTCGTTCACCGATACGGCCCAACTTCCAGAACATACCGAAGAAGCTGTAGCAGACGAACAAGGTCAGATGGACGAGCTGCAGGAGAAGAGAAAATGAAGGGAGAAGAGAACAGAAACATTCTTATCCTTCCTTGAATCAACCATTCCAGGGACTGCCTGGCGGACGTATGTATATGTATAGATTAATAGGAGGATTACTAGGAGTAGGGTGTCGAAGTGCAAGAGGGCGGACTGCATTTTTCATTAAGTTTTCCTTTTTTGCCCAAGTATAGTGGTGATGGGGGGGCGGAAGAGGATTGATACCATCGCAGCCATGACAATACTAATGAGAGAGCGGGATAGTAAGGACTAGTAGCATGGATGGCGGGGGGGTTTGCATCGAGTTGAGGTAAGTAGGTATGATAGGTGGGTAACAGGTATGTAAGGCAAGGTGACTTGAACTTGAGAAATGAAAGAGTTCGAGGGAGAGAGGGTAAAGGTGAAGGTTAAAGAAGACCCTACAGTACATCTCAAAGTTACGGTATCGTTGATCTCAGAAATCAGAGACAAAAAACACCGCGAGAAGGAGTAGCGCTTTCTAGACGTACTCGGGTACCCAGATACCAGGGTTTCAAGCTTCTTCTTCATTCAACAACTTACGTAACCCATCTAGGTTTTCAGCACCACCATAACAAAAAAACAAAAACTAAGGGGGTGTTTGGCACAGCGACGGCTCAGTGGTAAACCCACTCAAACTGCAGTTTGAGTGGGTTGAGGTGTTTGGCTGCACTCCGTTTCCAAACAGCGGTTTCCAAAGTTTGGAAACTACAGTTTAGGAACATCTCTTCCATAGGTTAATATTAAGTTAATAAATTCTATTTTAATATAGGTTCTGCTTACTATCATCATATATTTGATGACAGGTATAATTGCTGCGTAGTTGGTTGGCAACATCTACACCCCCTATGTACAAGTGCCATGGGTAAAGTTTTCGTACAACCCCCATCACCCCTACAACCACAACGATTGAAATTTCAACTCCATGTGAGGTGTCATTTTATCACCGTGGACCGGTCAGGTTCCTTGTTTCCAATCTCACGATGGCTTCAAGTTCGACAATTCCTCTTCTGAGGTTTCGTTTCCTTTGGTTAGAATACATTCTGCGAGGAATTATCTTTCCAATTCTATCGGCATGTTCCTCTGAACTAATTGCGATTTTTTTACGAATGGCGGATTTCCGCACGCTTCATTACGATGGGCGAGCAGGAGGCAGTAGGACTCCACGATACGGGTTTCCTTTGTTAACGCGGACCAAGTTTTTGGCGGGGGGTCCATTTGACCACCAAAGGTTAGGGATAGGGTTGGTGTGGTAGGCAGCTGATGTGTTGGCGGTGGCGGTGTTGGCGGGCCAATGGCATGGGCTGGGGGGTTAGGGTTCGGAGGAATGGTTTACCGAGTTTTTGGTGGCTGCCTTTCAGGGTGGCGTATTCTCAGAGTGGCTGGTGAAGCATGAGGCGGTGGCACCCATTGCAAGTGTCGCCTACCGATTGTGGATCCAGTAGGGGTATCCTTCGGGAGTCCCTTCGGGGTACTATTTCTTTTGTTTTAAGGCTATCGGGATTGGGAGGACTTGATGGTGGGAGTTGAGTTTTTGGACGGGAGGTGATGGATGGTTTGGGAGGGCACGTTTTGTGGGCGCCGTTACATTCTTTAAGCCTTTCGGGGTTGGGACAATATGTCTAGACATTTTGTGCTGGCTTCTCCCATACCCGAAAGAGGGGTTTGGATTTGGGTTTGGGGACGGGAGGTTGAGATTTGGGGTGGGGGATCGAGGTTGGACCGATGATCCGCGAACGACATGCATGTTTCTTTTTTCCATGAGACGAAGTGACGAACGATCTCGAACGGCCCGACAGAACAGACATCCGAGTAGTAAACCGAGACCTATTTGGGCATTGGGGGAGTGACCCAGGGGAGATAACGAGTTACCTGGAATATTCGCGCTATTACCTCAGGGGCGAAAGGATGGAGTTCACTTGTTTTGTTGTTATTGAGTAACTTTAGGTTACATGACCAGGACTGGGTGACATATCTAGTGTACACGCAGGTCTTAGGTATGGGTATTTCTTTCTTGTTCTAACTAGGTTCCGGCTATTGGTTGGGATGAGGGGGGATCTGGTTGATTTGTACCCTAGATGAAAAACGGGCCCGAGTGCATGGGTTGGGAGCGGGGAGGCAGGACGAGGGCAGACGCTTAAAATGCACAGAAAGCCCTATAGTGTATTAAATAGCTCGTAGTAACAGTAGCTAATAAATACCGAAAAGTTTAATAAAAAAATAAAAAAAAAAGTTTTCGTACATCCACCATCTCTCTTACACCTACAGTGAAAGAAATAACAACAACAGTGACACGTCACATTTCGAGTTTTGGCCAATACGATCCTTGGATTTTATCTCACGATATTCCCAAGTCTTTATTTTCCTTCACGAAGGTTAATATCTTTTCATCAGATTAAAGAGGGAAATCCATCTCTTTTATCTATCTTTTTGTCTTTTATTGCTTTATTACATCACGGTCTTTCGAAATCATATCGTTAGCGATGGTTAATGCTAAGAAGACTTCGTTTACGGCAACCCAGGTTGCGAACAACGGTATGGCGATGGGTGCTGCTTTTATGCGTATCCTAGAGTTGGAAAAGGAGGTTTCGAGACTCCGGCATCATGTTGTCGGTATTGTCGAAACGGTTAAATGGAAAAGCGGAGGAGAAAAAGGTTGAGGAGAAAGAGGAGGTGGCGGAGGTAGTGGCTGAGGCTGAGGCTGAGGCTGAGGAAAGGGTGGGGGCTGGGGTTGTGGCTGTTGCATCAGGAAAATGTCGGAGCGTGGTCCACGGTGGTCCTGAACGCTCCTGGTCCACCAAGGGGGGTTGTGGTCCCCGTGGTCCACCTGGTCCTCTCCGATCCATTCTGATCCACA
>Ga0307507_10007290_pt1 | contig 16188 bp, 15 predicted proteins | sample 7_EM_MG_FD_207223 | JGI IMG/M metagenome (GOLD analysis project Ga0307507, IMG submission 207223) | Populus trichocarpa ectomycorrhiza microbial communities from riparian zone in the Pacific Northwest, United States - 7_EM | ecosystem: Host-associated > Plants > Roots > Unclassified | place... | reverse complement strand
TGTATTTTTTTTTTGACAATAAAACAATTTTTTATTAGCTATATAGTTCATTGAATAAAAAATAATAGCAATCATAAAAATATATTCACAAAACTATAATGATTTGAACTAAAAATGAAAAAAATATTTTTAATGAAAACCTAATTTTCTTATTCATGCTTTTTTTTGACAAATTTTTTTTTATGATTTTTATATATAGTTTTTTAAGTAAAAACTTATTATGATCGTAAAAATAAGTTTCAATAAAAAAATTAAAAAAACATAATTTATTATTGTTACACACCTATATAAAAACAATTCAAGAACAACAATTTTGAGAATCTTTTATTAGAGATTGTTAATAAATAAATTTTAAAAATAAGTATTTTATTCTCATTAAATATTAATGAGAAAATTATTTTTAAAATTTTTCTTATTAGGCTAATACATAATTATTTATAAAACAATCAATAATATCATCATAGAAAAAATCTAATATTCTTAAAAACAATAGCATGATTGGATACTCCATTCAATATTATTTCAATACATTGATTTGATTTGAAGGGATTTTTAATCCATTTATTTTAACAAGAAAAAATAAAGGGATATCTAAAAGAAGGTTAGGTGTGTTTGGTCCTAATAAAACAAGTCATGCCCATGCACTTGTTTTAATTTTTTAACAAATTGATGACACATCTTTTGACCATAATTGTTTTTTATAGAGCAGATGATGTGTCATTTATTTGGGTAGATGATGTATCGTTTGTTTGATCAAATGATGCATCATTTTTTAATTCACTTTCACCCACCTCTAGTAATAAAAAAATCAAGTTTGAGTTTTGAATCATATAAGTCTAATTTTTAACTTGTTTTCATCTAAAAATACCTTAGTAATCTTAATAAAAACATTTCAAACCCTAAAAAAGAATTTCTAAAATGACCTTAAAAAAATCAAAGTCCAATTGAATAAAAAATACTTTACATATAACTTATTTACTTTTTATAACATTTTCAAAGGGAGAAACTAACTCCATTGAACTCCCCTTTCAAGTTTTAAAGGAAAACACTACCTTAATTGAACATTTCTATCTAAGGCGAACTTATTAACACAACCTTTTATGGATTGAAACATAAAAAAAATAAAATTTAGGAATAAAATGTGAACTCCTTAAAGCATAAGGGTCAAAATGAGAAAATAAAAACTTTAGGGACCAAATTGCACTTTTCTAAGTCATATGATTGTAAAAATGAAAAACTGATAGATTCTCTTTATTTTTGTGTTTGGTCTCTATTTTTTATTTTATGAATTGATAAAATTAAATTTTATTTTACAAAATCAAATATTAATTTAATACTAGAACTTTTATTGATATTGCAAATATGATGTAGCATGTAAAACAAAATAAATTATTAAGCTTATAGATATATGAATATAATGGAGATGATGAAATTAAAAGAAAAGTTTAATGATAAAAAAGAATAATTATTCAAGTACTAAACAAAACCAAACTCATTAGCCACACTATATCCTATAGCTAGCTGATGAGTCTAGCACCACGCTAACTGAAACAATAAATAATACTTTTCTTTAGTTATTTTTTAATATAACTTAAAATATATAATTAACCTAAAAAAACTAAAACGCGTGGAGGATTTGCTGTGGATCCCCTCATATGGCACTATGGACAAATAGATCACAATGCCATTTTTTTCATTTGGCCTTTGTTGAACCAATTATAAGTTAATTTGTTGGAGGGAGAGTGAGATTAAAGACAGAACCAAAGTAAAAACCACGAATGGAATGAGTGGCTTTAAAAGTTTAGGAAAAATATTTATTGTAGTCTTTATACTTTACAAATTATAGATATTGTGTCCATTTAGTTTCCAAAATTAAAGGGAAAAACCAATTTTGGTCTCAAATTATATTTTTTCTTATTTTTTTTCCTCTGGTGTGAGAGAGGTAAGAGAAAGTCATTGGAATCCAATGCTAGTGAGAGAGAATTTCTGTAGGCCACGATTACGACCATCAAAATGTTTGAAATTGGTGTCAAATTATTCCTTTTGATAAGGGGGCTCACATTAGGGAGTTTTTTTTACCTTGAAATTATCAAGAAAAACAAATATGATCTTGGAAAGATTTTTGATTTAGGGTTGATTTTGGGTTTTAAGACAATTTTTTGAGGTTATGAATAAGTTTATTAAGTTGACTATAATGTTTTTTTAAGTGTTTTAGGTAAAAAATAGGTTGAAAATTCAGTTTTTAAACCAAAAAAAACAAGCAACCTCGTTTTTTCGAGCACCACAGTGACCAAAAACTGGACAATACAAACGACGCGTCGTCAAACTTTAATTAAAAAAAAATTAGGGTAGACTCATATACGAAAAAAAAGGGGCTTAGCTGCGTTGATTCTAACAAAATGGGTCATGTAGGCTGACCTGACTTTTTATTTCTTAAAAAAATATTTTTTTCTTTTTTTTAAATTAATGATTTTTTCTATATTTTTTCAAAATTATTATTTTTATTTATATTGAGATTAATACCCCTTATGTCTTTTATTTTGTTTAGGAAGCCTTTTTTTTAAATGACAATAATTTTGTGTGCATTTAATTTTTGAAGAGATTTTTCTGATTTATCTATAATTTTTTTAGTCTTTTGCGCATAAGAACTTTATTTTTAAAATAAAAAATATTTATTCTCATATAATATTTCTAATATGTGTAGCCGTGCATATTATTATTTATTTTATTTAATCAATTTAATGTGTGTGTGTATGTCTATTATCATTTGATTGAATAAAAAAATTATTTTAAGAAATAAATTTAGCAAACACAACTGGTCTTGCAAAATTAAATATCTTGATTTATATCTATTTCTTAGTTTTTTTAATTTTATTTTTAGTTATTATTTATAATTATTTATTTATTTATTAGCACACACCGTTCTTAATTTATTTGATTATATATATATATATATTTTTTTTTTCTCTTATGAAAAAAACCTATATATATATAATTTTTTTTAACCCGCGGTAAATATCGGGTGAAGCATCTAGTATAATGTATAATGCGTGAAAGATGGCTTGTGAATAACAAATACAAGAGTGAAAGGCAAAATAAAGAAAAAGCCCTTTACCAGTATCTGCTTTGGATACAAGGTAGGAGGAGAAGAAGAGAGACAAAGAAATAGTGACAACCAAGTAAGAAACATGGCTTAAGAGAGGGTAAAAGAAAAGACTTAAGAGAGAGGGAAAATAAAAGAACATAAGCACAAAAGCCAGATAGCGCGAGATAATAAAGAGGAGAGAAGGAGGTGGGTTTGTCTGTTCAATAAAGCTAGGTAGCTAGCAAGTGATAATTTTTGCAAATGTCACAAGAGTCTCTAGAGATAAAGACGATTGAACAATGGAAATGGTCAGAAATGCAAGGCCTTGAGCTCGTGTCTGAGCCTCCTCCTGATCCCTCTTCTCAGTCCCACCCCTTTAAAATCACACCAACAACACCAAGTCTAACATTAAACACAAACTCAACGGACCAACTACAACAACAACAACAACAAAGTGTAGTTGAGAGAAGAGAAATGGAAAGTACAGAGCCAAAGAAAGGTGGGACTTCTAGTAGTAGTGGTGGTGGTGGCAATGGAGAGAAGCCGGGTGATGTGGCTGTAGTTGGATTTGGAGAGCTGTTTAGATTTGCTGATGGTTTAGATTATGTGTTGATGGGAATTGGGTCAATGGGTGCATTTGTACACGGATGTTCTTTGCCTCTCTTTCTTCGGTTCTTTGCCGATCTTGTTAACTCTTTTGGCTCTAACGCCAATAACATGGATAAGATGATGCAAGAGGTTTTGAAGGTACTTAATTCAAACAAACAATTCATGAAAAGTACTAATAAGCAGCATCCTTTTTCATGTTAACATATTGACAAATGTGAACAATAATGTAACTTTGTGGTTTTGAGTTTTGCAGTACGCATTTTACTTTCTTATCGTTGGTGCTGCCATTTGGGCATCGTCATGGGCAGGTAGGTTCTGTTGCAGTTGCCTAGTTTGTTTTGATATTGGTTTCTATTGTTTGGATATGCTAATGAACAATAATGGAATTGAAAGAAAGCTTGAGTTTTGGATGCAGAAATATCATGTTGGATGTGGACTGGAGAGAGGCAATCAACAAAGATGAGGATCAAGTACCTAGAAGCAGCGTTAAACCAGGACATTCAATACTTTGACACCGAGGTTCGGACCTCAGACGTTGTTTCTGCCATTAACACTGATGCAGTGATGGTCCAAGATGCCATTAGTGAGAAGGTAAAAACTGAACAAGAACAACTCTGTTTCATCATTCCTAATTACCCCCTCCCCCCCTTTTTGTCTAAAATTGTCTTACGTCGTCTTTTTTTTTTTTTGGTTTTTGTGCAGCTGGGTAATTTTATTCACTATATGGCAACATTTGTTTCTGGATTTGTGGTGGGTTTCACCGCTGTGTGGCAATTGGCACTGGTTACTCTGGCAGTGGTTCCACTCATAGCTGTGATTGGAGCCATCCACACCACCACATTAGCCAAACTCTCTGGCAAGAGCCAAGAAGCTTTATCACAGGCTGGAAACATTGTAGAGCAGGTATCAAAAAATTGCAACTTTACTCTGTGATTTAGTTTCAAATTGTAGAAGATTGGAGCTCAAGTTACTTCGTGAGAATCTTTCCCGGTTGTATTATATGGGTATTTGCTAATTTGAAGCCAAATTGCAGACAATAGTCCAAATTCGGGTTGTTTTGGCATTTGTTGGGGAATCAAGAGCATTACAAGCCTACTCGTCGGCTTTGAAGGTCGCTCAAAGGATCGGTTACAAGAGTGGATTTTCTAAGGGAATGGGATTAGGTGCAACTTACTTTGTAGTTTTCTGTTGCTATGCTCTTCTTCTCTGGTATGGAGGTTATCTTGTTAGACATCGTTACACCAATGGAGGTCTAGCCATAGCTACCATGTTTGCAGTCATGATTGGAGGATTGTAAGCCCTTGATTTCACTCATGTGATGAAGTATAATATTTTGATACATTTATCAAATCAAATCTTGATTTGGCTAAATTTTTATTTGATTGGCAGAGGTATAGGACAAGCTATCCCTAGCATGGGTGCATTTGCCAAAGCAAAAGTTGCAGCTGCAAAGATTTTCCGAATAATTGATCATAAGCCGGCTATTGATCGAAACAGTGAATCTGGGATAGAATTAGAGGCAGTTACTGGGCTTGTGGAGCTCAATAATGTAGATTTTGCATACCCATCAAGGCCAGACGTTCGAATTCTGAACAATTTTTCACTTAATGTCCCAGCTGGAAAGACCATAGCTTTGGTTGGCAGCAGTGGCTCTGGTAAAAGCACTGTAGTCTCACTCATTGAGAGATTCTATGATCCCAACTCAGGTAAATTGTGCTATATTTTCATTCTTGGTAAATAAACTAGAGTAGACAATTACATCTTGTGAAAAATGTCAATGTTTAAATTGACAGAATTAATGTATAACTGCCAACTGAAGTAAATTTGCTTCTTTCGTTCAACCAGTACATGTGGATCTGAAAGTTTTAGCACAAGTGTTCTATTAATAAAACAAAGTTTTTGCAGGACAAGTACTGCTAGATGGGCATGACATTAAGACTTTAAAGCTGCGATGGTTGAGACAACAGATAGGGCTTGTTAGCCAAGAGCCTGCCTTGTTTGCAACAACCATCAAAGAAAATATACTACTGGGAAGGCCTGATGCAGATCAAGTTGAGATCGAAGAAGCCGCCAGAGTTGCAAATGCCCATTCATTCATTATCAAGCTACCTGATGGCTTTGACACTCAGGTAAGTTGGTTTTAAATATGCTGTGGCCTGTGAATATTGGGTAAGAAATTGACAATGGGTACTTAACCAACTAGGTTATCTAACCTTGTTAAGTACCTATTTAACTTGCTGTCATAATTATCTATTTTCTTTACACATTTGGAATAATTGAACTTAAATCCCTTGAGTAAATTTGAATCAAATCCTTTAAGAAAGAAATAACAACTGAACTAACCCTCTGCAAGGTAAAATACTTGACTTTGTGGCAGGTGGGGTAAAACTAGTTCGTTCAAGAATGTGAAATGAAATGATAGATCCTGACCGGTGGCCAGTGGAGATCACAGTAGTTGGATTTATTTTTTATGCCATATAATTTGCCACTTCTATACAGTACAGTATTAAAAGATTGAATGATTTATTTGGTCAACAAACTCAGCCTAACATTGTCGGATTTCTTATTAGAAGTCAATGTGGGAATGCGTTTTGGTCAGGCATGCATTTGATAGAAGTAACATGCTATAGTCAACATTGCATGTGCAAATGTAAGGTTTTATATGCTTATGCAGAAATAAAGAGGAAATAAACTTGGAGAGAGGATATATCAAGAAGAAGGCAATATTAAAATAAAAATAAACGAAAGGCATGATGTCATCATTAAATATGTCAGTCTAATCCCCAGGGAAATAAAGAATTCTCGAGTCTTTACAGAACTCCACTACATTAGAAGGCCAATAAGAATCTCTATGATGTTGACGTTGGAGGTAGATAAGTACTTGAAGACCACAAGTGGGAAGACATAGCTGAGAGAAGAATGAATTAATATTCATGAAGAAATTACTCGTTTGAATACTAGTTAATCAGCAAAACTATAAGCTACACAATATCTTTCAAGGGAAAAAAAAAGGAATTAACATTAGCATATCACTGGCAAGAAAGTCTTAATTTACAACGGACCTAGGGAAAAATTCGAAGAAATAAACTAAAGGAAAATTCTGTCAATGTCCCTATGCTGATACAATTATGCCTGAAAAAGGTAATCACGTTATGCCTTGACCAGTTGGTGAGTAATTGCATGAAAATGGAATTATCAAATATTTTTCTCCAATCCAGTCTTATTTTGGAATATGATTTCTCAATTATTTGTTTCTTTTTTCTACTTTTATTGGAATCATTGGCAATTGATAAAAAGTCATGTAGAAATTCAACAGAGCATACAGCACTTGTTTTAAATGATTTGAAAATTGCAGGTAGGTGAGAGAGGACTGCAGCTTTCTGGAGGGCAGAAGCAGAGAATAGCTATAGCCAGGGCTATGTTGAAAAACCCAGCAATTTTGCTTTTAGACGAGGCAACAAGTGCTTTGGATTCCGAGTCAGAAAAGCTTGTGCAAGAGGCCCTTGACAGGTTCATGATTGGTAGGACTACTCTTGTCATTGCCCATCGGCTCTCCACCATACGCAAGGCTGACCTTGTCGCTGTACTCCAGCAGGGTAGTGTTAGTGAAATAGGAACTCATGATGAGCTCATTGCTAAAGGAGAAAATGGTGTGTATGCTAAGCTCATCAGAATGCAGGAGATGGCACATGAAACAGCCCTAAACAATGCCAGAAAGAGCAGTGCAAGGTAGGTTCCATCAATTTATTCCTCATTTGAATATTTGATCATTCTAATTTGGTATGTCTTTTGTTCCTAAAACATGCAAATGTTGTTATGGACAAGCCTTTAGCTTGCCACTTAATGCTGTTCTTTATTGCAGGCCTTCTAGTGCCAGGAACTCTGTAAGCTCACCAATAATCGCCCGTAATTCCTCATATGGCCGATCACCATACTCACGAAGGCTTTCTGACTTTTCTACCTCTGATTTTAGTCTCTCCCTCGATGCCTCATTCCCCAATTATCGACTTGAAAAGCTTGCTTTCAAGGAGCAAGCTAGTTCCTTCTGGCGCCTTGCAAAGATGAATTCTCCTGAATGGGTCTATGCCTTGGTTGGTTCTATTGGGTCTGTTATTTGTGGTTCCCTTAGCGCCTTCTTTGCATATGTTCTCAGTGCTGTACTCAGCATCTATTATAATCCGAACCATGCTTATATGAGCAGAGAAATTGCAAAATACTGCTATTTGCTAATCGGGCTCTCATCAGCTGCACTGATATTCAATACACTACAGCATTCCTTTTGGGATATTGTGGGAGAAAACCTTACAAAACGAGTAAGGGAGAAAATGCTGACAGCAGTGCTAAAAAATGAAATGGCATGGTTTGATCAGGAAGAAAATGAGAGTGCTAGGATTGCAGCAAGATTGGCTCTCGATGCAAACAATGTCAGATCAGCCATTGGAGACAGAATTTCAGTGATTGTACAGAATACAGCACTCATGCTAGTTGCTTGCACTGCAGGGTTTGTTTTGCAGTGGCGCCTTGCTCTTGTCCTCATCGCTGTCTTCCCTTTGGTTGTTGCAGCCACTGTTCTACAGGTTTGTTTCTCTGAGCAGTTCTTCAGTAATGTCACTTGTAATCAGATTATTGAGAAGCTACTGTCAACAGTAAATTGTTCACTCGATCTTGGCTTTTGGTAACAATACTGAAAGAATTATGTAGGAGGGAAATGATATGTTTCAGAGATGGAAATATTGATTCCTTTTTTAATCATCTTATGATTCATCAGAAGAGTTCTATACATTCATAGACAAATCCAAATGGGTTTATGATGTTTCATACGTTAAATGTGGTTTTCATTTTCTGTAAAAGCCAGATGTGATCTAAAATTTTCATCTCTTATGTTAGGTGTGTGAAATAATTCACTTTAATTAACTTTTTCTGAATTTTTTTTCGGGCTCTGATTGTTAACAGAAAATGTTCATGAATGGTTTCTCGGGAGACCTAGAGGCTGCCCATTCGAAGGCTACACAACTGGCTGGAGAGGCCATAGCCAATGTGAGGACTGTTGCTGCCTTCAATTCAGAGGCAAAAATAGTGGGTCTTTTCTCTTCCAATCTTGAAACACCTTTACGGCGTTGCTTTTGGAAGGGACAGATTGCAGGAAGTGGATTTGGGATAGCACAGTTTTCTCTTTATGCTTCCTATGCTCTTGGTCTTTGGTATGCATCCTGGCTTGTGAAGCATGGAATCTCTGATTTCTCTAATACAATTCGAGTTTTTATGGTCCTCATGGTCTCTGCCAATGGTGCAGCTGAAACTTTAACCTTGGCACCTGACTTCATTAAGGGTGGTCGAGCCATGCGCTCAGTCTTCGACCTACTTGACCGCAAAACTGAAATTGAACCTGATGATCCAGATGCCACCCCAGTTCCTGACCGTCTTCGTGGAGAAGTTGAACTAAAGCATGTTGACTTTTCTTATCCCACTCGCCCTGATGTTCCAATTTTCCGTGACCTTAATCTTCGTGCACGTGCTGGGAAAATTCTTGCCCTTGTGGGTCCTAGTGGATGTGGCAAGAGCTCTGTCATTGCTCTCATACAGAGATTCTATGAGCCATCATCCGGGCGTGTGATGATTGATGGAAAGGACATTAGGAAATATAATCTCAAGTCCCTGAGGAAGCACATTGCAGTAGTCTCTCAAGAGCCGTGCCTCTTTGCTACTACCATTTATGAAAATATTGCTTACGGGAATGAGTCAGCAACTGAGGCTGAAATTATTGAAGCCGCTACTTTGGCCAATGCTGATAAGTTCATATCTTCATTGCCAGATGGGTACAAAACATTCGTAGGGGAGAGGGGAGTTCAATTATCCGGTGGACAGAAGCAAAGAGTTGCCATTGCCCGGGCTTTAATAAGGAAGGCTGAGCTTATGCTACTTGATGAAGCAACAAGTGCACTAGATGCAGAATCTGAGAGGTCTGTCCAGGAAGCTCTGGACCGTGCTTGCTCGGGAAAGACCACAATTGTTGTTGCTCATCGGCTATCAACTATAAGGAATGCCCATGTCATTGCTGTAATCGATGATGGTAAAGTAGCAGAGCAAGGATCCCACTCGCATCTATTGAAAAATTATCCTGATGGGTCTTATGCCCGCATGATACAGTTACAAAGGTTCACACATAGCCAAGTCGTTGGAATGACATCAGGATCAAGTTCCTCAACTAGACCTAAAGATGATGGAGAGAAGGAAGGCTAGTATGGTTAAAGAGAAAACACCAGTAACAGGAGTATATCCCATACAACCCCATGTGATTTTTTTGGGTTTTTGTTTCGATTTTAATGTTATGGTATAGTAGTATAGTATGTGTATCATCTTTCTTTTTTTTACCACAGATTTGCTAATCTTATGAATCTTTCTAAGGAAATGACAACGATGAATACTCCAGCAAGATTAAAATTCATGGAAGCATCCTTTGAGCATTTGGTTTGTCGCCCATGCTTTAACAAAAGACGCATAATGGCCAGAAACATACCCAGTGTTGGAAAATAATTGAGAGAGGTGTGTCAAGGCATTCCCTGCGTGTTGATGTACGACGAGGACATGTAATATCGAATACAAATGTGTCCGAACTTGTAATGTTAATCAAATCATGCATGGAATCCTGATTATATTTGCTACAATGATCAAAGAGCTGTGTCTTTGTAATTAGGCCACAAGGGGTATCCTGAATGTTAGGATTCCATCACTTTCCGACACTGATACAAAGGAAAAGGAGGACCCGAATGGCAATGAATCATGTAGACCTCAATACTAATAACGTGTTGGAAAATTATACATCACAACCCAAACTATAAGGTGATGAGCTCTTGGCGATTCAAAATCATCCAATCTTGAGCTCTATAGGATGCGTATCTATTTATGATTTGGCTTGTGGGGAACGAAATTATTGAGTGTCGAAGTTCACATGGAGGTGGGTTGCGTATGTGTCATTTGAGTTTTGAAGGACAAGATAGAAATCAGTAAATCATGCACCTTCAACCATTAGTAGAACCTGGTGGTGGCGGATAAGCGTTAGAGAAAAGTTTAGGATATGGCATTTGGAAAATGACAGCAAGGGAGATGAAAGTGTTAGATCATGGCTTCATGGGATGCTACGTCTCTGTGTTCTTTGTGTGGGTCATACCTAATCTCTTTGCATTAAAGAAACATATGGATGTTAAGTGGCGACAGACGGGCTTTAATGGTGCACTTGTTTTCAAGTGCTCAAGATCTGTATTTTGCTTGTGGAGTGACATTGGGTGATGACACCCTGTTAAGTGCTGACAACAAGTCTACAACTGCTGCTTCTTGTCCGAACTGGAAGTTGCAAATACTTAAAACAATGGAAGGGACAAGAATACCTGAAAGATATGATAGCAATCTTCTCGGCTCTGCTACAGTGAACTGCTCATAAAGAGGTCAAAATGATTTTGCATTCAGGATTCAGGTGATACATCCATCTGGCTGCAGCATGCGCTGTTCTCTGTGAAGATTTCTTTTTTCCTCTTATACCGTTCAAGTGTCCATTGGTCTTACAATTATTACTTCACTGCAAAGGTCTTCTTAGTGTGACAGTGGATGTAGCAGACACACCAACCCACCTTGCATTTGAATACAAAAGCAATCCACCGAAAGGCACTACCAGAAAGTATATATGAGACAGAAACATTAAGAAACAAAAGAAACGAAAACCTAATGTTATCAAGATTTCCGAGTTCTACCTAACCTTATAAAAATGATAGGACTTTGGTAGCTCATATCTTCAGGGGCAAAGCTGCTGTTTCTACTAACAGAAACCAATACTGTGACCTTCCACCTTTCCCTTATTGATTGAAAGAAAACGCAATAAACCCAAATAAAATAAGAAATTCATGCAATTGAAAGAGGTTTACTGTCAACCTATAAACTCAAGGGATGATACCTAATTGGCTATATAGCATATGTATGCCATTTAGATTTCTAGCTTTCACCTTACAGAAAAGGGCAATGCTAGCTAGCAACAATTGCTCTTACACTCTCTCCTGGACATTTGCTTATTCAGAAAAGAAAAGAAAAGAAAACCTTGAGCACAGCTTTAACTTGTTTTTCCGGTTTAAAAGGAAGGGATAACTGCTAAGCACAAATTTCTTGTTATTTTTTATAATTATGGAAGCTATCCCCTGTTCATATCCATTGCCGAATTCTTGAATCTCCTTTAGGATCTCTCTGTCACGTCCTCTCCAGGAAATGTTTTGTTTGAGAAAATCCTTCACTTGCAGATCATTTGACAATCACCAAAGACGGGAGAATCAGTCTTTTTTTTTCTTTCTTCTTGTTTGATAAACGAAATTGAGCTCTGAAACATTTGCAGATGCATTTCACATATCCTGTTTGCAGGCTCTTGTGCTATTTTTCTGCTCCGTATGCTCTTCAATACCTTTCCAAAGGCAATATTTGCCAAATGTTGATTATCTGTTGCTGCAAACACATAATAAATTCTAATGACCCCATCATTAAACACATTCTCTCTTTTGAATGCTTCTGTTATGGTCTCAAATCTATGATCAGTAATAACTATGTTTTAATAACCCATTATCTACTGCCTTTGTTTTCTATTTTATGAATTTAAACAAAGTAATTAATTCAAAAGCCAAAAATAGCTGAAAACAAAACCAAATTTTAAAAATCGTTGTTTATTGGTGGTGGCTCCCTTGCACCTATCCACTGGCTAAACAAAATATAACATAAATAAAGTGCTTGACATGAGAGAGAAGGAGCGTCAAAATTGAGTTTTTTTATCAAGCTAACACAGATTGGTAAAAGTTTTGAAAAAATAGAATACGATGTAAAAGTTTTGGAAAAATAACATCTTTTTACATAACTCCAGGCATTTATTCTTGTTGCCCCTCATTGAATTTTCTTATTTTGTGTGCGCTTTTGGTCCAAGCAGTTCAGTCACAAAAAGTTTCTTCATGAATTTCCAGTAATCACCATAAAGTGCAGTGATAAATCCCGAGGTTCCATAAGGTAACTCATAAACAAATTTAAAGCAAATGTTGGGCGAGACGAAAAGGCAAGATCATTGATCTGGAAGATCTCTGTTGCCATGGATGCTGATGATACGAGAAGACAATGCGAAGGGCCCAGTCGGAGATAGAGGAGAGGGCCATATCAATTTGGAGGAGAGATTGTAGAAACATTTGTACAAGGCAAGAGTGAAGAGGTGGAGGTGACCAGTCACTGGAAGAGCTGGTGGGCTTGGAGGAAGGTGGAGTTTGGTGTTGGTTGTTGCTTTGGTGAGCTTCTTGAAGATGAACTGGGGGAGAATGGTTAAGATCATGCAGAAGAGCAAGAAGATGTAATTATTAATGTGGATGTAAGTATTCATGTCAATAATCGAGGCCATCGTTATAGCATATAAATGCCTGGTTATAACCCACTATTTCTATTAGCGATTCGTTACTAACAGTTACGTAACCAGCAAAACAAGTTATGGGTTGTGTTCAAGTTTCACAAGCAGACGAGACATTCACTTTGCCTACTTAGCCGACAACTACCGCCAGTGAAGAACATTCATGTGCAGATTGCTTTTGAAAATGTTATACTTTCCTTTCCTGTTTCTCACGTTCCAACAAATTAACAAAATCCTAAAACTAAAGTTGGGCAAATATGAATGGGGCTGACGAGCAGCTCGATAATCAGTGAAGGGTTTGCTCCCTCTAAAATTTCGCCTCTTCTACCATCTCCACTGGGGCAAAACTCCACGACACACAATTAGCCCATTTCACTTAAAATCTCTTGTGATCTCTAAGTACCTTTTTTTCTTTTTAATGATACACCAAGGCAAATTAAAGCACACATCTCAAAGTGCAGGCTCTAGGTATTGGGGACTATAAAGGAAGTTGAGGTATGATCCCAATTCGTAAATACATAAGCCACTTATATTAGATTCTAAGAAAAGGTACCCGGCGCAGTCACAAAATGTCGCACAACGGGTACTTTCAGACCTGGTGGTGTATGAAAACAGTTTCTGCTGACGCAGTTAATACCTTCTGTTTAGAATTCCCTGTCAAGTTATTATCACATAATCTAATCCTGGAGCATAACCATTATAAAATGAAAGAACTTACTTGAATGGTAGTCAACCAATAACCTGTGCCATCCATCTGAAACATAACAGCCAACTTATCATCTATAGCAATTTTTGCTTCCCTTTGTTTTTGCCAGATATACTGAACTTGGCTAATTAATGACTGGCCATAAACATACAATAAGCTAGGCCAGAAAAACAGAAAACACTTGCAAAACAGTTAAAGGCAACATGCTGGGAAACCCCAATTAGTTCCAACAAGGACCTTAGGAAGTGGATTATGACTCAGTAGTAGATGAAAAAGGCAAATTCAAAATCGCTAACACTTTACATTGTCTTTCAACAGTTCTGTTATATCTTCAAAACAATCAATATACCCAGATGTAAATCCACATAACTTGAATTGGCAAAGGTATTTGATCTTCCCTTCAAATGTAAGGTTGAAATCCCTATTTCCCACAACTATCAAACTATCAGATGTATATAATAAGCAGAGTAGACCGTGAAGAAAGCTAGCTACCATTACTTTAGCAGCAATACATAAAACTGCCACTAGAAAACCATTGTTACAAAACAAATATCCTCCATCCAATGGAGGCCTGCTTAAACTCATCTGTCATCTAAACACATGCATCAGCAACGAACCAAAAGCTGATCACATAGACATAAGCTTAAGACCATTATCTGGGGCACCCATCCCGGCAGCTAAGTCAGCATCAAGTTGAGTATGCGGTGCAGGTCCCATCATTTGCTTTACACTACATTCAGCAAAAGTAACATCAGACTATGTATCCTATCCACTATTTTAAAGACAATTAAAGTAGACAAATCTGTTGAGGTTCTTCTTGGTTATCTCCAGGAATAAACAAGACATCAGAGGAAAACTGACCGCTTCTTGTGACGTTTGGTCTTGAAGTGCTCGTCCCTCACACTCACATTAGCAAAGTAACGGCTGCCCAAATTAGTTTTAAAAGAAAAGCTGAGCAACCAAAGCAGAGCAGCAAATTTGTAAAAAAGCAAAAAAAAATCTTTTACATACTCGCAGTGCAGACAGTAATATTGGCCCATGCCAGGTAAATCCTCGTCAAGAGGCAACGTTGCCTCCTTCATCTCCCCGTCAGGCTTTTGCTGCAGCTCCTCATATACCGCATCGTCGCGTGAATCAAAATTATCAAGTCAAGGAATTTCAAGAGAACAAATATACATACATACATATATATATACATACATACATATATATATATATTAAGAAAAATTAATAATAAGGATATCTTTGAGTAGAAATTTTGAGCGCCGCGCCGTCTTGTGAGAGTATCTTCTCTTCTTCACCTTCCTGCTTGGACACTTGCCTCCCATTTTCTTTTAGGGTTTTGATTTCTGGGGGAAAGAGAGATTGAACTGCTCTTTATAACAAACACTGTAACCGACGTCGTTTTAGCCTCTGCTCATCCTTTAGAAAAAATTACCCTACTATCTTATAACATTTTAAAAAAAATTACCATTTGCATCAAAACTTGCTTTCGTGAGTGTATAACATTTTACCGACGTCGTTTTACATGATTTCTTCTCCTTTTCTTTTTAAACTATAAAAGCACAACCTAAAGTCAGAATTATTTTCCCAGGTGTAAACTACCGAAAACAACCTCCATAAAGATATTAGATATTCAGAAGAAGGATATTCAAGAATTACCTAGAAGAGAAGAGATTGTGCAAGGCTATTATTCTCCAGGTAGTTGTAAACTAAAATTCTATGATTTCCTTCTACACAACAACCATATAACTTAACTAAATTTTCAAGGACTATCTCTAACATTGTTTTAATCCCTGCTAAGAATCCTGACACCCCTTGTCTCAGTAGAAGGTTGACGACAGAGAGAGAGAGCAAAACAATCACGTTGAAACATAAATCAATTTTAATAGTAATTTTATTGTTTGATTTGGGAAAAATTAGAAGTTCTTCACTATCTGTCGCAGAAAGAGATAGAATTAGAGAGACAAAGTAATTTGACATCTATTTCTTGTTTGACGGAAAATAATTTTTTAAACTTTTTCGTGTTTGTTTAGTATTAGAAAAATTAATCAATAGAAAACACTTTCCAGACTAAGAAAAATTTAGTTTGGTTTCCAAAAAAGTGTTTTTCTTTTATTTTTGACGGAAAACATTTTCTGAAAGTTGTGGAAAATTTAGAAATATCATATTATTTATTGATTATATCAAATTTGATCCTCAAACTTTTGATTGCTATATATATTTTGTTTTGAATATTATTTTTCTTCAATTTCATCCATTAGAATTTGATTTTTATATTAACTTTGGTCCTCATTTTTATAATTGTTATTTGCTTTTCCCTTATCATTTTTTAATTGAAATTTTTTATCTATCAAATTTAGTCCTTATTCT
>Ga0307507_10007289_pt1 | contig 16189 bp, 7 predicted proteins | sample 7_EM_MG_FD_207223 | JGI IMG/M metagenome (GOLD analysis project Ga0307507, IMG submission 207223) | Populus trichocarpa ectomycorrhiza microbial communities from riparian zone in the Pacific Northwest, United States - 7_EM | ecosystem: Host-associated > Plants > Roots > Unclassified | place... | reverse complement strand
TAGCGACTACGGCCCTTTATAGACTACTATTAGGACAACTGGTTGGAATTACTGCCTATAATGGACTACGCGCAGCTTACACTCCCCTATAACAGTATAGGGATGTCCCTATTTAAACTGCTCTACGGGTATACACCACAAACATCCTTTAATTGGGATAGGCCTACTAAACCTACTACAGCCCGCGAACGCCTCAGCTATAAAGAGGCCTGGGCATTTGCTAAGAGAATGCATAGAGCCTAGAAGACTGCTTAAACAATTATAAGAAAGGCGTAAGAAAAAAAGGAGTCTAATATAAACTAATATTGTCGCGAGGAAGACTTCTAAGTAGGAGATAAGGTATAGGTGTTAATAAAGAACTAAAAAACCTAGAGGCTAAGCCGCAAGTTAGACCACTAAATGGCTGGCCCATATAAGACTCTTTAAAAGGTAGGATACTCTTTTAAGGTTAACCTACCAGAGTTAATAAGGATCTACCCCATCTTCTCTCTGGACCGGCTATAAAAGGCTGCGGATAATCTACTACTTGGATAGTATAATAACCCCCCGCCACTAATCCAGATTACTAAGGACAAAGAATAGGAAGTTAAAGAAATCCTAGCAGTAAAAAAGGTCCGTAATGTCTTAAAATACCATACAAGCTAGGTAGGCCATAACAATAACCCAGAGTGGTACCCCGCATCTAATTTTAAGTACTCCCCCTATAAGCTACGGGACTTCCACCTAGCCTACCCTAACCTCCCTAGACTACCATGTAAATTAGACAACTGGATTAAATGCTAGGAAGAAGGGTTAGATAATTATAACAATTTAGATAATAATAGGGAGCTCGGACAACGCCTAAGGGCAGGCTTTTTTAGGAGGGGGGGGGTGATGTAATGGTGCTAGAGCGCGACCTGCCAAATTCTGCTATGCTGCTACCATATTCTACCAACCTACGATTGGCTCGCTTACTGCTAGCGCCTTAGCGGCTGCCCCTTTATATATGTTTACTATGGTCCTTACGACCCCCTTCTTTTCTTCTCCTTAGCTTAGTATCTTCATTAGATAGCAATCTACAAGCTTTAGTTCAGAGGCATTTATGCAAGCCGTCACAATATACTAACTAGGTAAACTTATTTAAAAGCTTAATATATTAATATAATAATTATAGGACTTACCTGTAAACACTTTAAATAAATAGATTATAAATTAATTATAGATCTTACTGCTCCCTAAACGTTTTAAAAAACTACATCTTATATTTCTAGATATGGAACTTAATAGAAATAAATCAGAAGTCAATAAATAGGAAATAGAAATTAATAAGCTAATAGAATATAAATATAAAAATAATATATGGATAATTAATGTAATAAAAGCAATTTAAACAGGAAAACAATAGTATAAGGATACTACGCTTACTAAATACAAAATTTAAAATAATCGACTATACTATTAATAGAAGATAGTAGTTCCAAATTCCAAACCTTTATAATTTAAGATACTTAAATTCATATACAACTCCTCTATAGTAGGGCATCTTAGCCATATAAAGACCTACAAGATTGTCTAATAAGTATACTACTGGCCTATAATGCATAACTATATATGAAAATACGTTTAAGCATGCAAGATATATATGCGTAGAAAAACCTCTTATATAAAGAAGCAAGGAGTACTTTAACCGCTACCAATTCCAATGCAAAGATGGCGCGATATCTTAATTAACTTTATAGTTAACTTGCCTAATAGTAATGGGTTTATAAATATTATAGTAGTAGTTAACCATCTTATAAAAATGTGATATATGATTCCTATAGACTTAATTAATATAATATTAGTAGCCAAATGTTTTATTAAACACGTCTTTAAGCTATATAGACTTCCTAATATAATAATATCCAACCGCGAAAGCTAGTTCATTTTAGACTTCTAGCAAGCTCTATATAAACAATTAAGCATTTAAACACAACTCTTAACTGCATTTTATCTAGAGATAAATAGTTAAACTAAAATTGTAAATGTGATTATGGAACAATACTTATAAATATACTACTCCTACCTATAAGATAACTAGGAAAAATGGCTGCCTTTAGCTGAGTTTACCATAAATAATACAATAAATATATTAACAGGCGTAACGCTGTTCTACGCAACCTACAGACAAGACCCTTAACTTGGATTTAAACTATAACCTAAAATTAATATAATAGGACCCACGATTAAACGGATCTAGTTAATTAATATACATAACTTCACTAATTAAATAAAGCAGTTAACGGAACTATTACAAAGTGAATTAATGTATGCTTAAATATTATAAGAATGGCATGTAAATAAAGAACAAGCTTCTGTATAGGACTTTAAGGAAGGTAATATGGCCTACCTAAATATATGAAACCTAAAGACTTAACGGCCCTTAAAGAAACTTAATTAGAAGTTTATAGGCCTATACTAAATTAAGAAGAAACTGAGCCTATATGCCTATAAGCTTAAACTACTAACTAAGATGAAAATATACCTAATGTTTTACGTAAGCTTGCTGTAACCTTTAAGAGATAATCCTATAACTCGCGAAATTCCGCTGCTACCTTCTATAATTGTTAACAACGGCAACGGTTCATACTTTATTAACTCAATTAATAATATATAATAGAAAATATAATCTAAACAATTTAAACTTCTTATTAAGTAGGAAGTATATAAAATATAAACCTGGGAAACCTATAAATAGATTAAGGCCGACGCGCCTTCCCTAGTAAAAGAATTCTATAAAGACTATCCTTTACGGCTTGCTCTGGCTAAATAGACATAATATAAAGGTAAATAACTGCTACCTGATATAAAGATATAAAATATAATAGCAGGAAACTTAAAATTGAAAAGAACTTAAAATATATTACAATATTTGTAATACGGTTATAACACGTAAGATGTTAAGGAACTTTAACCGCCGGTTAAAGTTGTCTAATTAGTTAGATTTACCTTGCCAAGAACGCCACCCGACGCTAAAATATAATATATAATAAAATTATAAAATTATAACTAAATTGAATTATTTTAAACCTTTGGCTAAAGGGGGAGGGTACTGTAATGGGACTAGCCCAATTATAATAGGAATGTCTTAGTGAAACACTTGATAGATAAATTCCAAAGCTATAACCGAATTCTACCGAAATCCGTCGAAGACCGCGTGCGTATAAGCGCACGCATCGACCACCAAGCCCCTGAATATTTAATTATATAATTCTCTCGTTATTCCTTTCTCTTCTTTACGCAACGTCTTGTACTTAGTAAGAACTATATACCCTTAGATTAGATAGAATTTATATTATTCCTTTGAATCTTCCCCAAAGTCTCTTCGCGCCCTCACAAAAGGGGATATTATACTACCTTTATCTATCTATACAGAGGTAAATCCGCAAGATAGTTATAATGGGTAGTCCTATCTATCCGTTATACCTATAAATAGGAATTAGTTTAGGCAGTTCCTTAAGGGGTATATTTAAAAAGTTAGCTAGTTTTATAGTATACTGTATATCTATTAAGGCAAAGGCATTTACTCTAGAGTTAGCTAAAGCAGAGGTTAAAACTTAATGTTTATTATAGAATAAAGTATAAGGGATAGTGTAGCCTTTTCTACTAACTAGCTAACCTAGATTAATATATAATATATTAATTCCTTTTAACCCTAGAGAGGAGTCTTACTTTAGGGTTTTTCTTTTTTTAACTTTATACTATCCTCCTAAATTAACAAGACCTTATTTATCTTTACTGCTATTAAGCAGTCTTTTATAAAGTAGTCTTTCTAGCTATATATAAAGCAGGCTCCTTAATTACTAAAGGCCTATAAACGGGGGTTACTATATATAGGTTAAGTATTTACTAGACCTATAGTAGGGGTAGCTATATAGCTAGCCACTAGGTTAACGGTAGGCGGTATAGTTAGTGCTGTAGGGGTTACAGATCTTACTAGGGCGCTATAACCTCTTTTTATAGTACTTATATTCTAGTTAGTAGAGCTTCTAGTCTTATACCGCTTAGTATATACCTTAATTTAGCAGAGGCCCTAGTTAATAGCTAGGCACTAGTCTATAAGTTTCTTTAGCGTCTATATAGTAGTATAAACCAATAGTATAGCGTATTATAGGTCTAGGGTAAGCTTATTAAAAAGGTCTAGCATTAAATCTTTCTAGGGGATTTAAGCCTATCTAGCTAGGTATAAAAAGCGGATCTAGAAGACTAAGAAGGTCTCTATTATTTTTATATTAAGGGCTTTATAGTCAAAGTAGGCGTTCTATATCTTAAAGGGGCCCTTATAAATAGAAAATAGGTAGTTAATTATCTCTTTTTTAGAAAGGAAGGGGTCTACTAAGTCCTAGGCATATTGCGGACATAGATATATCTATGCGTCCCCGCCAGTACGGCCAAAGACATAAACTATTTTAGCTTAGGTAGTAGGGAAGTAGTCTATATTAACTTTAAGCTTATCTTATAGTTAAAGTTTTTAATTATTAAATATAGGGTCTGTTCCGTCTATAAGCAATAGAGGGTCTATAATCTTTATAGACCGCAATAATACTAATACTGTGTGTTAGGCTAGGGTTTTAAAAACCATAGTAAGTCTCTAGGTGTTTAATAACTTCTTGCTAGGTGTAGGGGTGTCTCTGGTTTTAAGCAGCTCTTAAAGCCGTTTAATTTTAGTATTAGCTGCTATAAGCTCTTCCTAGGGGGTTAAGATAGTAACTATTTTACTATTAAAGGTATTTATAGGTCCAACAGTGGCTTTACTAGCTGCTATATTTCTTAGCATAGTAGTAGGGGTATTAGGTAATTTCTAGTATTTGTTTATTTCCTAGGGGCTCTAGTCTATATATATCCTATTCTTAGGTTTCACGTTTTATTTATATTCTTTTAGTTCTTAGGGGTCTATCCTATCCTTATAGTCCTGGTGATATCTTTAGGGTCCTATTCTATATCCTTGTCCTATTTATGGCCTTATAAATATATTTAAGTTCCTTTTTAGGAAAGAAGAGTAGTAATAAGCTTTAGATAATATTAGTGACTTAGTTAATTAAGGCACGGGTACAGCAAGAGGGTCGCGCAAGCCTGTATAATTGGATTGTTTATAAATAAGGATCTAAAGCTAAAGAAAGGAAACAAGAAGAACGGAAGCACCGCTTAAAGTTATATACAATCTTCTAGTCACGTGATGGCAACTTGCCGCAACTTGCCATCACGTGACGGCAGTTTGCGGCAATCTAACGGCAATTTGCCAGTGCCGTAACAGGCTTAAGAAGTTATTACCAAAGGCCATAAGTACAATCCGTGGGTAGGTTATAAAGGCATTTAAAATAAGGAAGGATAAATTAAAAAAGAAGCTTAGAGGCGCGCGCAGTGCGATCTTAACATTATTTGATCTTTAGACGTCACTAAACGCGTTTAGAGTCCTTAGTATAATTGCCCATTTTATCAGCAAAACTAGCAAACGTCGCCATATAGTATTGGGCCTTTGTAAAGTTGTTGGCAAACACAGTAGTAAGAATATAGCGGCTATGCTCCTTAAGATCTTTAAGGATTATAGTATTAGTGGTAATATTAGGTACTTTATAGCTAATAATACTAAGTCAAATAATACGTGTATTAAGGTAATACTTCGAGCGCTCTACCTAGAAATATTAGCAAAAAAATGGAAGGCCCGTTGGCTTTATTACTTTAGCTATATTATAAACCTTTACGCGTAGGCCTTTATTATAGGGCCAGATGCTAAGAATATTTATAAGGAGTTGTCTACCGCGTATTACAACCATGACTTTAAAAAGATAGAATAGCTTTAGAAAAAGCGCGGAGTAGTTGGAATACTCTATAACCTTATATAATATATTCATATAACGCTATAACGTCGTACAGCGTTTTAAAAGATTAAAATTGGGGGTGCTTTGGCTAAGTTTAACGGCTTAAAGGTACATAATAGAGCTTTAGTATTAAAATTTTAGCTGCAATTTTGTTTATAATATCAAAAGTTAAGGGTTTAATTAGCTTAGTTAAGGATTATTAATTAACTAAAGGAAAATTAAAATATTCTTTAAGCTTTATTATATAGTTAATACTAATATCTACTAGCTTATTTAAAATAATCAAATATATTAGAACTCTCTATTCCTAGCTATTTCTTATACCTTAAACTGCAAAGATCGCATTAAAACCTTCTATAAGAAGTATAAACCAGGCCTAGGTATAAAAGCACTTACTAAAGATAAACAGCTTTTAGAGCGCTATTAGAAAGAACTTAAATATCTATATAATTACCTAGAGGCCTTTTATAAGGCTATGGTTATAGTAGAAGGCAAGAATATAGGCCTTGCAGATTACTTCCAGACTCTTAATTAGCTTTTACTAAAGCTTAAAAAGACTTAGTAAAAGTTTACTAAGCTTAGCACTAAAAAACGTCGCACCGCAGAGCTATACAACTATAAATATTTAGCTACCTGCGTAGAGGCTGCATGGCAGAAGTATAAAAAGTATTACCTTAAGGCAGATAATACCAGCACTTACTATATAGCAATTGTTCTTAATCTAACGCTAAAGATATAATAGTTTTATAACCAGTAGGCAGAGCATAAAGATAAGGAGCCTTAGATTTTAAAAGCTAAGAGCCTTATATAAGAGCTTTGGCTTAAATATAAAGGTAAGGTGTATGCCGCTTCCTTAGTAACTACGTCAACTTCTATATAGCCACCGCTAAAGCCAAAGACTTATACTTCCGCTCGCAATTATAAGCGCCTTAAAATAGTATACCCTAATAACAACGCCGACATGCCAGTTACTACTATTAATTGCCTATAGGAATATTTAGAAACAAACTGCCTCCGCATAGACAACTTTAGCAACTTTAACATTATATAATACTAGTTGGACCGCTACAAGAGCCAGCCCAATCTTACTTAGTTCGCTCTTAATATACTTACAGTGCCGCCTATATCAGATAAGTGTAAGTAACTCTTTAGCAGCTACAAGATTCTTTTAGAGGATCGTTGCTCTTGCTTACAAATAGATATTATTAAGGCAAATAAGTGTCTTCGCTACTGGTACGGCCCTCCGGTTAAGGGCTTATTTAATAATATAGAGGTAGGAGTTATAGAGGGAGAGCCCACACCACCATTGATATTACTAAAGGAGGCCTTAAAGGCACGAGTTGCTACATACAAGAAGGCTATGGAGGATGCTGTAAAGGCAACGGCAGCAGCGGAGGATGCTATAAAGGTAGCAGCAGCAGCAGCGGAGGACAGTCCGGCGGAGCTAAGTAAGCCAATTAAGCTAGATTCGGATAATAAGAATAATAGCGACAATAACGCTTACGCTGCCTTTAAGGATATTAATAATATTGAGGCAATTAGGGTAGAAGATGAGGGAGACTCTGTATTAGACTAAGCAATTTAGGCTCTATTTAATAAGCTTAATTAAATCTTCCTCTCTTACCTAAACACCCATCTAATGCCAAGACTTGCTATTTATAGTATATATTTAATCTGGAGCTGCATTGGAGTCCTGGAGCTCCACCAGCTTTTTAATGTATGGAGTGGATTTGGGGGTCAAATCCACTCCACTCCAATCCAACAAGATCACTGGGCTGGACACTCCAAGAGCTTCTTGCTCCGAAATCAGTCGAATTCTTTTCCACAGAGGGCGAACAACTTGGGGACAAAATTTCACTTGTACAGGAGATTCACAACGCTACAGGAATTTCTGTTCAAGCTCTTGAGGGAAGCCCTTTATCTCAGTTTAGCGTGGATGAGCGAATGTCATGGGCAGAGAGGCGCGAAACGAAACGCGAAGAGGACGCGGCATACTCACTGCTAGGCATTTTCGACATCCATATGCCGCTTCTCTATGGGGAGGGACGGGAAAAAGCGTTTGCCGGGCTTCGGAAGGAGATCGAACCTTCAATTCAAGAAGACAAGGAGTGCGCCCAACAATTACGCCTCACAAAACCCTCCCCCGCGTCGACAGTCCCCTTTCGGCGGGACGATTACTTCATCAGCCGCGAGAACCTCACCACAATACGTCAGATATGCGACAGGCCAGCATCTCGCGCGGCGCTCGTGGGCCTTGGAGGCGTTGGGTGAGTGATATACCCCCACCAGGGTAGATCCGGTGCTGATTGTCTGCATAGGAAGTCCCAGATTGCCATTGAGTATGCCTACCAGGTGCGAGACGAGTCGCCAACAACGTGGGCATTCTGGGTGCACGGAGGTACGCGAGCGAGGTTCGAAGAGGGCTACCGGAGGATCGCCGAGGCGACGAGGATGGATGGGTGGGACAACCCGAAAGCGGACGTTCTGCGGCTCGTCCGCAGCTGGCTATGCGATGAGTCGAACGGGCGGTGGGTGATGGTACTCGACAATGCTGATGACTTGGACGTGCTCTTCCCTCTCTGTTGGAAGTACAAGGTCATAAGGTCACAGCGGAGCTCTCTTGAGGGTCTAATTGATGATAGAGATGACGCAGACGATGAATATTGATTGATTCGTGATGCAGTAGATGCGGTTGATGTCTATGTAGATTGCATGCAGAGCATGTGTCCAGAGCTTAGTCAGCACCCCTAGCGCTAATTCTGACACTCCTTCACAGGACACAAGCCGTCGGAGCTACTAACCTAGGCCAAGCGAGGGAACCGCTGTTGGACTTCCTACCGCAATCGCTGAACGGGTCGATTCTCGTTACTTCTCGAAGCCAGGACATAGCTTACAGACTGACGGGAAGCCACAGCTCCATCATAGAGGTCAAGCCAATGGACGAGGACGATGCACTAGCTCTTCTTCAGAAGAAGCTAAGCTTTAATGCCAGTGAATATGACGCGATTGAGTTGCTACAAGCTCTTGACCGTATGCCCCTCGCTATCACCCAAGCGGCGGCCTACATCGTGCAGAGAGCGCCGCGCATGACTATTTCGCGATACCTAGACGAGATTCGTAAAACCGACCGCGATCGAGCCCGCTTGCTGAAGAAAGACGTGGGAGACAGTCGCAGGGACGGCAGAGCATCCAACTCGATTATCGCGACCTGGCAGATCTCGTTCGAACATATCCGGAGAGAAATGCCGACTGCTGCTCGGCTACTGTCACTTATGGGACTTTTCGACCGACAGGGCATTCCTGAGTCGCTTCTTCGGGGCCGATACGGGCGAGACGATGATAGAGAAGCTGACTTTGAAGACGATATCTATACGCTGACCAGCTATTCTCTGGTAGAAATGAGCGCGGGCGAAAAAGAGTTTAAGATGCACCAGCTGGTGCAATTCTCAATAAAAAAGTGGCTCGAGTTGAACCAGGAGCTGGAGGGGTGGAAGGAAACGTACATAACGCTCATGGACGACAGCTACCCGGTAGGACGTTACGAGAACTGGGCGGTATGTCAAGCGCTGTTTCCGCACGCCCAGGCCGCGGTAGGGTACCGGCCAGCTGATATAAAGGCGCTAGAGGTGTGGGCATCGGTCCTTTTCAAAGCTGCGTGGTATGCAGACGATATGGGGAACTACCAGGCAGCGCAAGAGATGGGCCAGAGCGCTTTAGAAGCAAGAGAGGCCGTTCTAGGAGCAGAGCACCAAGACACGCTCACCAGCGTCAACAACCTTGGGTCAGTGTTGAAGGGGCAGGGCAAGTACGATGAGGCGGAAGCGATGCACCGGCGAGCACTAGAAGGAAGGGAGAAGGTGCTTGGGCCAAAGCACCCAAACACGCTCATCAGCGTCGACAACCTTGGGTTGGTGTTAGAGAGGCAGGGCAAGTACGACGAGGCGGAAGCGATGCACCGGCGAGCACTGGAAGGAATGGAGAAGGTCCCGGAGCACCCCGACACGCTCATCAGCATTAACAACCTTGGGTTAGTGTTGAAGGGGCAGGGCAAGCACGATGAGGCGGAGGCGATGCACCGGCGAGCGCTGAAAGCAAGTGAAAAGGTCCTGGGGCCAGAGCACCCTGACACGCTCATTAGCGTCAGCAACCTGGCCTTTACATTTTGGAGTCAAAGGCGGTGGAATGAGGCTAAAGACCTAGAGGTGCGGGTGATGGAGACGAGCAAGAGAGTGCTTGGGGATAAACATCCAAAAACGCTGACGGCCATGGGCAACCTCGCATACACATTGAAGTCCCAAAGCCGCAACCAGGAGGCCATATCACTAATGAGAACATGCTTCCAGTTACAGAAACAAGCCCTTGGTCCTCATCATTCTGACACAGAGTCTTCACTTGAAACTCTAAATGAGTGGCAATTGGAGGGCATAGAGATAGGACTTTAACGCCGCTTTAAATGCAGAATATAAAGCTAGTGGGATGAGCTGTGTAAGCATGCTTCTGAGTGGTGTCTAACGGTACTATAAGTGATTCAGCACTAGATGTCGCCACCACTAGCAGGGAGGATGGCCGACCCGCTCCAGTCACACCCTCGTATCTTCATCGACTAGGGCATTCTTTTCGACAAAAAAAGCTTGCCAGCAACCCTACTTGAGCCTCGGCATCAGGTTCGGCATCTTCCCGCTCGACGACACCCATTCATGAACGCCTCTTTCGGCACTTAATGAATTAACAGCGGGAAAGAAACTGACTAGACAACACCACTCAACAGCACCACAACCAAGCCCGCAACCACCCAACCGCCAACTCAAACCTCCCGCACCCGCCCTCGCCACCTCCCATCCCATTCCCGTTCCATCACACCCCTCCCATCCAATCTCCCGACACCAGGAACAACCTGCCACCTCCACCAAGCCAAACGCCACCCCTCACCCAAGGCCCTGCATCTGCGTCTCTCCCTCCCTCCCCACCACCACATGCATGCCTCCCCGACGCCGCGAGTCAGGCACTCTAACAGACCCAAGTGCAGATCACCCACAGCCCGCCTTCTTGCATCCCACACCGACTAACGAGCGCGCATGGGAGAGCGGGAGCCTGGGGGCGGGTAGCGAGGTAGCCGGATCCGGGTGCGCGTGCTGGTGATGGTGGTGGCGAAGGGTGGATAGGTGGTTAGGGGCGAGGTGTGTGTAAAGCGGTGGTAGTGATAGGCGGGAGTGCAGATCTAGGGATGGGGGATGGGGGATGGGGGATGGGGGATGGGGGATGGGGCAGCGTTGATCGGATCGGCGGGGTCGGGTTGCGAGGGTTGGGGTTAGGGCGGTTTGCCCCAAGGTTGTTGCGGTTGGATGGAGTTTGTGGGTTGTGGAGGAGGTAGTGGTGTTGGGTTTGTCTGTTTAGTGGAAAGTCTGTTTTGCGAGTGCTAGATTGCTAGAAGGTTGAATAGGGCGGCTATATAGAGCAAGTTTTGTAGTTAGACCTAAACATCTATTTCGCATTCCCTAAACTTTAAGCTAAGTTTTAGGAACTTATATTGTGCACTTGTTCTATATTAAGCCTATACTATATATTTAACCTAGTTATTACCACCTGGTTAATCTCTATAGTTTTTAAAGCCTTAGACATTATAAGAAAGTTATAGAAGGATAAAAATACTAATTTAGAGTAGTAAAAGTATTATTAATGCCTTAGGATAGATTAAAAAATACTAAAATCTATATGGCACATAACTTACGTATCTATAAGTATAGCTGCAGTTAAATAATATCTAGGCGGCACTAATACTCTCTACTATATACTATTGTAAATAAAGGCTCTTCTATAGGGGCTATAGACTATATTAACATTATTAACCTAAGAAATTCCTCCAGCTAATAGTCTCTAGTTTACTTATTATAAACACCCCGCTCTTATAAACATCCTTAGTAATCTATTTAAACTAGTATAAATACTTGCGCCAATTGGATCCAAAATGGTGGGCTAGCCTATATAGGTAACTATTATTCCTATTTAGATATGGTTGTAACGGAACCTTATAGCAGGAACTACGGTGGGTTCTATTATTGGGCTGGGTATGTAGGTATAAACAAAACAACAACATAATAACAACTGGTAGAGTAGTTGCCCAACAGATTAACTCTAATTGTATTCTAAGATTTACTACGAAGAGAGAACTATCTGGGTAAGGACTGTGGTCCTTTAAATATACAACCTTACTCCTAAGAAATCCCTTTGCTCCGTTTACTCTGTTTGCTCTGTCTACTCTATCCCACAGATTATACAGATTATACAGATTATATAGATTATATTACGTGACCTTAGCTACCATTCCTCGTTACATAGTTCCACCAGATCTATTTTGGACTATGCCTATATTAACTAACTAGCTTCCTGCGACTCTTCCCTAAGTAGTTATAATATCGTACTTAAAGCGTCCGTAACACTATCTCCCTCCTCTTTATCTTTGTCCTTAAAGATTCCTAATATCTCCAAGTTGTCTACTAGAGGTGTAATGTCCGTTTAATTAATCTGGTTAATATCTTTGCTTATTATACCTAAAGCTCCTTCTTCTTCTTTAACCCTTTGTTGTGCGCGTATAGTTTCCTCCATACTATCGCTAGGTAAGATAATGCCGTTTCCGTATTCTTATTGTGCGAAAGAGGGGTTGGTTTATATTGCGCTAGCAAGTTCTTCTACCTAACAACCTTTCTCTTGTTTGGAGTGCACTAAAGCAAATATTTATTTATCTTGCGATGTTCGCTCTATCTCTAACACTAAGTATACGCGTCCTATAACTCTTAACAGTCTTTGAGTTCCCTAAGTAACTTATTATAGGGTCTTATATTTAATCTACTGCTACAAAACTTAATGCTGAGCTCTTAAGTGCCTTAGGCGAGATTTATTATCTCTAGGATAAAGACCATACTTGCGCTAAGCGGGTAAGAGATAAGGAGTGTTATACCCTTAAAGCTCGTGCCTCTGCTTACGCTCGTCTGCTTTGTCTTAAGAAAGTGTATAAGAAGGTTTATTCTAAGGAGTGGAAACTTGTTTAATAGGGTTTATCTAAGCTGGGTAATAAAAGGACTAGCTTTCCTCCTATAAGGGAAACAACTTTAAGTAGCTTAGCAATTACTCCTCTTAGGTCCCCCTTAGGTGACTTATTCTTTAGTAATCTTTCTTTGTTAATACTACCTAACCCTTTTTCTTCTAATACTCCTGTACCTTTTCTATAGCATTTTCTAGGTTGCTTAGTGGTTTCTAAGTAGTCTCACTATAGCCTATCTACTTTACTTTATACTATGTTTTGTTATCTATATCCTCATAACTAATAATCTTTAAAACTTGCTATTTGTCCTCCTTCCTTCCTCTATATATATCTGCCTTGTATACTGGCGGTTTAACGTTCCTGTATACTAGTTCTAGCATTACTATATATTATACTAGGTAGATCCTTATTTTAGCTAGTAGGTTTAACTTATACATAACTAATAAAATTCTCTACTTAATTTTAAAAGGTCTTAGTCTAATATAGTCTAACTTCTTGCTTAGTCGTTAACTCTTGAAATTTTTATATAGTAGCTATACTTTATCCCCCTCCTTAAGATCTGGTCCCTTAGATCTCTTAGTATTATAGTACCTTTTTATTTATTCTTGTACTAGTTTAGCTGTTTCTTTAAGGTCTGCATAAAGATTTATTAACATCTTTATTCTTTACTTAGCTGTGCTACTTATCTTTTTTGCTTAATATGGCGATAATGATGTTCTTAGCTTATATCTGTAATTCGCCTTAAATAGTAATGTCCCTATTTCTTCTTGTGGTGTTGCATTGTATGTAAACTGTATAATTAGTAATAGCGATACCTAATTATTCTATGCGTAATTAATATAGTGCCTTAGATACTGCTCTAGTGTCTAGTTTAATCTTTCTATTTATCCGTCCGTCTGCGGATAATACACTATAGATATTACTACGTAAACTCCTTGTTCTGCTAGAAATACTTCCTAAAATACTATTATAAATCTTAGATCTCTATCCAATATAATCTTATCTAGTGCTCTATGTCTTATGAATACTTCCTTTATATAGATTCTAGCGACATCCTCTACTAATATCTCTTTAGTGTATGCTATAAAGTATCCCCACTTTGTTAGCTTATCTACTATTACTAAAATTGCGTTATAATCTTGTCCTATAATAGGATCTCTTGACTTTGGTAGCTTAATAATAAAGTCCTATAATATAACCTCCCATAGTCTTCCTGGTGTCTTAATAGGTTATAGCCCTCTATACGGCTTATACCTTATCGGTTTGTTTCTTTAGCAATCTAGATATTTCTTTATAACTTATCTTACTAGTCCCTAGATTCCTTAAATAATATACTCCTCTTAAAGCCTTAACACTAAGCCTATAGCTCTATTATGTCCTTATATTATTCCCTTATAGAATTCCTTAATAAATTCTTCTGCGATAGACTTAGGTATATATATTACTTCTTTGTTTTTATATTGCTTTAAGTCTAGATCCTCTACCTATACTTCTTAGATCTTCTATATCTAATCACTTTTTAGTAATTTATAGATCTAACTTTTTTTAATTGCTATAATCTTTAGATAATTATACCTAATTAATCTATCTTAATCCTTTTGTAATAAAGCTCCTAATAGCTTTTTATTACTTTATAGTTTAGCTTTTTTACTTAGAGCGTCTGCTTGTGCATTATTTGTACCCTTAGTATACTGAATTTTAAAATGGTATTTTATAAGCATTTCCGCCTATCTAACCTGTTTTTGGTTAAGTTCCTTTGTTATTAGGAATCCTATAAGGTTCTTATAGTCTGTTTTAACTATAAATGGTTTCTCTATACCTTATAAGAATACTCTCTATTCCTTAAGTGCCGTAACTATACCTAATAACTCCTTGTTATAGATATTATAGTTTAACTCTAGTGGTGTTATCTTTTAACTATAGTATGCCACTAGGTGCCATCTATCTTGATATTTCTATATAAAGCACGCCCCTAGTATAAAGTCTAATGCGTTTGTTTCTATAACCGTCTTTAGACCTGGTTAATAGATTTTAAGAACTAGCTTCTAGGTAAATAACTCTTTAACTTTCTTAAATAGTTCTTATTATTCCTTTCCCTATGCCCATAGTTCTTCTTTCTTAGTTAACTGTGTAAATGGCTTAATATTCTATAACTATTGCGCTATAAACCTTCTACAATAATTACAAAACCCTAGGAACGATCTTAACTATATAACATTCTTTGGTTTCTACTAATTCACTATAGCCTTAATCTTCTTTAGATCTATACTAAGTTGGCCTAGTTTAATAATAAATTTAACAAAATTAGTCTTCTAGGTAAAGAACTTATATTTCTTAATTGCTACTAGTATCTATTCTTTTTATAGTCTCTTTAAGACCTATTTAACGTGTTCTCTGTGCTCTTCCTTACTCTCTAAGTAGATAATAATGTTATTGAGGTATACTATAACAAATTCATCTAGGTGTTCTCCTAATATACTATTAATTCGCTTCTAGAACGTTGCTAGTACGTTTATAAGCCCAAATTGTATAACTAATGGCTTATATAGTCCTTTTTTTGACCTAAAGGCTACCTTCTATTCGTCGCCTTCCTTGATTCTAATTTAGTAGTACGCCTACCTTAGATTTATCTTTATAAAGATCTTTACATTGCCTATTCTGTCTTGGATTTTGCTAATTAAGGGTAAAGGATACCTATTCTTCCTAGTAATGCTGTTTAACTGTCTATAGTCTATATATATCCTAAGTTTTCTGTTTTTCTTTAGGATAAACAATACTGGATATTCTGCTAATAACTATAACGGTTTAATATATCCCTTGCGTAAGTTCTCCTAGATAAACTCCTTAAGCGCTATTAACTCTGTTTTAGTAAGCTTATAGATTAAAAAGAACTTTAGACTTATTCCCTCTTCTAATTCTATCTTATAGTCCCATGCTATATATTTTAACAGCTTTTTACTTTTTAGTAACTATAACTTTTTACCATACTTATGGTATCTCTTTGGTATATAACTTAAGCCTCACTTAGTCTCTTTATATATCGCTCTAACTTGGTACTATACCAACTTGGTTTACTATCGCACTTTGCACCATTATATATTCTTAATATCGACCTAACCTATAACCTAATTAATCTTTGGATTGTACTTTTATAACTAAGGCATTCCTAGTATCGCCTTATCCTATCCTAATAGTAGGATATTAAAAGACATTCTAATTGGTCTCCCTTTAATAGTTATCTAAATAGGTCCTGTTTTAAGATTAATAATGCCTCCTCTATAGGCTATCTAATCTCCTAAAATTATTATAAGTA
>Ga0307507_10007288_pt1 | contig 16193 bp, 14 predicted proteins | sample 7_EM_MG_FD_207223 | JGI IMG/M metagenome (GOLD analysis project Ga0307507, IMG submission 207223) | Populus trichocarpa ectomycorrhiza microbial communities from riparian zone in the Pacific Northwest, United States - 7_EM | ecosystem: Host-associated > Plants > Roots > Unclassified | place... | reverse complement strand
ATTTTTACTACTCTAATTCCATTAATGCGTTCTTTAAGTATCCTATTATTATCTTATAAGTGATTAACTATTTCCTATAACTAACCTCGCGTAACCACTTAAGAATCCCTATTGTCTATACTAGTATTACCTGGCCCTGAGGTTATGGCTATTGCTAATATCATTACAACTAGTGCTGCTTTTAGTGGCATATTATTCAATCTTATTCAACACCATAACCTTAGTAGTAAATGTGTAACAGAACCTTATAGTAGGAACTACAGTAGGTTCTATTATTGGGCTAGGTATATAGGTAAGAATAAAACAACAACGTAATAATAACTAGTGGAGTAGTTACCTAATAGATTAACTCCAATTATACTCTAAGATTTACTACAAGAAGAGAACTATCTACGGTAGGGACTAAGGTCCTTTAAATACACAACCGTACTCCTAAGAAATCCTCTCTTATATATAAGGTACGTGTTATACATATTATATATAGCATACACTGCGTATACTTTGTACACTGTGTATAACATTATATGACTCACTTACCATTCCTCATCACATGGTTCCACCGGATCCATCCTAGACTGTGCCTATATTAACCAACTAGCTTCCTGCGACTCTTCCCTAAGTAGTCATAACATCGTACTTAAAGCGTCTGTAATAACTACAGTCCCTACCTAGATAGTTCTCTCTTTGTAGTAAATCTTAGAATACAATTGGAGTTAATCTATTAGGCAACCACTCCACCAGTTATTATTACGTTGTTGACTTATTGTTTATACCTATATACCCAGCCCAATAACGAGCCTACCGTAGTTCTTGCTACAAGGTTCCGTTACAGTTGGCGTTGTTTAAATTATAGTAGATTAATTAGGCTTAGTTATATTAAAGACTTAATCTTCTAGCCTTACCACTATATCCAACAAGTCAGGAGACCAGGCGGTACAGTAGTGAGGCTGCTAGGTAGGGCTATCTTGTGGCTGGAGGTGTAGAGGTACATTTAAGGGAGGTAGTGGTAGTGGAGGTAGTAAAGGTAGTTTGGCAATAGTCTTCTTCTTTTTTAGCTTTAGAGGTATAGTTAATGGTAATAATAAGAATAAGAGGTAAGAGACTTTATTATTTTTGCTGCTATCTAACTATTTAACGCATAAATGCACCAGTTTACCCCTTTTACGCCATTTAATAGTCAGTGCAGTGATTAATGTATTATAGCGTTGCCTTAACAACGCTATAAATAGATAACTATTGGATCTAGATCTATATCCACGCCACCAATGGATTAGGCGTGGATTAGTGGATTGATGGATCCCGATTCAATCTCGATCCATCCATCTCTTATACTGCCCCCCTGCTGATCCTGCACCTACATTATGTATATATAGTCTCTTTTCTTTCATATATTAATCAACACACGAGTTCTCTAGATCGACAAAAGTTACCGCCAAGTGTTAACTACTGTCCGGATCCTGGCTGCCAGAGCCTGCGGCCTTTAAACAGTATAGTTTCGCGTTTTAATTATAGTTAAGCCGAATTTTAACAAGTCATGGTTGAGATGCCAAACATGCTGGCATCCTCGTGGTACCTAGTAATTCTTGTAACCACTCTACTTGTCAATTTCGTAAAATCGGCCGATCAGAGAATTTCAATTGGTGGTCGGATCTGCTATGGCGTATGAAGATTATTAAGAAATGAGATATTTAAAACACACTCGATATCTTTGAACTTTCCTGGAGAAATTTCCGTAGACTGAATTTTTGTGATGCAGTTCCTCTTGCCCCTGCCTTTAATATAAGCCTATCGCTAGTCTTAGTATAATATTAAGTTACCTTCCTACCGTGTATGTCCTATTATTGCTGCCAAGCTGACCTGCTCCACACAGCTGGCGTAACGATGCCACTATCCTAATGCGCGACCATGCAAGAAACTTTGTTCTTATGCTGGCACCTCGGAAACCCAGGAAGTTTCCAAACACCGTAACCTATTGCTCAGCATAGAAGTTAGATTTTCGTACCGCACAGGTTGGGCGCCGTGTTCGGTATGCTCGGTGAGGATATGGGTGTTGGGCTTCTTGATGTTCAGCGCGGAGCATCCAAATCGCCCGATTTCTCCTTAAATTTGTTGGATCTGCGACCAATACCTCTGGAAGGCAACGGTTGTTACAGGTTAATATAGAGTAGAGTGAAGCTGTAGAAGCGCATGAAGGGCTTGTTCATGACAGCCCCTGTAGCCCACTACGGATCCTCTCGTCTTCCAGGATATGACGCCGAGTATATCGAGACTCGAAAGGTGCTTAACAATTTCCTTGACGGTGTGATGCAGGTTTTATCACCCCAGAGCTTTCGTCGATGCTTTCGTATGGTATCAGCTGCTTGTGCGACCCCCTTTTACTTGGTGTCTTATCTCGCCGGTTTGGGATCTAATGGTCATGAAAATGAGGCAGTACAGCTGTTTCAATACAAGGTTTCGATGCTAGAGAATGGACTACCATCAGGAGGCAGCTCTTCCTGAAGAATGGAACTGTCTGATAGGTAGTTGAGATCGATGCGATAACCTAGCCCTGTTCAACTGTGAGTCTCAAAATGCGCAATGCTGACGCCGCACGATTGGTTCTATTTTATTTCATCTGCTGTAAGGATTGAAGTCCTAGGCAATCAGGCCGGAACCTAAGTGCATGAGGTAAAGTAGATAAGGAACAATAAAATCAGGGAAATGGTAAGATGACTTGAAGCGGTGGCCCTTCGTTTGCCCTTTGACACGGTTCCTCTGTTACCGGCATAATATGAAGCGTCCGGTCGGAAGAAAATGAGTCTCGTGTATTTCACCCCGGTTTAGGGCTCAGCTTTGGACAGTGTCATCTACAAATGTTCTCCTGACTTTGACGATATTCCTGGATATCAAGAGGTCTGCCAGAGGACTCTAGCCTATTACGGAGTTCACAACCCGTTGGTATCGCCGTACTAGTGCATGGAGTAACGTAGAACTACCAGTGAACATGGTTGTACATACTAGATATACACAAGTTTTCCAAAACAAATCCATATAACATAGGCGTTACTCCTTCCAGTACCGAATATGCCGCTTTGCCCGTTATAGACTGATCTCTCCCTTCCATGTTCCCTCAGTCAACCCCAATATTTCAATGCAGTGCTGCCACCTCGGACCACCTCTCTCCTTCCGCCTTAGATATTGCAAAAGTTTCTGCCGCCTGTGTACAAGCAACCTCAGATTCCGCTTGTTAGCCTTATCCTTTTTGCCTCTTGTTTGCAAGAATTCGGCCAGTGTCCTTATTTTCGCCGTCAGGATCGCGATCTGCACTTCACTTGAACCTGTATCAGGGCCTCCGCGCTTTATTGCCGCTGGATTGCTTGTTGGGGCCGGGTCGGCACCAGGTGTTAGCCTCGCGGACGGTTTCGGAGGGAGGATTGGGTCCGTGTTGTGACGCCCGAACATCTCAATGCAGCGCTGTATGTTGACGTGAAGTCGGTCCTTCGACGAGCCATTTTCTAGACTTGTGATGCGTTGGATAGCGGTTGCCGCTCTAGTATGGTTCGCGACCAAGACGGCTTCCAGATCCTCAGTGGGATCCGTTCCTTGGATTGATGTAAGGACGCCGAATTGATCATTTACTCGTTTTCTGGTTGAGGGTTTTTTGGTAGCGGGTACAGCAAGTTGTTCGGAACGCACAATAGCTCTCTCGACTTCCGACGGGTTGAGGAAATAGTTTAGATGCGGTTTCTCTTCGGGCTTAGGTGTGGAGGATTCAGTTTTGGATGTCGGCTCCGGTTTTGGAGGGAGAGCCGTGTCGAAAGATTCAACGAAGGGGGTGGTGATGCCTTTTACTGGATCGCCGAGCGTTTCAGTACGTTCTTTGCGGAGAATTTCCTGTCGAGATAGATTGGCTGCCTTTCGAGCTCGCGCTTGAGCTAGGACATATGGGTCCTGGTATTTACGCTTCTGCTTCTGGGCCTGGGGAGATGCGGTGGCCGTGAACGATCGTATGGTCAGGGAGAAGGTGTTAGGTGGGCCTGCAACTGCGGGGCACATCAGCTGAGTTGGGCAAACATCAATTGATCATAAATATACCCTTTGACACCCGAAGGCAGGTCGGATTAGGTATTCGAGGCGGCATCGTTGGTACTGGGTTATTTGATGTCTCAAGGAATTCTTCTTAACGCGGAGCCAAAACAAGTTTCTCCGAAGACTCATAACTAGTCCTAAAACAGCCAGTTAATCCGATAACATAGGCGAGCTTCATCCCACATCAAATTATCGCGAACTTTTGTTCAGCGACATTCTTGATATCCATTCATTTGATTTCGTACAGCCATCTTCCAACCTTCTTGACAATAACCCTTCAAGATGGCTCCGGCAAATCTCCCCGCGGCATTCAATGCCACCAACCAGGATATCGAGATGCTGCTTGCAGCTCAATGTCACCTTGGCTCTAAGAACATGCAGGTGCACATGGAGCAGTACTTATGGAAGACTCGCCCTGATGGAATCAATGTGATCAACATTGGCAAGACCTGGTTAGTAATCCCATACATCCTTTCACCGTCTTTATTGAGCGCCTGTCTCTTTCAGCGCATACATTGCTTCCCCGAACATCTCCACATCCACCCAAAGAACCCCACTAACAGATTCGCTCAGGGAGAAAGTCGTCCTCGCCGCCCGTATCATTGTGGCTATCGACAACCCAGCTGATATTTGCGTTATCTCCGCCCGTCCCTACGGCCAGCGTGCCGTCCTCAAGTTCGCCGCTCACACCGGTGCCGTCGCTATCGCAGGTCGGTTCACCCCCGGTAACTTCACCAACTACATCACCCGCTCTTTCAAGGAGCCGCGCTTGATCATCGTCACCGATCCCCGCACCGATGCCCAAGCTATCAAGGAGGCTTCCTACGTCAACATCCCTGTCATCGCCCTCTGCGACACCGACTCCCCGACCGAGTACGTTGATGTTGCCATTCCTACAAACAACAAGGGCCGTCATGCTATAGGTCTCATCTGGTGGATGTTGGCGCGTGAGGTCCTCCGCCTCCGTGGTACCCTCGCCTCCCGCGAGACCGAGTGGGACGTCATGACCGATCTGTACTTCTACCGCGACCCTGAAGCCGAGGAGAACAAGGACTCCGCCGGTGTTGAGGAGGCTAAGGTACCCGGTGCGGACGAGGCCGGTGCTGCTGCTGTTGAAGGCGGCTTCCAGGAATGGGAAGTCTCTGGCGCCACCGCTGGCGCTTTCGCTGCTGCCTCGGGTACTGGTGCTGCTGCTCCTGGTGCCAGCTGGGATGCTGATGGTGGTGATTGGGCTGCCAGTGGCGCCGCTGAGACTGGCAACGAGGGTTGGGGTGCTACGGCACCAGCTGATCCAGGAAACAGTCAGTGGTAGTTGGGTTTTGCTAGGTAGCAGCATCTTCGTTAAGAGCTAGGAAAAATCGAAACAATACCTGTCACAAGCTGCAGAAATCATCAATGTTGAAAAGATGGAGTTGTTACGGGAACACATCGTACGGTACTTATGAGGGAAAGATACTCGGCCTTGTTCGTTTTACTGACACTGTCGAGGGAAAGCCCTGTGCTGTCGACGGGATGTACTTAATAGTTGCCCATTCCTTAAATGAAATTCATCTTCGTCCTCACTACTCTGTTGGCCTTGTGCGTGCAATATCATGCTTTTGCTATTGTAAATAACTTACAAACTCGTCAGCGATAGCTCAAAAAACTTCCAAACCAGTCTATTTTGCCAATCCTTCAACCCCATGAAAATCGTTTCAACACCATTTTCCAGTAACATTTCCGAAAACACATCATTGCGTATACTTGCTCATTTCAAACACAACACCCTACTCCTCTTCACTCTCACTCTCACTATCCCCACCTGCCATAGCTTGCACTCCGAAGGCTTTCGCCCGCCTCTCTTCCTCCTCCTGACTAACCAGCCCCTGTAACATCTCAGCCTCGAAATCCGCATCCATGTCATCGTCCCCATCATCTACTCCACTAACACCCAACCCACTAACGCTCACCCTCTGCGCCCTTGTCGGCTGCTGCTGCGTAGCCGGGGGCCCGAGCTCCATAGGCTCGACATCTAGATCGACTTCATCGTCATCATCCTCGTCGTATCCGGCGTCAACGGCGTCAACTTCATCAACATCGGACTCCGAGCCCGCGTCACCGCCCGCATCACCGCCAAAATCGCCAAAATCGATGACACCGTCATCTTCGTCGGCATCTTTCCCGCGGTTCTGGCTCAGGTTCTGCTGGCGGAGCTGTGCGGGCGTGATGGCGCGCGAGTCGGGGCTCCCGCTCACGGAATTGGCGGCGCTATGCAGACTGATTGGGCCGTTGGAGGGGGACTTCAGGTATCCGCCCAGCCCGAGGTTCTGGCCCAGACCGAGGGAGGCCAAGGCGCCGCCGCGGCGGCCTTGTCCGCGCGGGGGATGGGCGTCGGGGAACTCGATTGTGAGGGCCGCGTCGTCGGGGTCGGATTCTGCTTCGGAGTCGGAGGAGTGGACTAGCTCTGAGGATATGGGTTGCTTCGTGGGTTTGGAGGTGGATGTGGTAGCTGCGGCTTTGCCGGCAGTTAAAGAAGGGTCCGAAGGACGGGTAGAAGCGCGGCGGTCGATGCGGACGGAGGGTGTGGGGTTTGATTTCTTCCCCGCGGCTGTCGAAGCTGGTGGTGGGGATTTTCTCTTTCGCTGGTTTAGTGGTTGAGCCGTGGCTTTCGCTGCTGCGGGGCGTGGTTTCTGAGGTAGTTTGGCTACGCTTATGTTTGTGCTTGCAGTTGGTTTGCGAGCCTGCACCAGCGGCGTCGAGCGCCCAATTTCAGAACGCGGCGTGTTTATAGCGCTTCCTGTCCCCATATCGGGCGATGAAGGCCCAGATGATGCATCTCTCCGAGACTGTGAGAGGAAATGGCGAAAGTCATAGGGGTTATCCACGTCTGGTTCCGAGTCAGACCCGCCAGCTGCGCTTCTCCCGTCTTCGTCAAAAAGGTTAGTGGACCCATCTGGGTAGTCTCTGCCCTTTGGAGGCTGAATTTGTGGATATTGGTGTGCAAGTTTGGTGGACGAAGACTTGGATGGTGTCGATTTGAGGTTGAAAGTGTACGATGCGGAGAGAGGTTCTAGGGTGCAGGTCTGTTTCGCCGGGTCGAAGATAAGGACGTAGGACTTCTTTGGGCGGGTCCGTTGGCCACGGAAGGTGTATGTGCCTGTATCGCCAGTGTCTTTGTCTTTGTCAGAGAGAGTGAGGGTATATTGGTGATCGGCGGATGGGGTAAGGGTTGCAGTCCGGCTCTGGCTGGTCTGTTGGGGTTTGTGGTTGACTGTGATGATAAGGGTATCAGTAAAAGTTGTGAACCGGTAGAGTGATAATTGTGTACATTTAACGCTATTGAAAGTGCTAGGACTACTTCCAGGCTTCGTGAACCTTTCGCTTAGAAGAAGGTTGAAGTGGCCTTTCTTGTGAGGATCCAGGATTCGTGGAGAAGAAGCTGCGACTAGTGGCGAGGCCATTGCAACCGATTTGGAGAGCGTAGAGACTCAAGGAGGTAGGATCAGTGGGAGTGTGCCCATTGGTGTCTCTTTGTTTGAAGGGTGAGGCTGAAGTGAGCTGGCGACTGGAGAGAGGTTGATCTGGGTCAAGACGAGCCGACCCGTCGCTAATGCACGCTACCCCGCAAACATTCAAAATGCAAGAGTCGTTGCGAATGACATGGTTATGATTATGTCACGGAAGAATTATATGAGATTTGAAGTTTGCCTTCCCTGTGCCTGGATTGCCTGCCGTGAACCCCTTTGTCATCAATTCACAACCCACCCGTTCATGTGATGCGAAATCTGGCCATTGCCAACGACGGCATCGGCAAGTTATTATACGGTCGAGCCAGAGATCAAGTCACTCAGTCATCAACTTCACGAAAAGATCATTTGCTTTCACCCCAAGAAGCGTAGAATTCTACGGTGGCTAGAGCGGTATAGCACCTTTAGGATGTGTAAAATGATAATGAAGCGGATAAATATGCCCACGGGAATAAGGGGTTGCACTTTTGGGGGATAAATGCTGTAGGAATAGATGGGACGAAAGGAGATTGTCAAAATAAGGATGACTAAAACATAGCAAAACTCCGGGTGATTTCCGCATCCGATGTAGTCAAATCAATCCATGATTTTGATCTATGAAGACATTCGCCAAGTCAATTGACGCAAATTTACTATTCTCGATTTTGAGGTGAGATACGTTGAATATTTGGTATTATCTATATATAAATTAAATATTAATAATTTATCCTTCAATAATCAACAGGCTATCCACAGAAATTATCCAATATTGCCTAGAGTTTGCCTTTCACTTTTGGAATACCTTCCCAGTATATCTCTAAAGGTTGTGCATCTGCTTGATTCTTCGAGACCATTTCGCTCGTCAGAAAGCCCATCTTTACGAGTGTAAAAGCTAGCACAGCTCCATTAAACCACCATCTAGGCTAAGACCGTCTAACATTGTTTTTCTGTTCGACCCTAGCTCTTAGAGTACATCGTCAGCCTATTCCCAGCCCCACAAAATTCATTCGAATTCCCAGGACAGAGAAAGCTGCAATCGCTCTCCGCAGCCGCACTTGTAGGATTCGCGAACGAATTGCCGCAATAGCATTCCGTGCCATACTCAGTACCAAAGTATGTATACCCAACACAAAATGTCGCACACTCCTCCACCGTCATGGAGTTATCGAAAAGATACGTCGCATCCAGCACGCGCGCCCCAACCGAGTCCGTGTGGCAGCCCGCATACGTGTATCCCGCGATTGTGGGGTTTGACGGCCCGGTGTGCTGCGTACTGCTCTTGAAGAGGTTCATGCGGTTGCCTGCGCCGCAGACTTCGCTGGAATTGCCTGAGCAGGCGAAGGAGCAATCTGAGGCTAGTGCGGCGGTTGTAGGATTCGTGAAGTTATCGCCGCAGTAGCATTCGGAGCCGTATTCGATGCCGAAGTAATTGTAGCCGGAGCAGAACGTTGCGCAGACCTGCCAGGTCATGCTTCCGGTTGATTCGGTTTTGCTGGTGAGGACACGGGCGCTGACTGAGTCTGTGTAACAGCCTTGGTAGTCATAACCAGACAGTGTGGGGCCAGGAGGAGAGGAGTTGGTCGCGCTCGACAAGGTCGTCGAGCTGGATGAGGGAGTCGGCGTAGCTATAGTCGTCGACGTGGCCAGGGTAGAGCTGGTGATACTGCTACTGCTGCTGGAAGAGGAGCTGGAGCTTACAACATTTGTTGAAGTAGATATCTTATATATATTGATGCGATTGCCAGCGCCGCAGTATTCGCTGCTGTTGCCACTACACGTATAAGAGCAGTCCGTAGCTGTCTGTAATGTGCTGGTGGATCCAATAGACGCGCCACAATAGCATTCTCGCCCATATTCAACACCAAAGTATGATGCTCCGTTACAAAACGAGGCACAACCTTCCACCGTCATAGAATCATTAGCAGTCGAGCTATCAGCTAGGGCTCGGCTAGCCGTTGAGTCATTGAAGCAACCTTCGTAACTGTACCCGGTGATATTAGGATTGGTGACCTGAGTATATAAAAGATTTTTATAAACGCTCAGGCGATTGGCAGCGCCGCAAAACTCTGCACTATTTCCTGAGCAAGCCATGTTGCAGTCTGACTCTCCAGCTAAGGCACTACCAGGATCTTGAGTATTACCACAATAGCACTCGCCGCCATATTCAGCCCCGAAAAACTGGAATTTGCTGCAGTCAGTGGAGCACTTCTCCACAGTCAAGGCACTGTCATAGTAGACAGCGCCTGTGAATACTCTTTGAGCAAAAGAGTCGGTATAGCACCCCTGATAGGCGAAAGCCGAGGAGGATGGTGTTGAAGATGGTGCAGTTGGGCTTAGAGTAGCGCATGTAGAAGGTAAAACACTAATGTTCTTGTAATTGTCTGCTGCACCACCTGCAGAAACGCCAAGTAAAGCGGTCTGGCTCTGAGACGCATTTAATGCGTAGGTTGCTGCGTAGAGAGTGTAGGAGCCCACAGCCGATTGAGAGGCCATGGCAGCTGATACTATTGACAATGCCGGAACGACAATCCCATTACTCCTAGGAACCTTCAGGGTAAGAGACAGGCTCACCGAGGATGATACTGTATTCCGGACCTAGGATTGAGTTAGCGGCATTATCGAGATGCTTATGCTATAAAAGCTAGGACATCTCAATATCAGGACCGGAGATAAGCGCTCACCGCAGCTACTACAGTTAAACTCTGTTGTCCGTTCGCATTCGTTGTAGGGTCTAAGCAGCTCTGAGGTGTTTGAAGCATGATAGTGTCCTGAACAGCGAATCCGGCGGCATTATTATCGTGTAGCTCCGTAGTACCACTGGTGGGCGTAAGAAGCACGTTGAAGGACGAGATCGAAGTGTTGGCCGGGAGCTGAGCGGAGAATCCATAAAACTAGGAGCTCATCAGTAAAAAAAACACACGTTACAGTTTACTTAGGACACAGAAATGATTGTTTTCAATGGACGTACCGCGAAGCTGTCATCGAAACCTGCAGCAGCCCCTTTGTAGGAAGTGCTAATAATACAGCTGCCACAGGAAGTACCATCGCTGCGGTCTTTATACACTAGTTGCACATTGGCAATTTGACTGGCCGGACGGACAGTGGTTCTCACGCGAATGTCGCCCGTGAATGAGATAGTTGCTCCCTCATCCAGCAATGTTAGCTGGACTGCATATGGCTTAACCTCATAAGGGGTAATCGGATCGGTTAAAACTGTGCCGCTTGGGACGACATCTATCAGCTTCTGCAGCACCGTCTGGCAAGTGCTAGCGAACGTCGATGGGTTCGCCATCGCCTTTATTGTAACATTTCCATCCGCTGCAAAGACTCGCCCGTCAGAATTTCGCCCATTCCCTACGGAAGGACCAACAACCAGAGGATTTGTGGTAGTTCCAGAGACGAATTCTGAAGCGACCTTCTCATCAAAAATAGTTGTCGAATCAAAATGCTGGAAATCATTTGCTACGGTCCCGGCCGTGACGATCTGCGGGAAATCGGCAGCATGCACTCCCCCTAAGGTATGTCCACATGCAGTGACAGCAATCATTTCGGTTGTGTTGAAGCCAACCCGGGCAAACTGATTTATGAACGTTCCTGTGGGATTCTGGGGGAGTGGAACACCTTCGGGGCCTGCAGCAGTTGCATCGATTCTTCCAGTCCTGACTGGTACTACAGGTCCTCCACAAGAGCGCACCGCAGCATAAACACCCACCGCGATGATATCTGCCATTGACGCCCGGCTTGATAAAAACGGCGCGAATGTTGTAAGGGTCGTGTTGAACGCTGCGCCAATATTCTCGCCATCATTAGTCTCAAAAACGAGGGATGCGTCCAAACCACCTATCCCTGTGAAAACATTTCCTGTAGCCATATCATGAAAGGCTGTTCGGATCCACTCTGCGGCGGCAATGCGTCCATTTCCTTGGGCGGAGAAGGAGCATGGAGTCACGGCGACGGCAAATCCACGTGAACGATAGCCGGTATTGAGAAACATAATATCCTCCAGCTCATCAATTGACGAAGGCCAAGTCGGCACCGCAGTTGCATACTGCACCACTGAAGCGATCCACGCGAGGATCGACAAAGAGGGTCGAATCATCTCTATAGGCTAAAGTAGCAACATACAACGAATGAAGCAGCGTGGCGCTTGAAGGATACACGGCGACAGAGCAAAAGATGGAGGAAACTTCAAGAAAATTAAGTTCGCACTCCAGCGCCCATTTACGTGGCCATCGTCTTCGCCCAGCGGCTCTTGTGCTAGGAGAGAAGAGGGAAGTCAAGGTAATTGAAAGACTCCCCCAAGCCCTTGGAAGCTCCACTGTCTTTCCGCGTGGGTTTTACAAGGGTAGGAGCGTGCCATATCTTTGGCTGAAGCCACAGAAAACGGGGAGGGGATCGGAAGAACCACAAAAAGAGCAAATTAATTCTAAACATGGGGCCCTAGCATACATTCAATAGTTCGTGAGCAAGCCGGGGATCGAGTTAAGCCAAACGGAACAATTCTGGACCCTGACAGCGAGGCTGAGAAGACGGACGCAGTAGACGGGAGACGTGATCTCGGGCAAATTTGAGCCAAAGAGACAAACGTTCGATATTTTGTGCATGATTGCGCATGACAATAGACAGGGGGAAGCGCATCCGGCTTGTGAAGTCGCGGAGGCGATGCACCACGCTCTAGGCGGTGCGGCAGCATTTTGGGGGTGTTTGGTGATAGTGCAGGGGCGGCAAAGATTCCAGGATGGCTTTGGCTGGCGGTGGCGTCAAATTAAAGTGGTGGATATGAGAAGCCTCGCTAGCAAAAAATGGGAGGTTTCTTGCGGTAGCTGACAACACCGTTTCTCGTATTCTCGCGCATCAGGTTGAAAGCGCGTGTTGATCACGCTAACCAAAAAGCGTACATTTGTATAAAAATTCTGCCGTTCGATCATCAAGATCGACACGCGCTTTCAACCGGATGCGCTAAGACGGTGTATATTCCTACGCACCGAGGATTCTCCAAGCCTCTTTAAATTGCAAAACTTGCTACAGCGATGCAGCTTCACCCCCTTTAGCGAGCGCTGCGAAGTTTTAATGCTTCCTCTTCTCCCCCTTAAATACGCCTCCGCTGTGGCCGCCAAAACACGAATACAGCGCTGTCTCCGCAGAGAGGTCGATAAAATTTGGTAATATCGTACAGGTGGAAACCTTACGACATTTGATAAAGATTACGGCACTGCGGAGGAAGGCCGATTACGAAGGTTCTTGCAGCCAAGCATACGGCTTCGCTACAATTACTATGTACAGTTGGTGGCAACCAAGCGAGATTGGATGCGCGCACCGAATTTAAAATTTTGGAGCGCTCGCCAGAGGGGGGTGAAGCTGGTCGTGTACATCACTGAAGACGACCTGGCTGACAAAATGCATGCAATGGAGGAGTATATCGCCACAATGCCTAAAGCCGAGCTTCATGTGCACATCGAGGGCACCATCGAGCCTGCGCTTGCCCAACAGCTTGCAATACGCAACAATGTCCCAATACCAAGCTCCATCGCCTCTCTTGCCGATACTTCTAATGGATACTCATTTCACGACCTTGCATCGTTCCTGGCTGTATATTATCCAAACATGGCGGTGCTGCTTACGTCTCAAGATTTCTTTGACCTCGCCTATGCTTACCTGACCAAAGCACACTCACAAAACGTCGTCCACACTGAGATGTTTTTCGACCCGCAGGCTCATACTTCACGAGGAGTGTCTTTCTCCTCTATAGTGACTGGGCTGAGGGAGGCTATTGTCAAGGCAGAACGAGAGTTGGGCGTAAGCGCCAGCCTGATCATGTGCTTCTTGCGAGACATGGACGCTCAATCCGCCATGAACACTCTCATAGAAGCTCTGCCGCATAAAGATTGGATAGTTGGGGTTGGGCTTGACTCTGATGAGCGTGACAACCCACCTTCGAAGTTCTCGGATGTCTTTGCAAGAGCCAAGCAGGAAGGGTGGTTGGTGACTTGCCACTGTGATATCGACCAGAAGAATAGCATCGAGCATATTCGGCAAGCACTTGAAGACATTGGTGTCGATCGCATCGACCACGGCACCAATATCGTTGAGGATGAAAGATTGGTCCGGATGGTGAAAGAGAAAGGCTTGGGATTAACCTGCTGTCCCGTAAGCAATTCAGTGGTTACGAGGGACTTCAAGGGCAAAGAGATCCTACAACTGTTGAGGTCAGGGGTAAAGGTCACTATCAGCTCTGACGACCCGGCATACTTTAGAGGATATGTGAACGAAAACTTGATGAAGATGGTGAATGACGCTAATATTTCAAAAGAAGAGCTGTTGACATTACAGAGAAACGCGTTTGAGATTTCATGGATATCAGAAGGAAAGAAGGAATACTTTTTAAGACTGTTAGAGAAGTATTAGGTCTATGATTGATCCTCTGGTCTCTATTTGAAGTTTTCTGATCACGAGAATATTGCTCTCTTTTCTATCAAAATGTACTGTCTTTATTGCCGTGATCTTTCTTCGTCTGCAATCTCATATTGACACGCGGCATTAGAGCAGCGAAATTGGTCATAGACTTCGAGAATTAGGGCTCGTTCGATAACTTTTTTTGACCTGTTCGCGCCCACCTGTTCGACCCCCTGTTTTGTGCCCACCTGCGCCCGTCTGTAGGATTATAAGCGCAACTAGTGGGCGCCACAGCAGGGGTGTATATCGAACAGGTAAGAGCCGTTCGTTTGGTAGAATAATCGGCAGGTTAAGGACGGGCAGTAAGTCGTGATTATATAAGCCGCATCTAAGCTTATGGACGCTGAAAAACACCTAGATAGAGCCTATAGTTAGACCCTTATTAATAAACTCAATTTCTTTGTAAAATACTTGCTCCTTCTAATGGCCGGGCTTAGTACGTCTACTAAGGGCAGCTCCGCTAACCCTACTGCCTCACCCATGGCTCAATCCTTACCCATATTAGACCCACCCAATATATGCGATTTAACTACTCCTACCGCCGCCACCACCCCTACCAAGCCAGTATCAGCGCCCAGTATATCAGCGCCTGCGACAAGACAGATAAGGAAGCGAGGGAGGGCGAAGATAATAAGGGACAAAGATAGGCAGGAGCCTGTTACTACCAAGCTACCAGCTAAACGGGTCCGGAAGAAGAAGGCAATAATAGGTACGGATTGTCACGGGGCGCGGAACAGTGGCAGCTGAACGTATGTATTCGAGGAGTCTACAAGACGTTGCGCGATCGATCGTAAGGGTCGAGGGCGTAAGGAGGTGATATACCTACGCGTAGCTGACGTAAGCTGTACGCGAGGTGTACGCGAGAGCACGGGGCTCTCCTATGGAGGCCCCTGCGGTGTGGTTCCGTGACACGGATAGTCCTAATAGGCCTTAATTAGTATGGCTTCTAGCCTTAAATAAGGCCTTCTTAACCTACCTATAGGTACTAGTGGATTAAGGCAAGGAGACCAACGGTGCTACTTTTAAGGCTACCAACTATATGGATGCTATTGCCTTTATTAAGATTAAATCGGGTTAGGAGCTTACAATTAACCAGTTAACCAATAAGTACAATTATTAGAAGGCTGCTTTCCGTAAGTTCTTAGCCTACGAGAGGGCGTATTTAAGTTAGGGCAAGCATAAGGTTACTCTATTGCCATAGACAGATAAGGAGGGGGTTATAGATAACTACTTTCACTAACACATTAGAAGAAAACCTTTTAAGAATAATTAGCCAGCTTATTATAAGCAATTAATATATCTGCTTACTAGTAAAATAGCTGAAGGCAACTACGCCGCATTAATTAATAATGCACTTAATAAGAATTTGTTATAGAATATGGGTATAAGCAGAGCCAACGATAACTCTAATATTAAGGTTAATAATCATAATATAATTAATGGCGGTAGGAACCTAAATTTAGCACTTAGATTAATTAAACGGAGTCCTTCTAGTACGCTATTTAAAAACTAGAGTATAACTTTCTTACCTACTTCATTATCTGCTTCCTTATCTATATTAACGCCTTTAACTCCGTCACGTTCTCTATTAGTAGCCGTCTCTTCCTTAACACAATTGCTATTGTCTGCGCCCGGAGCAGTAGGCGCCATAGGAAAGAAGGCTTAAGTTACTAAGAAAGGAAAGCAACTTGACTTAGTAAGGCGATCAATAAAGAACGCTGCTATAGCTACTAACAGAAGCTGTTTGTTAAAGTCATTAAAGGTAACAAACGCATTAAGTAAGACTATCTTTAAGGCAACTGCAATATTCAATTCTTTAAATATAACGCTGTTGGCAATATAAAGATCACCAATTGTAAGGGCACGAAGAGGCTTTAGGAAAGATTCGAAGGAACAATATAAATTCTATCTAAATCTGAGGGTATATAGCTCTTGCTAGGAACAAGACGTTGCGTAAAGAAGTGAATCTTCAAACCGGAAAAGTAACAGTCCGACGTCCAAGCGGGCTTAGACCGCCCAGGCCACGCGCGCTTAGGCCAAATCTCAACGTTGCCACCGGGGATAAGCCCCTTTCTCGGAAAAGTTAGCAAAATTCTATATACGGCTTAGTTGGTGCCTAGAAATACCTAATACGCCTCAACATAAAATAGGGCACGGGGTTAGGCGTACGAGATAATATGCCATATT
>Ga0307507_10007287_pt1 | contig 16199 bp, 15 predicted proteins | sample 7_EM_MG_FD_207223 | JGI IMG/M metagenome (GOLD analysis project Ga0307507, IMG submission 207223) | Populus trichocarpa ectomycorrhiza microbial communities from riparian zone in the Pacific Northwest, United States - 7_EM | ecosystem: Host-associated > Plants > Roots > Unclassified | place... | reverse complement strand
CAAGCTGGCGAGCGACAACAAGGGCCGCTTCGGCTCTTTCGCCATGCTGCCGATGTTCAATGTCGACGACGCATTGCGCGAAATGGAATACGCGCTCGACGTGCTGAAGGCCGACGGCATCGGCCTGCTCACCAGCTACGGCGACAGGTGGCTGGGCCACCCCTCTTTCGCGCCCATCATGGACGAGCTGAACCGGCGCAAGGCGATTCTCTACACCCACCCGACGGTGGCCAACTGCTGCCGCAATCTGCTGCCCGACACCCCGCCCACGGTGGTGGAGTACGGCACCGACACCACCCGCACCATCGTCAACATCGTATTCTCCGGCACGGCGGCGCGCTGCCAGGACCTGCGCTTCATCTTCTCCCATGCCGGCGGCTCCCTGCCCTTCCTCACCGAGCGCCTGCAGAAAATGCCGGTGATCAACAAGAGCCTGGAAGCCCGCGTGCCCAATGGGGTGATGCACGAGCTGCAGCGCTTCTACTACGACACCGCCTGGACCGCCAACGGCTACGTGCTGCCTTCGCTGCTGCATCTGGTGCCGAAGGAGCAGGTGCTGTTCGGCTCCGACTACCCCTACCGCACCAGCGAAGACAACATCAAGGGCCTGATCGCCTACGGCTTTTCGCAGGGCGACCTGAACCAGATCACCCGCGGCAATGCGCTGCGCCTGATGCCGCAATTGCGCCGCGCCTGACGGCGGCGCTCCTAGTACGACGTCATACCCGGCCTGTGCAAAAATTCATGCGCAGGCCGGCACAAATGGCGCGCTTTTGGCTTACAATATTTTCATGAACGCGCCCGTCCCCGCCCCCGGCTCCTCCTCCAGCCCCGCTCCCGGCTCCGACGCCGAGAATTTCGATTTCGATGCCTGGCGCCGCCTGGCGGAGCAGAATCCACGGGCGTTTTTCGCCTGCCGCGAACAGGCGATCGAAGCCTGCATCGCCAGCAACCCGCATCCCGAGGGCCGCGTGCAAATGCGCCGCCTGCAAGAGCAAATCGACGGCATGCGCCTGATCTCGGGCAACCCCGACCGCGCCCTGCAAGGCATTGCCTCGCTGCTGACCGATCACCTCCACGCGTTGACGGCGAACCTGAGCGAACTGGGCGAAGAAACACGCCGCCTCGGCGGCCTGCTGCAAAAGATGCACGCCAACGCAGCCTGAGCCGGCCTGTTCCATCGGCAGCGGGCCGGTGATGGCCTTGCGCCGCTCAGTTGCCGCTCGGTTCTCCTTCAGTTGCTCAGTTTTTCCACTGGCGCCGGTTCGCGCTTGCCCTTCTTTGTCCGCCCTAGCGCGGCGCCCGCGCTGGCGGCCGAGCGCGCGAGATTGAGCGCACTGTTGATCAGGGCGATATGCGAAAACGCCTGCGGAAAATTGCCCACCATGCGTCCGGCGCGTACATCGTATTGCTCCGCAATCAGGCCGACGTCGTTGGCCAGCGCGGCGACGCGGTCGAACAGCGCCTGCGCATCGGCGACGCGCCCCTGCATCACGAAGTTGTCCACCAGCCAGAAGCTGCAGGCGAGAAACGCGCCCTCCCCGGGCGGGAAGCCATCGGCCGAGCGCTCGGTGCGATAGCGCATCACCAGGCCGTTGAACATCAGGTCCTGCTCGATCGCCGCCACCGTACCGCGGATGCGGGGGTCGTCCGGCGGCAAAAAACCGACCATCGGCAACAGCAGCAAAGCGGCATCGACCTCCTTGCCGGCATAGCTCTGCACGAAGGTATTGCGCTGCGCGTCATAGCCCTGGGTGCAGATGTCGGCATGGATCTCGGCGGCCGCGGCGCGCCAGCGCTGCACCGGCGCTTCGAGCTTGAACTGCTCGGCCAGGCGCAGGCCGCAATCGACGGCGAACCAGGCCATCACCTTGGAGTGGACGAAGTGGCGCTCGCCGCTGCGGAATTCCCAGATGCCATCGTCCGGCGCCCGCCAGCTCTGTTCCACCCGGCCGATCAGGGCCTGGACGAAATCCCAGGCGCCCGGCTTGAATTCGTAGCCGTCCTGGTGCGAGACATAGATGGCGCCGAGCAACTGGCCGAACACGTCGAGCTGGCGCTGCTCCACCGCCGCATTGCCGACCAGCACCGGGCGTGAATTCTCGTAGCCCGGCAGCCAGGTCACCTCCCACTCCGGCTGCAGGCGCTCGCCGGCGATGCCGTAGAGGGTGCGGATCTGCGAGGGGCTGCCGGCCACCGCGCGCTGCAGCCAGGCACGCCAGGCCTGCGCCTCGCTGAAATAGCCGGCGCCCATCAGCGCCGTCACCGTAAAGGCGGCGTCGCGCAGCCAGCAGTAGCGGTAGTCCCAATTGCGCGGCCCGCCGAGCTGCTCGGGCAGCGAGGTGGTGGGCGCGGCGACGATGCCGCCGGTGGGCAGGTAGGTGAGCGCCTTGAGCACAATCAATGAGCGGCGGATGGTGCTCGGGCTGTCCATCTTCAGGGTCGAGCCGGCGCACCAGTTGCGCCAGAAGCGGTGGGTGGCGCGCAGCAATGTGATGGCGGTCTCAGCCTTGGGGACGGGCAGGTGCGAAGGGCCGTAGGCCATGATGAAGGGCACGGAATCGTCCTTGGCCACGGTAAAGGCCGCCACCGTCTTCATCTCCTCGCCGACCAGCTTCACCGGGCTGCGCAACACCACCATGTCGGGCCCGCCGATGGCCTTGATGCCGCTGCCGTCGGGCAGTTTGCTGACCCAGGGCACCACCACGCCGTAGTCGTAGCGGATCGCCAGTTCCATGCGCATTCGCACCTTGCCGCGCAGCCCCTTGACGATGCGCACCAGTTGCGGCGCTGCGTCGCGCACCGCCATGAAATCGATCACCGCCACCGCACCCTCGATGGTTTCGAACACGGTCTGCAGGATCAGGGTGTCGTCGCGATACTGGCGATGCGAGGAGCGGACTTCGCCGGCGGGCGCCAGCAGCCAGCGGCCATGCTCGGGGGTGCCAAGGAGGCCGGCAAAGCAGGCGCCGGAATCGAAGCGCGGCCAACATAGCCAGTCGATCGAGCCGTCGCGCCCGACCAGCGCGGCGCTGTGACAATCGCCGATCATGGCGTAGTCTTCGATACGCAAGGCCATTGTTGATGGAAAGCCGTTTTGTTTTGTCGATGCGCCAGGCGGCGCTTGTAAGCGTTGGGCCGGTACGGCGCCGATTGGTTCCCAGACGCAGGCACGGGAAATGCGTGAAGCGTGTGAAAATCCCGCAATCCCCATGGGAGCGGGAACACCACCGCCCGACGCCGGTCCAAATTGGTCTACCCTGCGCGTGACGTGACCAGTCCGAGTCCCACGCCAGCAAATCAACACCCAAGCGAGGAATGCCAGCCATGTCCAATAACACCCACCTGCTCCGTGATGCCGGCCAAAGCCTGTGGCTGGACAACATCACCCGCGGCCTGCTCACCAGCGGCACCCTCAAACGCTATGTCGACGAGCTGGGCGTCACCGGCCTGACCTCCAATCCGACGATTTTCGACGAGGCGATCAAGAAGTCCGACTTTTACGACGAAGCGATCGGCCGGCGCGCCGCCACCAACATCGGCGAAGAGGAGCTGTTCATCGAACTCGCGCTGGAGGATTTGCGCCACGCCGCCGAGCTGTTTCTGCCCGCCTATCGCGCCACCCAAGGGGTGGACGGTTGGGTGTCGATGGAGGTTTCGCCCCTGCTGGCGCACGACAGCGCCGCCACCATCGCCGAGGCCAAGCGCCTGCAGGCGCTGGCACAATGCGAAAACCTGCTGATCAAGATTCCCGGCACCGCCGAAGGCGTGCAGGCGATCGAGGAATCCATCTTCTCCGGCGTGCCGGTCAACGTCACCCTGCTGTTTTCCACCGAGCAATACCTGGCCGCCGCCCATGCCTACATCCGCGGCATCGAGCGCCGCGTCACCGCCGGCCTCGACCCGAAGATCACTTCGGTGGCCTCGATTTTCGTCAGCCGCTGGGACAAGGCGACCGCCGACAAATTGCCGGCGGCGCTGAAAAACCGCGTCGGCATCGCCAGCGGCATGCGCAGCTATCGTGAATACGTCAGCCTGTTCAAATCCGAGCGCTGGCAAAAGCTGGGCGCCCAAGGCGCACGGCCGCAGCGCCTGCTGTGGGCCAGCACCGGCACCAAGGACCCGGCGCTGCCGGACACCCTGTACCTCGAGGCGCTGGCGGCGCCCAATACCGTCAATACCATCCCCGAGAAGACCCTGCTCGCTTATGCCGACCACGGCAAGATCGGCCGGACCATGCCGGCCGATGGTGGCGATTGCGAGGCGATGTTGGCGCAGATCGAAGTCGCCGGCATCAATCTCACGCAGGTTGCGGCGACGCTGCAGCAAGAGGGCGAGAAGTCCTTCAACGATTCGTGGAACAGCCTGATGGGCGTGATCCGCGACAAGGCCGGGGCCGCGCGTGCCAAGCGTGCGTAGGTTTGACACGGCCGCCGGGCGGATAGCCGCAATTGTCGAAAATGTGTCCGCGAGCCTGCGCGAAGCATTGCAAACGCGTGGCAAGGCAGGCTTGATTGTTTCCGGCGGCAGCACGCCGCGCCCGGTGTTTGCGGCTCTCGCCCAACAGCCGATCGAGTGGAGCAGGATTTACATCACTCTGGCCGACGAGCGCTGGGTGAGCCCGGACGACCAGGACAGCAACGAGCACCTGGTACGGCAGCATTTGCTGCGTGAAGCGGCGGCGCCGGCGCATTTCATTCCCCTGAAAAATGCAGCCCGGGATGCCGCCTCCGGCGCCGCGAAAGCGGACCAGGCGCTGACTGCCTTTCCCTGGCCCGCCGATATACTGATGCTGGGTATGGGCGACGATGGCCACACCGCCTCGCTGTTCCCGCGCGCACCTGAACTGCAGGCGGCCCTGCATACCGACCTGCATTGCATCGCCGTCACCCCGCCGGCGGCGCCGCATCAGCGCCTGAGCCTGTCCGCCCACGCGCTGATGGATGCCCGCGCCGTCATCATCGATATCACCGGCCCGGCCAAGTGGGCCACCTACGAACGGGCGGCCGCGCCCGGCGCGGTCGAGGAGATGCCGGTGCGCCTGATCCTGCAACAACAACGCGTTCCGGTCCATGTCTACTGGTCGCCCTGAAGGCCTGCGCCTGGTCGCCGACATCGGCGGCACCCATGCGCGTTTCGCCGTGGCGCGGCCGGGCAGCGACAAGCTCGAACACGACATCGAGCTTGCCACCCCGGACTATCCGGACCTGGCCGCCGCCATCACCGACTATCTGGCGCGCGCCGGCACCGGCCCGGTGAGCGACGCGGCGATTGCCATCGCCAACCCGATCACCGGCGACCAGGTGAGCATGACCAATGGCAAGTGGGCATTCTCGATCCAGGAGACCCAGAAGAAACTGGGTCTGAATCGCCTGATACTGCTCAACGACTTCGCCGCGCTGGCCTTGAGCATCCCGGTGCTGGCGCCCTCGGCTATCCGCAAGGTAGGCGGCGGCGAGGCAGTGGCGGACGCGCCCCTCGCCTTGCTCGGCCCCGGCACCGGCCTGGGCATGTCGGCGCTGATCCCCGATGGCGGCCCCGGCATTCCAGTGGCCGGTGAAGGCGGCCATATCAGCGCCTCCGCCGCAAATGAACGCGAAGACGCCATCCTGGTCCGGCTGCGCGCGGAATATGGCCATGTCTCCGCCGAGCGTTTGTTGTCGGGCCAGGGCATGGTCAACATACTCGACGCCCTGGCGGCGATCGACGGCAAGCCGACGCAAAAAGTGCAGGCACCGCAGATCACCGAACGCGGCCTGGCCGGCACCGATCCTCTGTGTGTCGAGACCCTGGAGCTGTTTTGCGCCATCCTCGGCAGCGTGGCCGGCGACGCCGCGCTGATGTTCGGCGCGCGCGGCGGGGTATACGTCGGCGGCGGCATCGTACCGCGGCTGGGCAATTTTCTTGATCGCTCGCAGTTCCGCGCGCGCTTCGAGGCCAAAGGGCGTATGCGTTCGCTGCTGGCGGGCATTCCGACTTCGGTGATCGACGCCCCCCATGCCGCCCTCGCCGGCTCGCTGGTCGCGCTGACCCACAACGTCCGTACCGGCTCGAACACCACGCTGAACTAGCCGAACCTGGGGCGAGCGCCCAGTGCGCCGCGCTTCATGCGGAATGTTGAAATGACGCATAACGCGCAAACGTTTGCCCGGCGCGCGCTTCGCGCCAATAATGCGCGCTGATATCAACAATGCGGGCCCTGACCCGTACCTCCGCGCCTTTCATGCCTTCCAGCTTCGACTTTATCGTGATCGGCGCGGGCGCCGCCGGCTGCGTCATGGCCAGCCGCCTGAGCGAGGCCTCGGCGCGCTCGGTATTGCTGCTGGAAGCGGGCGCGGATACCCCGCCGGGTAGCGAGCCGGCCGATATTCGCGACGCCTACCCTGCCTCGTATTTCAACCGGCGCTATTTCTGGAGCGGGCTGAAGGCGCACTGGTGCAACGCCGGCAACTCCCCTGCCGCCAGTTTCGCCCAGGCGCGCATCATGGGCGGCGGCGGCGCGGTAATGGGCATGGTGGCCCTGCGCGGCACGCCGCACGACTACGCCGCCTGGCAGGCGGCGGCGGGCGCAGACTGGGGCTGGGAAGGCGTGCTGCCGTGGTTTCGCAAGCTGGAGACCGATCACGACTTCGGCGGCGAGTTGCACGGCAATGCCGGGCCGACGCCAATCCGCCGCCTGCCGCTGGCTGACTGGCCGCCACTAGCCCGGGCGATCGAACCCTGGGCACTAACCGAAGGCTTGCCCTACATCGCCGATGTGAATGCGGATTTTCGCGATGGCTATGCCTCGGTGCCGATGACCAACACCGGCAGCGAGCGGGCCTCCAGCGCCAGTTGTTATCTCGATGCGCAAGTGCGGCAGCGGCCGAATTTGCGCATTGTCACTTCGGCACGGGTCGAGCGGATCTTGTTCGAAGGGACGCGCGCGGTGGGCGTGGAGGCGGAAGTCGATGGCGTGCGCACGCGCTTCGATGCCCGGCATATCGTGCTGACGGCAGGCGGGATTTTTTCACCCGCGCTGCTGCTGCGCTCCGGCATCGGCGCGGGCGCCGACTTGAATACGCTCGGCATACCGGTCGTGGCGGACCTGCCCGGCGTCGGTGCCAACCTGCAAAACCACCCGGTGGTCTATATCGGCATGCACTTGCGCAAGCACGCGCGCCAGCCTGACGCGATCCGCCCGACAGCGGCGAGCTGCATGCGTTATTCCTCCGGCGTCGCCGATTGTCCGCCTGGCGATATGTACATGAACATCCAGAGCAAGACCTCATGGAACGCGCTGGGCGCGCAGATCGGCAATGTCTCGCCGGTGGTGCTGCGCCCCGCATCGCGCGGCCGGGTGGCGCTGGTATCGGCCGATGCGCGTGAGTTTCCGTGCATCGAGTTCAACCTTCTTTCCGACCCGCGCGACCTGCAGCGCTTGTGCGCGGGCTTCGTGCGGGCGGCGCGCATCGCCAGCTTCTGCGCCGCGCAAAAGCTCTGCGGCACGCCCTTTGCCGTGCGCTTCGGCGACCGTTTGCGGAAACTGAACGAACGCACCCGCGCCAATCAACTCAAGACCTCGGTATTGGCAAACCTGCTCAACGTATTGCCTACACTAAGTGACTTCGCGCTATCCAATCTCACCGGCAAACATATCGACCTGGCAAGCCTTGCCGCCGATCCACGGGCGCTCGAAGCCCATGTGCTGGAAAATGTCGCCGGCTTGTTTCATCCCGCCGGTAGTTGCCGCATGGGACCGGTGAGCGATCGCGCCGCCGTCGTCGACGCGCAAGGCCGGGTGCATGGCATTTCCGGCCTCTCGGTCGCCGATGCCTCGGTGATGCCCAACCTGACTTCCGGCAACACCAATCTGCCGACCCTGATGATTGCCGAAAAAATCGCCGCTGCCCTCATTGCCACCCACCGCGCGGCACACTGAAAGGCATGCCATGAACAAGCTCATCATCACCAATTGCGCCGCCGATTGCTCGATGTACCCGGAGGTGAAACCCAGCATCGAAAAGTCCGATGCGCTCGCCGACGCAGTGGAAGCAGCCTGGCGCGCCGGCGCAGCCATCGCACATATCCACGCGCCACCGAGCGACCAGGCCCTATGGACTTCGCACACCCGCGCGATTCGCGAGCGCTGCGGCGTGCTGATCCAGTACGGTATTTCGATCCAGAGCGTGGAGCAGCGCCGCGAGGTGGTGAAGAACAAGCCGGACATGATCTCCGTTGCCCTCGGCGCGCACAACCTCTCCTTCGTCGGCCGTGACCTGATGATGCTGCATCCGCGCGCCGAACTGGCCGAGCTGATGCGCATCTGCCGCGACAACGGCATCAAGCCGGAATTCGAGATTTGCGCGCTGGGCGACCTCTGGCTGCTGCGCGATTTGGCGGAGCAGGGCCTGATCGAGGCACCGTTTGTGCTGACCTTGTTTTTCGGCCGCCCCGGCGGTTCCTGGTCGCCGGCGACGATGGAGGAATTCCTGCATCGCGTGAAGGCGCTGCCGGAGAAGTCCGTCTATTCGGCCAGCGTCACCGGCGCCCAGCACCTGACCCTGGAAACCTTGTCGGTGCTCTCCGGCGGCCACGTGCGCGTCGGCACCGAGGACGAGCCTTATCTCAAGCCTGGGCAACTCGGCGACAACGCCGCGCACGTGGCGCGCATCGCCGCCATCGCGCAAAGCCTGGGCCGCGAGACCGCCAGCGTCGCCGAGGCGCGGGCGATGCTGGGGATGCCGGCTTAAGCGGCGATGTGCTCGGGACCGAGGTCAGCGACGTCGCGGCAGCCGATCAGGCCCAGCACGCGGTCGATTTCGTCGCGATAGAGTTGAATTGCGCGCATCGCGCCGGCCTCGCCCGCGAACGCGGTGCCGTAGAGCGGCGCGCGGCCGATCAGCACCGCATCGGCGCCCATCGCCAGCGCCTTGACCACATCGGCGCCACGGCGAAAGCCGCTGTCGATCAGGATGGTGGTGCGCCCGCGCACGGCCTCGACAATCGCCGGCAGCGAACTGATGGTGGGCGGCGCGCTGTCGAGCACCCGCCCGCCGTGGTTGGAAATGATGATGGCGTCCGCGCCCAGCTCGGCGGCTTTCAGCGCATCGGCCGGATGCTGAATGCCCTTGATGATCAGCTTGCGCGGCCACAGCTTGCGCAGGGCCTTGACGTCGTCCCAGCTCATGCTTGGATTGGTCGCCATCGAGCGGCCCATCGGCAGGGCGGTGATGCGGGTCTGCATGTGCTCGGGAAAATTCTCGTACTTCGGCAGGCCGCCGTTGAGCAGGTAGCGGCAGATCACACTGAGGAGCCAGCCCGGGTGCAGGCTGACGTCGATGACGTTGCGCCGGGTGAACTTGAACGGGATCGTGAAGCCGTTGCGCAGGTTGTATTCGCGCCCCGGCGCCACCGGCGTGTCGACAGTGAACACCAGTGCTTCGTAGCCGGCATCGCGCGCGCGCTCGACCAGCTTGTGCGAGAGGGCGCGCTCCGGCCACATATACAACTGGAACCACAGGATGCCGCCGGCCTCCTGCACCACCCGTTCCATCGCCGTCATCGAGCCGGTCGCCAAGGTGAAGGGAATGCCCTGCTTCGCCGCCGCCTTCGCCAGCGCGATTTCGCCCTGGTACCAAGTGAGGCCGGCCGAGCCGGTGGGGCCGATGGCCATCGGCATCTGCTGTTCGCGGCCCAGCAGGGTGATGGCCTGCTTGCGCGTGCTGACGTCGGCCAGCACGCGTGGTTTCAGCTTGATGCGCTGGATCGCCGCGATGTTGTCGCGCATCGCCACTTCATCGTCGTTGCCACGGTCGATAAATTCGAACAGGCCGCGCGGCAGCTTGCGGCGCGCGATCTCGCGCAGGTCGTCTACGCTGTAGACGCCCATCAGGGGATCGTTCATCGCAGCCTAAGCGCGGACGATGGTATTGGCCAGCACGCCCAGCTTGTCGATCTCGCACTCCAGCAGGTCGCCCGGCTTGATCCACTTGTTGATCTCGAAACCGGCGCTGTAGGCGGGCGGGCCGGAGCCGAAAAAGTCGCCGACTTCCAGGCATTCGTCGCGCGACACATAGGCGATCACCTGCTCGAAGGTGAAGGCCCAGTTGCCCAGCTTGCCTTCGAACCAGGTTTCGCCGTTGACACGGATTTTCAGGCCAAGGTTTTCCACGTCGCCGACTTCGTCGGGTGTCACTAGGCAAGGACCCATGATCTTCGAAGTGGCGAAGTCCTTGGCCTTGGCCGGCCCCATCCGCAGCGTGAGCTCGGCCGGCTGGATGTCGCGCAGGCCGAGGTCGTTGAAAATGGTGTAGCCGGCAATGTGCCCGGTGGCGTTTTCGGCGGTGATGTCGGCACCACGCTTGCCGATATAGACACCAAGCTCGAATTCATAGTCCATTTTCTGGCTGTACTTGGGCCAGCGGATCGGCTCTTTGTGGCCGGCCACCGCGCCACGGCTGGGCTTCCAGAAAATCGGCATGGTCTTGGCCGCCTCCGGCATTTGGTCCTTGCCGGTGATCTTGAACAGGCGCTCCATCCCGACCTTATAGTGGTCCAGCAGCAGGATGCCGTCGCGCACCATGTGGGGCTTGGGTACCGGCGCCAGCCAGCGCAATTCGGCTTCGTCGAAATTCAGGCGCTGGCCATTGGCGCCCAGCGGCTTGCCCCCCTTGCGCAAGCGCTCGCCGGTGTAGGCGATGGCGGTCTCGGCGGCCTGGCGCGATACTGCCGCGCCTTCGAGAAACTTCACCATGTCCGGCGGCACCACCGCTTCAGCGGTGCGCAGGGCGGCGTTGCTGTCGCCCGCTTCGGCCAGGTAGGCGGCATAGGCGCCGGTCAGATCGACGGTGGTGCCGTGCGCCAGGGCGCCGATGCGCTGGAAGGTACCCAGCGCGGTGGGGATTTCATAGCTGACGAGTCGCATGGTACGTAGGCTCTCAAGAGTCCGTAAAGTTGTGGTGACGCTTATTGCGGCGGCGGCAGGTTGCGCGTGAGCTCCTTGCCGGCTTCGATTTCGGAGCGGATATAGGCGCCGAATTCCTCCGGCTGGTCGCCCACCGGCACGAAGCCCATGTCGGTCAGGCGCTTTTTCACCGCCGCGTCGTTCAGCACTGCCACCACCGCCTTGTGCAGCGTGGCGACGATGGGCTTGGGGGTTCCCGCCGGCGCCAGCATGCCGTACCAGCAGGAGAAGCCGTAGTGCGGCATGCCGGCGCTTTTCAGCGTGGGAACATCGGGCAATTGCGGCAGCGGCTTGTCGCTGGTGACCGCCAGCGCGCGCATGCGGCCCTGGCGGATCTGCGGCAAGGCCGGCGCCAGCGGCGCGAAGTACACGGCGGTCTCGCCGGCGATGATCGAAGTAATCGCCGGGCCGCCGCCTTTGTACGGAATATGCATCATGTCCACGCCTGCCTGCTGCTTGAACAATTCGGCGGCGAGAAAAGTGCAGGTGCCGGTGCCGGCGGAGGCGTATTGCACATCGCCCGCCTTCGCCTTCGCCGCCTTGATCAGGTCGGCGATGCTCTTGAACGGCGAGTTGGCCGGCACCACCACCACCGAAGGGCCGTAGGCAAGTTGCGAAATCGGCGTGAAGTCGCGCAGCATGTTGTAGGGCAGGTTTTTGTACAGGCTGGCATTCACCGCGTGGGTGCTGGCGAGCTGGACAATGGTGTAGCCATCGGGCGGCGAATGCGCACCGATGTCCGCGCCGATATTGCCGCCGGCCCCGGCGCGATTGTCCACCAGCACCTGTTGGCCCAGGAGTTCCGAAAGTTTCTCGCCCACCGTGCGCGCCAGGGCGTCGATGTTGCTGCCCGGCTGGTCGGTGACTACGTAGCGGATCGGATGGTCGGGATATTTCTGCGCCGCGGCCAAGCCTGCCCAGGCCCAGGCGAACGCGGCCACTCCAAGCTTCACGGCAGCGCGGCGATACGGCGACATCGACATCCTCCTCTAGAGCTTGTCTGCGGCCGGCGCGGGCCGGGCCTGAGGTTCGCCGCGCGCATGGCCTGCTGGGGGCCGTCCAGAAAATACGAATGCGCCGGATCAGCCAACCGAATGGTAGCAGCCGAAGAAAGCCCGCGAATCACCAAGCTGCGTATACGCCGCATTCGCGAAAATACCCGCCTGAAGCACCATCTCACTATACGATACGCCCTAAAATCACGCTGCCTATACTCGCCGCACAGGGCCGCAACGCCCGACCATTGCTCGAATTCAACTTCCCTTCGGGGATTCAAATGCGGGAGACTCAAATGCGCCTCGGATATTTCACCATGCCGGTGCACCCGGCCCACCGGCCGCCGTCGGAAACCCTGGACGAGGACCGCGAAGCGATCATCCTCGCCGACCAGCTGGGCTTTCACGACGCCTTCATCGGCGAACACCTGACCGAGCCCTCCGAGAACGTCACCAACAGCTTCATCTTCCTGGCCTCGCTGATCCATGCGACCAAGCAGATCAGGCTCGGCACCGGCACCTCCAACCTGTCGCACACCCATCCAACCCTGGTGGCTTCGCACGCGGCGATGTTCGACCACATGGCCCGCGGCCGCTTCATCCTCGGCATCAGCCCGGGCGCGCTGTCTTCCGACGCCGAAGCGCTGGGCATGCTCGCCGAAGACCGCAACAAGATGTTTGCCGAAGCGATCGACGTGATCCTTGCCATCTGGGAACGCGAAGCGCCTTACGACATCGATTTCCCCGACAACCGCTTCAAGGTCACCACCGCCAAGACCTCGGTGGCCGAACTGGGTCGCGGCAAGATGTACAAGCCCTATCAGCAGCCGCGCCCGGAAATCGTCGGCACCGTGGTGGCGCCGTTCTCCAAGGGCGTGATCGCGATGGGCGAGCGCGACTTCCATCCGCTGTCGGCCAACTTCCTGCTCGAGCAATGGCTGCCCAGCCACTGGACCAACTATGCCGAAGGGAAGAAGCGCGCGGGGGTCAAGGCCGATCCGTCGGACTGGCGCATCGCCCGCACGATTTTCGTCGCCGACGACGACAAGGTGGCGCTGGACTACGGCCGCCGCAATCCGGCCAGTCCCTACCGCTATTACTGGAAGCTGCTGCTGAAAAAGATGATGCTGTCGAAGCGCCACATCATTTTCAAGACCAGCGAGTCGCAGGACGACAGCGAACTGACCGAAGACTACATGGTCGACAATCTGGTGCTTTGCGGCAGCGTCGACAAGGTGGTGGACGACCTGCTGGCGCTGCGCGAGAAGACCGGCGACTTCGGCGAGATCGTCTACGCCGGCATGGATTGGGTCGATCCCCAGCTGGCCAGGCGCTCGATGGAGCTGATGGCCACCGAAGTGATGCCGCGCGTCAATCGGGCGATCGGCGGGTAAAGACCATCGGCCGCGGGCCGGGTGCTTCTCGCTCCCGCCCGCGCCGCCCGGCCGGACCTCGCAACCACGCCGTGGCCTTGATGAGATAATGCGCGCTTTTTGTGAAAGTCCTGCATGCCCAAGAGCCGCGCCGCGAGGCCTAGGGGCCGTCCGTTCAAGACGGTATTCATCAACGTAGAAATCCGCGCCAACACGCGGGATGCAATCAGTGAATTGAAAAAGATCACCGGCTTGCGCACGCAAGGCGAAGTACTGGACCACCTGCTTGCCGACGTGATGCGCCGGCGCCCCAAAGGCATGTGACGCCCGCGGCCCGCATGCGCTAGAGTGTGTTCCGCAGCGGCGCGTCCGCCGCCCCTCTCCCGATCACACATTGCCGCCATGCCGCGCGACACCGCCGTCCCGAAGCGCCGCCCGACCCGGACCGGCGAGATGGCCTCTCTCGGCCCTCGCCACACCGCCGGTGCCCAGAGCATCAACCGTTCGGCGGCGATACTGCGCATCGTCGCGGCGCACGGCCGCGCCGGCGCCAGCCTGAAAGACGTGGCCGCAGCCAGCGGCCTGCACCGCGCTACCGCGCATCGCATTTTGCGGGCGCTGGTCGATGAGCGCCTGCTCGAGCAGGACGATGCCAGCCGCGCGTTTCGCCTCGGGCTGGAGCTCTACGCCCTGGGCATCCGCATGGGCATGCAGTTCGATATCAAGCGCCTGGCGCAGCCGTCGATCGAGCGGCTATGGCAGACAACCCGCGAGACGATTTATCTCGGCATTCGCAGCGGCTACGACGCCTTGTGCATCGAGATGCGCGAGGGCACCAGCGAGCGCCGCCTGACGCTGTACACCGAGGACATGTGGCCGCTGGGAGTGGGTTCGATCGGCATGACCCTGCTGGCCCATCTGCCCGACTGGGAGGTGGCGGAAATCATCGCCGAGAACGCGCCGCGGGTGAAGCGCTACGCCGCCTATGGCAGCGAAAAACTGCTCGCCAAGGTGGCGGAGACGCGCCGCCAGGGCTACGCAATGGACGCCAGCGGCGGCACCTTTCCCGGCATGTGCGGGATCGGCGTGCCGATTCTCGACGAACATCAGCGGCCGATCGCCTCGCTCTGCGTGGTCGGCCTGGCCGCGCGCATGGACGAGCGCAAGCGCCAGCAGATCGTCGAGCAGATGTGGCAGGAATCGGCCGTCATTTCCCGGCTGTGGCACGACTCCCAGGCCAAGGCCTGATCCCGGCAAATGCCCGCAGCCTCACTCCATTTTGAGCTTGGCCTGGTGCGCCACCCAGGCCCATTTGGCCAGGTCGCGCCTGGCCGGTGCACCGCATCCAGCGGCCGTCGCCTTACTGGCGCTGATCATGGACCGCGCCCCGTGCGACTGGCTCAAGTGGCCTGTATGATCCGCCGCCGACTGGTGCCATGCCCGCAAGGCACCGCGCATCCGTTTTCCAGGTAATTCATGACACAACAACAAGCAGCCGGCGACCACGGCACCCTCAGGATTCTTTCCTCCACCGCCCTCAAATCCGTGATGGCCGACCTCGGCCCCTTGTTCGAGCGCAGGTCCGGCCTGGCACTGGAAATCGAATACGGCACTTCGAATCAGATGATGGATCGCATCAAGGCGGGCGAAGCCGCCGATCTGGCCCTGCTCACCGGCGCGGGAATCGAAGAGCTGATCGTCGCCGGCCGTCTGGCTGCCGGCAGCCGGATGGACTTCGCGCGGACCGGCATCGGCGTCGCGGTGCGCGCCGGTACGCCGTTGCCGGACATCGGCACCGTGGAGGCGTTCAAGCGCGCGCTGCTGCAGGCGCCTTCGGTCACCTACACCGCCAGCGGCGCCAGCGGCGTCTACTTCGCCGGCGTGCTGCAACGCCTGGGCATTGCCGATCAAATCAGGGCCAAGGCCAGGATCCCGGCAGGCGGACTGATCGGCGAACTGCTGGTGCGCGGCGAGGCCGAACTCGGGGTGCAGTTGATCAGCGAACTGCTGGCCGTGCCCGGCCTCGTCCTGGCCGGCCCTCTGCCGCGAGAACTGCAAAACATCATGATGTTTTCGGCCGGCATCTTCGTCAACACCGCGCAGGCGGCGCAATCCCAAGCGTTTTACGGCTTTCTCACCGCCGCCGAAAGCCGGCGGGTAATGGAACAAAAGGGTATGCAGGCTCCCTGAGGGACAGTTCTCGGCAATCGGATCGGCGCCATTCTTCCAGACCAGTCCCTCGCGCTTGGCCTTGGATGGCACGGGGCGGGTGCGGGCCTTGCGATACTTCTGTCATGGCGTGCTCTCCTTTCAGGTATTCCGCTCTTTCAGCAAATGCCGGGATGGTTCCGCAAAGCGCCCTTTCACAGGAGAATTTCATGAGCAGATCCCGATCCAGCGACATTCCTACCGCCCCGGTTTTGCCCGCCGGCGGGCGACTCGGCACCCGCGAACTCGGTCCCAGCGACTTGTCGGATACAGGTAGCGATACCATCGGCACCGCTTCGAGCGCCGACTTGGACGACGACAGCGACTCTTCCGGTACCGGGGAGGGACGCGATGCGGGCGGCGTCAGCGTGGAAGAAGGGCATGACCTGAACCCGGATCGCTGGATCAGCGGTGGCGATTCCAGCGATGAATGACGCCCGCATCGATCCAAAAAACCGCAACCGGCGCGGGTAAATTTTTCCTGAGCTTGTGCGCTGCCGGTAAGGCCTACCGCATCCACTGCCCGCAAGTTGTAAACCCTGATGGCTTTTACACGCAAGCAGCGTAGAGTACAGGGGCTTATCGGCGGGGGACTTGCGGCAAAGATGCAGATTGTCCAGAACTTGCTGTCGATTGGCTGCTCCAAGGTCATGCCAGCCCAATAAGGAGACACAAAAA
>Ga0307507_10007286_pt1 | contig 16203 bp, 2 predicted proteins | sample 7_EM_MG_FD_207223 | JGI IMG/M metagenome (GOLD analysis project Ga0307507, IMG submission 207223) | Populus trichocarpa ectomycorrhiza microbial communities from riparian zone in the Pacific Northwest, United States - 7_EM | ecosystem: Host-associated > Plants > Roots > Unclassified | place... | reverse complement strand
TTCATTTTTTTGTTGGAAAAAAAATATCCAACACATGGCGGAGTGTAAGTCAAATAGCTGGTTTTTTTATTAGATGGGGTAATTTACTTGTACTTGCCTCCACTTTTATAGTATAATTTTTATTACTTCGGAATAACTAGTGATATTTTATTAGTTACTCAATAAGATTCATTTTAATTAAAAAGACGGATATAAAGAGGATTAAAAAAATATAAAATCTATGACCTATTAAAAATATAATAAAAATAAAAAAAATCTCATAATTTCTTTCTCTTAATTATAACTCTCTATTTCTTCAAAGTACACCATAAAAAACAAATACTTGAGCTAACATAAAATTACTCCGATTTTGAAGCACTGAAAACAGGGCAGCGGTTAGAGCCGCCTTCTAGAAGAAGATTGTTCCAATGACTTGGAGTGGCTGAATTTTTGTAATACGAATAAATGTAGAATACTTTTTTTTTTTTAATTAAATCCAGAATCATGATAATTTTAAATCATGGAACTAAAAGAAGCACATGAATTATATTTGACTTGTTGGTAATTGGGTATCGAAAAGGAAAGAACGCTGGCTTTCTGCGTTTGACTTCCAATAATTATGAGTTGTGGATTACAATCAGAGAGTAAAAGGAGTAAGTTTTATGTCTTAAAATACCAGTAGGTGACAAAAACAGATCGATAAAAAGTGCTTTTTTTCTGACGTGTATTCGGAAAAACAGACGGCGGATTCATTGTACAGAAGGCTGGTTTTATCATGCTGGTAGGCTTATGGGAAAGATTAGGCGGCCCTGGTTGGCCCTAGCACACTCATTTTCCACTGATGCAAAAAGCACAAGTTCATTATTGAAGTGAAAAGCAGAGACAAATCAAAGTAAGCTCCCACTAGTTTTCTTTATCTTCGATGACCAAAACATTGAATTCCACTTCAATACGTGCATGGAACTAGAAAACCTAGCTAGTTAAATCCAGAACTAGAGCCCTCAATAATTGATCAAAAGATTAAGAGATCAGCTTTGGATTTATCCGATAAAAAGAAGTAGTTTGGTTTGTATTAGAACTAGAGTTACGTACTCATATAGGATTTAAAGTCTATACAATCACATAGTCAATATGAGTGATGGTTAGCCACACATGCAATCTCAATACAATCTTATTTATTATTTGTCCTATATGGTCTTTTTTTTGCTTTTTTTACAACCTTTCATTTATTTTTCTTGCATTTTAACTCTTACAATTTCTCTCTCCGTGTCTTCGTAACCCTATTCTTTTCCTTGCATGGTGTTGCTTCAGAGCATATCATATTTTCCAAAGGTTCGAGTTCTTAAACCTTCACACTTGACTTGATTTTACACGGTTACTACCTGTCTCCGCTCAAGTTAAGTTCCTATTAAGTAAAAATGATTAATGAGTAGCAAATTGATCAGAAGAATATCTAAATGATCAATAGATTGGCATGCCTAATGGGAAAAGATTCAATATATGTTCTAGAATGCATTAAACATGCCTCCAAAGAAAACCACAAGTAAACTCATCATCGTTGCACTAGATGAATAATCAATATTAGCAATAGAGAAAGGCTAACTTCTAGGGTATAAGAGTTAGAAATCCACCACCTCCTTGGATTCTGGTAGATCATCTAGTGTTAGATGTGCCTGGTGGAGATGAGTCTTTATCATCTAATTCACCACTACAATATAAAACTATATTTGGGCACACCTTTAGTATCCTTATACAGTACCTCCCAATGATTCCAATAAGTTTATTATCATTAATCACAAATGAGCGCATTGTTGTATTGGTGCCTCATACGTAGCCATATGTGTATTCTTTATATGGATTTTATGGAATCGTATGATGATCACAACTATTTATGACAAATTCTAGTCAACCAACCATGGTTACTTTTGCAAGAATATCTTATTATCAACATGTAATTCTCTCTAACACTGATTTGAGGACTCTTTAAATGGACATGGAGAACACAATAACACAACCTATCATAACAACATCGTGGTGGTCAATCGAACCATGTAAGGCATATCTAATAAATTAAATTAGATACAAAATAAGTTGTCATAATAGACTGGGTGATGCATAGACTTATACATCTGTGAGGCATATTCCAAGGAGTTCTACAACCACAAACACTCCAATAGTGATGTTCGGAACAACACTCTTTATATAACACAATATTTCCTAATGTATCAAACACAATAATAAACACAACTTAATTTAGATGTGATAGCCCTTGACATATTAGTTGTTCCCTAGGCATATAGACAACCACATGCTAATTACGTGGTTGCACATACCGTCCATCCCTTTTCAAAACTTTTTATTAGGCAATTCTATGCACCACAAGTTGTGTTATGACAAGAAAATCTCAATCCCTTTGCACAACAAACCCTTACATCAATTAGAAATAGAAAAAAAAAGATAAACAAAGATAAAATAGCCTAACACTTAGAGATGGGGATATAAGTAGGATACATAACAAGGCCTACTTACAATTAGTCATACTCTAAATGGGATGAAAAATTATACACAATCCCTAAAGGAATAAAGATAGCAAATTTCAAGCAATTCTCTAAGAAAGATAACCAATCAATGAGAGAACAAATTTGTAACATTCTGAATTTTTGAATTGTTTTCTTATTCAATATTCTAGCATCGCTCAAGGAATTTTTTTTTTGTCTACTGTTAGTTTAATGGTTGACTGAATTAATTGAGCCCAACTATTCAGTCAATCGACTCCTTCAATAATCCTTAAATTTCCTTTACCAGATCATTAAATGGTCGACCGGTTGAGACAATAGCGATTTTAAACTACTCATTTTATCAAGCGGTTGACCGGATCAGTTGGTAAATACAGTTGATTGGCTAGTTGAGGGGGCATAATCACACATTTTAATTATTTTTCCTTTTGTTCATTTATATATTAACTTTTAGTATAAGAGTTGAATGTTGTTCTGAGCTCTAGCGGACAAGAACATGTCGATGAAGATGATGATGATATCCACATTAAAGATTGCGATTGAGCTGATGACAATTCAATTGATGAATAAGAAAAAAAATTTCTGACTAACTATCAGAACACGAAAGTGTAAAGAATTTTTTATAATGTAATATTATGGATGAAATTTTGTACCACGAAATATTTATTTTATAATTGTTCACTGTTGTTATTGTGTTGTGCGGACAGTTTACAATTCAAGTGTTTGCAGGGAGGGTAAATAGGCAATACAAACACAATCTGTCATGCACTGTGCACATCACCGACGGATCTACAAACGGACTAAGTCCTTTGGTATTTTACAGAGAGTTGTAAAATATTTACTGCATATGCCACAATCACCGACCCCTCTACAGACGAAATTAGTCCATCAATATTTCACAGAGAGTTATAAAATATTTATTTCATATGCCATAATCACCGACGTCACTACAGATGGAATGAGTCCATCGATATTTTCCATACGATGAGAACTGTTCACCTTCTATGTCGGTGAAGTCCTCTGAATCACCGACGGAATGTGAATTTCAAAGCGCGGGTAATTAATGCATCTCTGACTGTGTGTACTTATTTCACATTACTGATGGACTATAAAAATTCTGAAGGGCTATTTAAAAATTTTAGTGCAAAATTCAAAATTTTAAAGTGAATTCACCGACGGAATAATTAAAAATAATATTATTTAATAGTCTGTCAGTAAGTCTGTCTGAAAAATTGCAGTATAACTCCCACCGAGAGCTTCTTTAGTTCATTTTTTTTATCTCCTTCGTTTCATCTGTTGTTTTCCTCTCTTTCATTTCAAAACATCTGGTTTTTTTCTTGTAATCTCTCTATAGTTCTATTTTCATCTTCAACAAATTAAAAGGTATGTATTGTGATTTAATATACTCAATGATTTTCTTTTTTTCATCTTTTCTTTGTTTTATTAACAATATATTTTTTTTTTGTTTTTTGTTTTTTGTTTTTTTGTATTATATGTGGATAAAGTCTAGAAATAAACACATTATTAAGGTAATTATTTTTCATTTCTAAAGTCTGTAGTTTTTTTTTTAATTTATTGTCTATTTTATTGTTTGTATTGCCATAATAATTGAATATTTTGTTGAATTTTAATTGTTATTGTTGAATTTACCTTGTAAATGTTAATTGAATATATATGATTAAATTTAATTGTTTTATCTCAGTTTTACTCTATTATTGCATAATAGAGTGTTTGATTGTTTCAATGAATTTTAATTGTTATTGATGAATTTATATAGATGTTAGTTGAATATATAGAATTAAATTTTATTTTTTTCTTTATTTTATTGTTAAATTTGTATAGATGTTAGGTTATATATAGGATTTTTTTTCTTTATTTTACGGTTAAAAACATTTTATTATCATTTCGAAAATGAGATGAAATTGAAAAATATGAAGTTTCTGGTATAAATAAAATAAAATTAAATGGTTTGTGGTATATACATTGTCAATATTTGCAGGTTTTGAAAAATTTAGGTAGTCTCCAGTATAGGGGAGGTATTGCCGATTTTTTTTAAATAATTGAATTTGATTATGTAATTATTCGTTCAATTTGTGTAGATGCGTAGAATGAAATCAACAGCACGTCGTGAGCATATAGTTGTAGCTACTTTTTCTAGCAGCGAGGATGACTGTCCTTAAGTGCCGATCAATAAGAGGCACCTGCGCCGACTTGCGATGCTGTCTCTTCCAGCGCGGTTCCACAACACAAAGGCGGTGTACCTTCATAGCGGGGTCAATTCACCCTCAAGTACGAGGCACATTGGAAGGACGACCTTTCAATGTAAGTTTGTTTTGGTTTTACTTTTTTTTTTTTACTTATAACATAATTTGTGAACAACTAATTAATATTTCATTAATTTTATTTATTTTCAGGTTCACAAACATTGAGGTCGCCCGAGTAATAACTTCGATGTTTTAAATCATCGATGGAGATTCCATTATTTCAATGAAGTCAGGTTTCCAAACATCCTGATTGGAGACCTTATATCGATGCATGGTTTCGAAGATTTGAGGTTGGTGTTAACTTCTAATTTTATTTATTTCAAATAAATTATTTATACACAAAACAAATTCGAGTGGGATAGCGCGCATGACAATGTTGCGAGGTGGGTGTAGTAGAATCACGCGACAACTAGGTAACATCGAAAACAATACGATATTTTTTTTATAAAAAAAATTATGTTTTAAAATCTATTTTTTCATTAACTCATATAAAATTTGTTGATGGAAGTAAGTTGCATGATTTTTGGTATGAAGCGTAGAAAAAAACCAAAACATACACTAGAGATAACGGTCTACAAGGCTGGAATGACGTGGCTTTTTGGAGGGATTTCAGGCCATCATACATCCTGGATGATATATGGCCGCTATATATCCAGCACGTGACGTCTTAGTGGTTCTCACGACGCTCACAGTCCAGTGCCGACAACCAGAACTGACAAATTCATGGTTCAGTGACCACACACATCGGCGGCTCCATTCCGTTCACTACACATGCGAAGTGGATGGTAAGATTAATTTTAATGAAATCTATCGTTAATTAATTTGTTGTTATTTATAAAAATATTTAACTTGAAACATTGTTTTTCTTACAGGTTATGTCTCTTGGACGTGTGTCGAGCCCAATTGAGCTATTTTTGGAGACGCACGTGTGGAGTGAAGACCGCCAAATGGGGGTGCAACAGTTTGTTGACAACCGCGCTCAACACTTCGTGGTATGTTCGTTCAACAATTTTATTTTGTAAGTTATTATTTTCTTGAATTGAATATGATGATTTCTTTTTTAATTTTTAGAAGACATATAATAATCGGTTAAGGGAGAGATACAGAGACGATCCTTCGACCCACCCGGATTTCGTTCTGAATTTGTGGATGGAGGCAGGATCATCTGGTGGACTCGATAAAAATCGGGTGTCAAACTCTCCAACACTATGACCAAGAACTTGCGGGCGGCCCATAATGTCTTAATCGTTTGGAGCTCCCAATCAGTATTGAGCACCCAGTCTGAGGAGATCGTGGCCTTGAAACAACACACGGCTGATCTCACCCAACAATATCAGCAACTCCCGACGTATTATGAACAACTCTGCTAGATCGTCATGGACATGAGATCACAGATGGGTGGTACGTGTGCGCTCTCTTTTTGGCCGTATGGTCCTAGGAATGACCAGCCTCCTCCTTCTCCTCCTCTGGCTCCATCATTTTTCTAGTTCAATTGTTTTTTGAAAACACTCTAAAATTGTAATAAATATTATTTAATTTAATTTTTAATATTTTATACAATTTTATTTGCTTAATTGGTTTTTTTTACTATTATTCTATACAATTTTATTTTTTAAAAATATTTTTAAATTCAAACCAACGGATTTATAGACAGAATAAGTCCGTCGGTATTTTCTAGAGAGTTGAAAATATTTACTGCATATGTCATAATCACCGACGTCTCTACAGACGGAATGAGTCCATCGATATTTTTTAGAGAGTTGAAAAATATTTACTACATATGCCACAATCGCCGACGTCGTTATTCCATTGGTGATTTATCAATGCAAATATAGACAGAATAATTCCATTGGTATATTTCCAACGAGAATGTTTTTTTTTTGTGCGCATTTTCCGTCTGTAAAACCATCGGTTTTTATTTTTATTTTATACCGACAGAATTAGCGACAGAACATGGAATTACCGACAAACGTTATTACAACAGATGTATTCCATCGGGGATTTAGTCGGTAAAATTTTTACCAGCAGAATGAAAATCTTACACCAACAGATAATGTCTGTCAGTAAAACTGTTAAATGTTGTAGTGTATTAACTTTTAGTACAACACTTGTTTCTCATGAATTGGCAATATTTTTACCAAATTTCTAGTAGAGTTTTTCCTATTTTTATTACAACCCAACATAATTAAAAAATAATCTCAATATGGAATCCATTCAACTCCATTCCTCAAATCATCAATCTTTAATTATTCTCATGTCAACATATGCAATTAAATAAAAGAATTCCATATATGCATGATATAAGGATAAAAAAATAAACTTTCACATATATAATATTATGTATACTAACCTAATTAACATAATAAACACATGTCACATGAATACAATATTTTAACATCATAATTTATTCATGAAGATTTAGTTCAACCATCTATTAGTTAACTATTTCTTCTACGAGATTGTTTTCATTCTTTTTAAATTGTTATTCTAGTTCATCATTTGAAAACTTTGTTTCCTTTCAGACTCCCAATCTGATTCCAGCATTTTCATACGGAAGCCAACAATACGGTATTCCTAACTGGATACCAATCAATCCAACATTTTCATTTGAAAGCTAATAATCCAGTAATTCCAACTAGATACCAATCAATCTGACAATTTATTTAGGTGTTAATTAATCCAACATTTCTATTTGGAAGCCAATAAATATGACATTCCCATTCAAAAGTCAATATTCTGATAACCCCAATTGGATACCAATCAATTTGGCATTCCCATTCAAAAGTTAATAAGTCTTTCATTTATTCATATAACATACAAATATACTTATCCTCTCAATTATCATCATGCAATCATTCATTTAAATAAATTGCAGTTAATAATAAACCGACAATTACATAACAAGGTCAAGGTGTTGGACATCTACCTAGGGCCAGCTAGAAAGCAATAGTCCCTACCATCTATGTAGCCCCTACAACCTCGCCTACATCATTATCATCATCAATTATGTTCTCAAATTAGATTCTCATTTCATTTAGATTCATTTTTCATTCTATATATTTTTGAACAAAGCTCTCATGTTATTAAACATCACATATTTCTTATTCAAATCCTTAATGAAAGTTCAATCATTATTAAATAAATATCCAATCACACTCATTAAATACTTTCTTCAACAACCATAACAATTGAGGCAATTACACCATTTTCAAGTCTCCACTAAAAGTAGTGCTAGGAGAAAAAACATGTTTTTTTATCAATTCCATTAAAACTAACCTTTTTCTTACCCTTTTAAAGGTTAATTCAACACAATTTCATATCCTTTATATGTAAATTTCTCAAACAAATTAAATTTCCATTTTTTTCTATCTTTGTCGATTCTATCATTAAGATCATTAAGGGTGAGGTATAATTCCTTCCAATTTCTTTTAATCCAACCCTTACCCAATTATTTATTACTCGTATTTATGTATAAATTTCATCACAATTTGGATTGACTAATTCTATTTCTAAAAGAGCTGGTTAGAAAGGTATATATATATATATAACTTAACTCACAACAAAATGAGTTAAGTTAAAAGTATTATTAGTAAAAAGATAGCTAAAAATAGAGTTTTTTTTTAAAGTAGTATAAGTTATAATCGATAAGTTAAAATTTTAACTTTAGATTAAATCAAAATTTGAACTTAAATTTGTAATAAAACTTTGATTTAGTGAAAAGTTGTTTTTAACTAAACATATTAATAACGTTTTGTTGAATCAAAAGTTACAAATACATTTAAATAAAAATTCAAAGTTATATCAAACATAACCTAAATCTAAATCACATTTACTTTTCTATCATGCTAATTCTATGATCTCAAGACTCATACGTTTTGATTATTTTATTGATACCTAGGATTAGGAATTGATTGGAATTACTAAGATCATATTTGCCTAATAAGGATATAATTTAAAGTTGAATCTTTCATAGTTATTGATAAAACAAAATACTAGAATATAAAAAAACATAATATTCTAGGCACAAAGCCTATAACATAACTTCAAAACTCTCTTTCCTTAAAACATAATAAATAGCTTGACTAAAATTGTATGTTTTTATAATACAAAAATTTATTGATGAGAATTAGTGAGTATCACCAAAGAGTCTATTAGAGGTACCAATTAGATCTATTACAAGGTCTAAAATTAAAAAAGATCAACAAGGAATTTAATGGGGTAAGTCAAGATGTTCGGGTTAAAAAGTTACAAATCTATCATACTGGACCTTCATATACTTTGTAGGCCATTTCTGAAGCTACAAATAGAGTTTTTCTATAATTTTAGTTGGGATGAAAACTATATATCTCAAGCTTTTCATTCATATATGGTAAGCTCAATAACTCATCTAGATAAGAGATAGTGATGTGTTTGAATTCAAGCTTTAAATCTACCAACAAACAAGAAAAGTCAGAAAAGTATTGTTTTCCATATAATTTGTGGATTCTTACAAGACAAGAATTTAAACATATATGGAGTCCTTACTTTGTAAGGATTCCTTACTTTCCAATCAATTAGATATCAATCCTTACTTTGCATAGATTCTTTATGTAGCAACAATCCTTATTATTTAAGGAAATTATAGGCAGTTTTGGGCTTAATTTTTTTTAATGTATAGTTTTATGCTAATAATCATAACTTTTGATCCAATCATTATATCAAGCTAAAATATTTTCAGAAGATTTTAAAGGCCTTATTTTGTTTAGGGTTATAATTTCATAACAATCTGAGTTCGGTAAGGCTTTGCGATAAAGCCCATAAGATATTATGCAAGAATTAGATTATTTTTCTAGTTGGTTTAGGGTTTTTTTTCCTATTTGGATTAGTACTCTTTTATTATTTTTCTAGTCTTGTTTAGAGTGTTTTATCCAGCATAAATAGGGTTATTTTTCTTGTATTAAGAAATAATATTTTATGTGTGACGAGGTTGCTCATGCTCTTGGTTTTTCATTGAACTCTTTAGGACTTAACAAAGATTAATTATCTTAATGGCATTCTTTCTTATACTTCAAATTCTTGATTCATTATAATCAAAGGGTTGGAGTCTTTCATACAAGAACTTTAGTTTTTTTGGTTTAGGTGATGATTAGGTATAGCTTTTTATCAATCTGATTCTAGCTTTCTTCAGTTGTATTCTATCTTGTTTGTGAGTTTAAGAATTCTTACTATCCGTGTTTGCATTAGCTGGTATCATAGAAAAGCTTTAAAGTCAGGTTTTATATATCTATATATCTTTAATTTTCCCCATTATTTGTTCTATATTTCTCAATTATTGAATTACAGTAGCTAGTATAAAAAAACAAAAGTTTCTTTAAATTTTGCCTACTATCGAATTAGTATATTAAAAAAAAAAGAGAAGAAAAGTTGAAATCACAAGTTTTTTATTATTGCGACAAAATTAAAACTTACAATTCATGAATTATGTATTTGAGAAAATTGTTCTAACATCCCCCAATATTTACATACAATCGCTACATGATTTTTTCATGTTAATTCAATGTATTTAGGATTTTTTTTCTTCAAACGATTAATCGGATGAAGCTGAAACCTTACGTTATCATTTTGTTTATCATTTTCTAGTTTTGAATATTACATATATTCCTCATGAAATTGACGACATTTCTACCGAAATTTTGGTTGAGTCTCCCCTATATCAGGAGATCCCAAGTTAATTGATTAATTCTTGTTTCATATTGATTCTCATTAATATACATCTCAAAGTTTGTCCAACAATCCTGGACTCATCTTGTCATTAGATTAGAATACCTTCCAACCTCACTTCTAATGTTTCATTCATCATAGTCTACTATTATATTTCACAGATGATATACACATATATGCACACATAATCAATTCATAAGAAAGTGGCACAATATAACCATATGCATTCATAATTTTAAAACAACAAAAAAACTGATAAAATATTAGAAATCTACAAAGATGTCTAAATATAGTAATATGTCCTCCAATAAGGTTAATATTAATTACATTCCCAAATTACAATACAAAAGGTTACTGATTACATATTCATTAAATCTTAGAAAAAATATTCCTAAAAAAAAGCTTATCATTCTGCTCATTGATGAGAGGGTACCTGAAATTGATTATCACATAATAAAATCAAGTTTTTACATAAATTAATCACAAAAGAATACAACCTTAATCATTCAATTCCATTATAGTTTATTTTATCTATTTCAATTAGTTCCCTTTTATAAATCAGTTGAATTCCTTTTAATTCAACTTAAACCCTGGGTCAGCTTAACCCATTACAACTAACCCCTTTTTCATGCAAAATCTTACCTTTTCTAGCATTTACTCACATTATCCTTATTCGTAAATATCTTATTACTAAAAGACTAATCTCTCTACCCATTTTCAGGCAATAAATCCTTCATTAGATATCTAATATCTTTAACCAATTACCAGGCACTAGTCATATCACTGGGAAACTAGTTCTTTTTGTCCACTACCGAGCGCTAGTCCTATTACTAGGAAAACTAGTTTCTCTGCCCATTACCGAGCACTAATCTCATTACTAGAAAATCTAGTTCCTCACATATTTAATCCACAATTGAAATCACAATACTTTTCTACAATTGCAATATCTAGTATAATGACCATGGTAAACAAAAGTATTAAGGTTTCGAAATCTACCTGCTGTCAAAGTTCTGTAATACCTCCTTACTACTGCGCAACTATCGTAACCTCACATTGATCCACAGGTATACCACATTACTTTTCATTCCATGTACATTTCACATAATAATATACTAAGTTGTTTTCTTTCAACTTGACTATCATTTGCAATTCAACTTACATTGACTTTCATTTCCTTCCAAAAAAACACAAAGAATCCATTCATTCCTTAACACATTCATCATTAATTTATACAAATTTTAAACCATTTTACATTCACAAATCCCAATTTTCATCCTTACTCCTATTTTGTTGAAACATACAAAAAAAAAAGATGTGAATTCTCTTCAATTTTACTCATATAGGATACATTATGTATTTATTCTCCTCACACATACACTAATACATCATCATTATGCTTGAATAAACACAAATTCATCACATGCAATTCGATCCCTTATTGGCCGGCCATTGAGCGCTTAGGAACACCCTAGTTTTCTTTATTGTTTCTTCCTAATTTAGCACCCTTCACAACCTAATCTAACCCAAATGACTCCATCTACAATCAATTTGCATTTCCCCCAAGTTTCTATTATAAAACCTAACACAAAACTCATGAATTCACCTCAATTTCCTTCTATTTCATATAAGCTTGCTAGGTTACGTTTAGAACTACTTAACAAATAATATTCTCAGCTTTAAGTTCCAACCAATCAAAATTTTCCACATCCCTCCCCTTTTTCCTTTTCTTTATTCACTTTCTATCTCTAACTCAATCTTCTCTCTCTTTGATTTATCTTAATTTTCTAGTGTGGATGTGTTTTTCTCTCTTAGAACCATCTGTTTCCACTCCTATATATCACTTCTCTAACTCTTCAATGGTGAAACTAAAAAAAGAAGAGAAAACACATTTTCCCTCTTTTGGCTACACTGTCGGCTTTAAAAGAAGTAGTAGCCAAAACAGTCTTACAGTTTTGAGAAACAATGTGACCGTTTATTAAATCAATCTAGCCATTTCTTAAAACAGAAAGACCATTTCTGGTTTTGGACCAATGCACATATTCGATCCTGAACCTTTATTCATTTATCTTCTTAACTTTTCTTCCCTAATTTATTATATTCATTTTATCACACCATAATTTTTATCACTCAAAATCATTTCTTAAGTTTATATTGAAGCACCCTTAACCTCTTCGTCTTTTATTCATATCTATCTAGACATATTATAATCATCAATTACCCTATTTTTTTATATATATTTTCAAAAACATTACCCTGGATATTACAATTACAATATAAATTCTACCAAATTGGTTGGTTTCATTAGTAGGTTATGTTGTTTTGAAATTTAATTTTGGGATATTGAGTATATGTTTGAGTATACGTCGGTTTTAGGTTTCATAAAGTCATTCTTTAATTTTGTAGTCATTTTCATCTCGTTTTTATATTCATTTTTGTGTCATTTCCATACTCGTTTTCAACTTGTTTTCATATTCATCTTTGTTTTGTTTTCATTGTTCTTGGTTATCTTTTTTTTTAATTTATTAATTGGACATTACGAACTAAAATTTGTGATTGTTTTGATTAGTTCCTTAAAGAATTAAAGAGGAGAGTGCGAGACGTAAAAGGCAAAAATATGAGCATATTATCATGGAAATAAAAAGCTAAAATATGAGTGAAACATGAGTCAAGTGACATCCCATTAAGTGTAAACACGTGAGAGATTGTATAAAGATATTTTTTTTACTAGTGTAAAATTTTTTATTTCACGATGTCTTCTAACAGTGAGTCATCACCTAAGAAGGAGAAGAACACATTTTTTTTTATACAAGCTATACAACAACATTTAAAGCATATGAATATGGGGTTTGGTGATATAAGGGATTGGATGGATAAATAATAATAATAATAATAATAATAATAATATATTTATATAATATAATAATATAAATATATTATTATTATTATTAAAAACAAAACAAAAAAATCCAAAAAATTTCAAGGGGCTTTTTAAAATATTTGTGATTTTCTCAAATATTTTTCTACCAATTTTGCATAATATTGGGTTGTATACTTACACTGTAAGATACAAATCCGGTATTAAAATACCTTATTTTCTCCGAAATGTTTTTTTTTTTAAGTTTTAAAATAAATTCAAAAAATCTTAAATATTTTAAATAAATTGCCCCTTAAAAAAAATTATTTTGTTTTCATGCATATGACCAAATCCTAAAAATTTCCCAAGCATATTTTCATTAAAAAATTACATATTTCTCATGTTTTTTTTTTTAAAAAAAGGATATCATAACCAGTTTATGATCATTCATTAGGGTTAAAATATCAAAAACCTTTTTTCAATCTTTTTTCTAAAGTCCAGATGTAAACTTTAATATCTGTAAGGTGTAAAATTACACGATAAAATACACTCTCAGGTATTAAAGATACAAAGTGTAAAAATACAATGCTAAAATTCAGACTTTAAAGCGGTTAGGATTTAACCCGATAAGGTAGAAACTTTCTCATGAAAAGAGATCTACCTTGAACCTTATAAAAGACCAACGAATAGAAACCCGACTTGAAAAAAAAAACAATCAAACAACAATGCATCTTACCTTAGGTCGGGTGCACTAGGGGTGATGCGTCTTCCCCTTGCACAACCAGTCCTTTACCTAAACTCTTGCAGACCATAGGTTCCTAGTGACCATAATACTAGGTGGTGACTCCTAAACATTAATCATAATTTTATGATTAAATCCAAAAACCTTTCCCAACACACCACACCTCATCAGGAGGCACGATATAAAGCTTTCGCCATCGCTAGACGACGTCGCGACGCGACCCCGCGACATCCATAGTAACTCATCTAGATAAGTGAGAAAAATGATTTTTTTTCATATGATTTATGGATTCTTACAAAGTAAAGACTTAATTACATGTGGAATTCTTACGTTACAAGGATTTTTTCACTTTCCAAGAAGATCAATTAGACAACAATCCTTAATTTACAAGGATTCCTTATGCCATAACAATCCTTGTTATTCAAGGACATTAGAGGCAATTTTTGGCTTATTTTTTCTAATACATACTTATACTCTAACAAGCATAACTTTTGATCTAACCATTGGATTAGACCGAATATTTTTCAGAAGATTGTAAAGGTCTTGTTTTCTATAGAGAAAAGTTTGTAGCAATAAGAGTTCAGAAAGACCTTTCGAAAAATCCAAGAAGTTATTGTGTGGCAATGTATTATTATCCTAGTTTGTTTAGGATTTTTTGTTTATTTGGATTAATACTATTTTATTATTTTTTCAACCTTATTTAGGACATTTTACCTAGTATAAATAGGGTTATTTAGCTTATATTTAGGTTTTTTCAAATTGCTTATTATTAAAAAATAATATTTTATGTGTGGCGAGGTTACTCATCCTTTTGGTTTTTTATTGAACTCTTTAAGACTTAACAAAGATTAATTTTCTTTGTGGTATTCTTCCTTGTACTTCTAATTATTGATTCATTATAATCAAATGGTTGGGGTCTTTCATCCAATAACTTTGGTTTCTTAGTTTAGATAATTATTGGAATGGGTTTTCTATCAATCTGATTTTAGTGTTCTTTTGTTGTATTCTATCTTGTTTATGGGTTCAAGCCTTCAGGTTTACATCATGCATTATTGTAATTAGAAAAAAAAAATCCTTGACCTTGATTTTTTTTAAAAGCATGGTTCCCAATGATATTATTGCTTTTAAAATAAACTAAGATAGACTATTAGACTAAAGGCAAGACGTGAAAAATAATACTACAACAATAATAGCCAAGCTTCAATAAAAAAGCTCCCATTTAGTGTAATCTAAACCCATATGAAGAGAAACACACACACACACACACACACAAATTGGTTGCAGAATAATGATTTTTTATTAATAAGGATTGTTAATGAAATAATCCCATAATCTAAAAAATAATTGGCAAACAGAGAAATATAAAACCAAAATAAAAATCAATAACACAAGAACACACAAAGAATTTACATCTTTTAGAAACTTAGGCCTACTCTTCAAGAGAGATGATGAGAGAAATTCATTATAAGAAAGCTAGTTATTACAAAAAAGTTACACAAAACTCTTTCCTCAACCTAAAGTTCCAAATAACCCAATCTCACTTTCTTTTACTATTTATGTTCTAGCTTGATATAAAAGATAATAATATAAATCATATTATTTTCCTGGTATAAAGCTATGTCTTCCATGCAAGAGGAATTACTCTAAAACTGTCTTTTCTCTTTGCACAAAAAAGTAGAGAATAAGCATTCATTTTTTTTTAACCTTATATGTACTAGGATAACCTTTTTATTTTTTTTTTATGGTATAAGACTTTTGGCTTCTCCACTAACTTATTTAAATATGCTTTAGTAAGGTTTGGTTTGTTTATTATATTGGCCTACAATTTAGTAAGAACCCAACAAAAATCCATCTTTTTTTAAAATGAGCCAACTTTTCAAAACTTGAACCTCCTACCAATTAGCTCCTTCTTCCCATTTACTGCTATAAAATCTTCTCAAATATTATATAAGTCAAAACAATGTTTAAACTTGACTATAGGAATGGACTTCATTAATATATTTACAGAATTCTCAGTCATAGCAATCTTCTTCATTAATATGTCACTATGAGAAATAATATCTAGAATGCAATGACTCCTAACACCAATGTTGGTCTTTTTATTAAAGATCCTATTTTTAGCCAAATAAATAATAATATAGTTATTAC
>Ga0307507_10007285_pt1 | contig 16203 bp, 11 predicted proteins | sample 7_EM_MG_FD_207223 | JGI IMG/M metagenome (GOLD analysis project Ga0307507, IMG submission 207223) | Populus trichocarpa ectomycorrhiza microbial communities from riparian zone in the Pacific Northwest, United States - 7_EM | ecosystem: Host-associated > Plants > Roots > Unclassified | place... | reverse complement strand
TTCTCTCCAATCATCCCCCCCCCCCCCACCCCCTCCGCTACCCTCACCAGCTCCCGCCCCTCTCCTCTGCGGAGGCTCCGCCCAAACAAACCTCCCCGACTGGAACTGCGCTTGGAAATCCGGTACGCCTTGCTTTTACTGCATACAATACTATTCTGCTGTTCCCATCTCATAAGCCGCAAACTCCAATGGCCTCGCTTTCATCACCACCGCCGCACCTCGCCCACTGCACACCCTACTGCACCTCCGATCCCGTCCTCGGACATGTCCTCGTATTCTTCAACCCGCACTCCTCCTCTTCCTCCACTTCCGTATCCCGCATAGAAGCTCATATTCTCACTTGCGCTGGCTTGCAATCGTACCCAAAGCTTACACTATCTCCTTCCTCCCCGCTGTACGCAGCCGTGAACCACCTTCCATCCCCAAAGCAGAATCACGAAGTCTACAGAGGCCTTGCGATCGCCGTACTAAAGTACTTTTCAGAGCTTCCCAAGACCGTAAAGGAAACGATCCTCAAGAGCAAAAAGAACAATGTTCTGTCCAACGGGGAAGCCCAAGCCGTGGCCTTCGACGAGATGCATGCTGGGGACCTGGCCGCCCGCCTGAAGGAATTGGAATTGGAAAGTTTGCTTAGCGACCTTAATTCCGCTTTGGCAGAGCGCTTCCTGACCTGGCTGGACATCGACCTTGTGCTTCGCTCGCCCGCTGACGTTGAGCCTGATGCCGTTCCGGAGGAGGCTGAAAAGTTGCTCGCATTGTTTGGCGAACCTACACATCTGCCTTTTACAAAGCTGAAGCGCGCACAGAGTAGGCCGGCATCTTCCAGGCCGAGACCCCCGAAGGATTCTACAGAGGGGATCGAACGTGAACTGGAACAATTGCGCATTACGGAGGCTAGCTATGTTGGGAAATTGCAAGACCTTTTGGACAATTTGGTCAAGCCACTCAGAAGTCGCGCTTCGCTGAGGAAAGGCGATGGCGGATTCCCCAACGGGAGGGATCTGGAAGCATTATTTCCACCTTCATTGGATAGGATACTTGAGCTTAACACGGCTTTTCTACAGGAAATCGAAAAAGGTGGCCTCCCGGAAGTCGCCGATTGCTGTTTGAGGAGGTTCCCGCATTTCAAGGAATCCTACGAGGAATATATCCAAGCTAGCTCTGAATTTCCTCAGCTGCTTGCTAAGTTTGCTAAGGATAGGCACTCCTCTTTCTCCAAGAGAGTCCAACAAGCCGGAGAGCAGAAATTAAGGTCAATGATAATTGAGCCTGTGCAGAGATTACCGAGATATACCCTCTTGATTGATAGTATCATCAATCTGCTTGCATTTGATGATCTTTCCCTGCCGAAGCTTATCGACGCGCGCGAGATAATCACAGAAATATGTTCGCTCCAATCTTCCGATAAGGATGAGCGCTCGAAAACCACGAAGCGTTTGCAATCCATCGTGGTTTCTTGGCCACCCTCACTTCGACTTCCCGGGCGACTAATTACAGCATTTGACTTCCTGGATGTATTGCCGCCGTTCAATGATAGGACATCTGAAGCTATCCCTTCCACAATATTACTCTTCCCCGATCGTCTACTTATTCTACGGAGACCGAAACATACGTCCATGCAAGCGAGAGCGATAATGGCTGAAATAGATAAGCCCGGAGGAGGAGGCATAAGCAATTACGGCAGCGGCACTAAGCGGGAAGGCCTAGGTTGTGACCTGCAGTTTGCTGGTTGGATGGACCTGGCCGATGTGAAGTTTGCCGAGAGTGATGGGGGGGATGTTATTTGGATGACTCTTGCCCGAGACTTGAGGGACAGTTGGGACGTGAGGGCAGGTGGAATGGGGATCAGAAGGCTTAGGCTTCTCAATGCTTATGAGGGACGAGCGACCAAGTTGACCGAAGACATTGTGAAGGCTAGGCTTGAGGGGCGCATACTAAATGGCAGAAAAGGTCTTATTGGATTGAGAGAAACCAAGGTGGAAGGTCTCGGATTGTGGGCTTGTGTCTGGGGGAACGAGGATAGATATACAACCGAGGGCAAAAAGGGGAGTGTGCTTGTATACATCGACGACGGTGGCGGCGGCCTTGGGAGCCCGGGGAAGACCGGAAGGGAGTTGGCAGCGGACGTAGGGAAGGGTGGCGTTGATATAGCTGTTAACGTCGAGGCTATCATGGGCAATAAGCTGAGAGTAGAATTCCGCAGCTGGAACGAGTATTCCTCAACTGACACCGTTTCTCGCGAAGAGTTCCTGGCTGTGTTCACGAAGCGCCTATCTTCAATCGTTAGACTCCACTCTCTGCCCCAACATCCTCCTCTGACCGCACCCTTGATGTCGGCAAATAGAAAGCTGCTACGATCTCTGGGCGTCCCGTTTGATGGTGAAAGCAGGTTTAGTAGGCTCAGACCTCCCAGTCCTGTTAAGCTTCTTTCCTCCGTATTCGGAAGTAGCAACAGCAATAGCCCGGGTACTCCCGGAAGCCCGAGCAAATCTAGGCAATTGATGGATAGAACTCAGAGCCAAATGCTACCGCCCAAAATGCTGGACCGTAGTTCGGCAATGCTGCAGAAACGTTCGACTGTCCTCGGAATAATGGGAGACTGGAATGGTGAGCCGGATGAAGGTGACCTGGAGATTAGCTCACAGAGTATAACCATGCCCAGTGAGAGCCCGTTGAAAAGGCTGGAGGAAACCTTGGGGGGCTTCGTGAAAGTATTGAAGAAGCTCTCATCTGCCGAGCACTCGGATTTGATGCCTCTCAGGAACATGCAGGGTGTAGATGATGCAGCAGTAGAGGGGTTCCTAGGAATGATGCTCACAGACCCGAAAACCGCGAGGAATGGGAAGGGGATGGGGATCGATATTGTCTTTGATGCTTTTAAGAGGTTCCTGAGGAGGGAATGGAAAGATGGGATGGGGAGTGTTATTGACGGCAAAGGACTTGTTGAACTCCGCTCAAAGAGCGATACTCTCTACCCTGGCGATTTCGAGGATTTTTTCAAAATCTTTGTCCTCGATTGGGCTCCCCAAAATAAACGAGCTTTCAAGACGCTGGTGCTTTTGTTAAAGAACATGCAGAATAAGGTCGAGAACCCCGACGATAAAGGCCTCCTGACAAAAGCGTTCACTGAACTCTTGGTTGAGGATGAGGACCCATTGGAGTTCATGCCTCTTGTAGACAGACTAGTCGAAGAGGCAGACAATCTCTTTAGTGGTAAATATCACCCCACCCGAGAAATTGGGCCTGAAGCTAACAGGATGGTAGAGCCACTTGTAATAAACAACGGGGAATTCGGTCTCCCCAACGGGAATGCAGTGCTTAGGAGAAACAAGTCAATTCACTCCAGCTCGAACTATTCCACCGCGTCTTTGAGGAAGCGGTTTGGCTTAACTCATACCTCCTCTGCGCGTGATCCGATTAGGGGAGAGCACCATGGCGATTCACCAAAGGGGGCCTCTGTTTGGAGAACTTTAAGTAAAAATTCCCGCAGAGAGGAACTACAGAAGGGCCATATCTCGAGGTCGAAATCGACAGACTATGACGCCAGAACATACCACCTCCCCAAGAGGCCGACGTCGCAAGACCGCCCAACAGCATTTTCCACTTTTACGCCCCTTCCACCTTCACCGTCATCACCAATGCGCCCACTTTCTGCTACCTCTGGGCCTACCCATCTTGCAGGTGGCAAGCCTCTACCACCTGGGCCTCCCGTTCGAAAGAAGAGAAGAAGCTCCCTAAGCGATTTAACGACCCATCGGGACTACGAGCAGATTTTGCCAGCCCGAGTAAGCCCCGATCTTGAGAAGATGACAACCCCCACAAAGTCCGGCATCAGCGGGCTCAAGGACGTCGAGAACTACAGGACAGAAAGTCCAAGTCCTTCCCAGCTACCAAAACCGATTGGGGCTGGGACTCCAAGCCGAAAAATGAGCAAAGACAGAAGCGAGATACCTGTTAGGAAATCATCGCTTGGCATGTCTGGCCCCCCTGGCCCCCAAAAGTTAAAGATGCAGAGCACCCAGAAACTGAGAGAGCGCCTTCAAAACGAGAAGCAGGCGATTACAATGGTTGACCAGAGCCTTCAGCGCGAAATTGATAAGATCGGTGAAGAGCTGAGCCTCGCGACCAGGGTTTCGTCCCGTGGAGTCAAGGAACTCACAGGCCGTCTTGAACAGGTTGAAGCGCGTCTTCCTCTGATTAACGAACTCAATGCCAAGTACGAGGCGCTTAAGAAAACCTCTGATGTGGCGCTAGCTAAGAAAGATAGAGAATTAGAGGTCATGGACAAGGACTTTAATGACTGTTTGAACGAGAATGACGTAATGTTTGAAAAGTTCAACGAAGAACTGGTCAAAATATCGAGTGGCGTGAAGGCTGGGAGAGATGTTGAGCTATTAAAGATTTTGCAAGAAGTGAGGGCTGAGCAAGCAAAGTTGAAGAGGGACAATATGTGAGTACCGCTGTCCTCTAGGGATATGCACCCCAATGTTGAATCACGCTAACAGAGAATCAAGGAAACTGAGGAGAGAGAACAATTCCTTGAGGGCGCAACTGGGGGGATAATTGATTATCATTATCTTCCTACAGATAACACGACTGGCGATGTTTCTCTATTTCATTCCGGGGGTCTTGTTTTTTTTTTCTTCGACTTTCCTTCTCCGGTGCATATTAGGATGGATTTGTTTTTTCGTGGCATTGTTTTTCATAGCTTTTTATGTTTTTTTTAAGCATAGGCGTTACACTTCGATATCCTTGCGTGAACGGTTTATATCCTCTTGAGCTGTGGACATTAGTGTTTTATTTCACTGGCTTTGTGTATGATAGTCTGCTTGTTGTGTACTCATGGGGGAGGGAGGGGGGCGTTCATGAAGTAGCGATAGATATCACGAAAAACGCGCCGTTTAGGCATTAATGCAGTTTTTATGCTCTCTAGGGGCTTGTACTCGAGTACCATCCTTTGTTATCGATACATAGCATTAGATATGCGCGGGTGCGGAAATGTGATGGAGTTCCCGGATGGATGATCCACTAGGCTCGACAAGCTCACTCCTGGCTCCTAGGAGTGGGTTTACTCCCGGGGGGCAGAACCAGTTGTGTCCGACAGCCCCCGTCCGGCGAGGACGCGTCCAGGCCACAAAAGACAGGGACCACGCCATCCAGGACCAAAAAAGAACCAACTTGGCAGAGAAAAGGCAAGGCTGTGGCCTCTCATAGTTGGTTGTTTTGTTGGTCAGTGGTTACTGTATAGTAGTTGCTTGGATGATATTGAGATTTAATAAAGCTAATCTTAAGGAGGTAGGGAGAACTGATGCTATGAGCCACGGCCGCGCTGGAGAGTATTTTGTTCGACACCAATTTTACATGATGCTTAAAATACCGGCAATATAAAAAATCAAACGAGGGGCTCTTTGGCATGCGGACTTTTGCAGAGAAAACCCTTGCAACTGTAGTTGGGACGGGTTCGGGCTTGCTGGACTGCCTTGAGACCACCGGAAGGACGGGGCAAAACATCTGATATTGGGAGAGTGCCTCGCTGGGGGGGACACCGGTACGGATAGTACTTGTAGTCTAACCCGTCAGCGGAAGCTTGAGTGAGTATCGGTACCGGTGCTCGAGCAGGCTCGGTTTAACTTGGAATCTGCCTGAGCAGGTCTTAGATGACGACCAAAAACAGGTTCACGGTAGCTTATGTAAGAAAAGTTGGACGAATGCGTCGCACAGCCTTGAACTCGGGAAAAAAACCTCCGGAGAAAAGAGAGGATTAACCTGCTCCACTGCCAAGCTGCAGGAACAACAAAACCGACGTCGCCCCTAGACTACCTTTCCCTCTTCATCTTTCCTCCTCTCTCTCTACATACCTGCATAGTTATACATTACTCTCACAAATAGCAAATATTGGACATGTTTTCTTGGGCTAAATCTGCTGCTCAGAGCACGTATGTTCACTCTTTTTTCTTTTTGAGTCCGGTGCGAAGAAAGGTTTAACTTATTCTTTAGTTTGGCTACCGTTGTCGGTACCGCTGAGCCGATATACGGCCCCGAGGCTTTCCATTCCGTAGCAAAGCAAGAGAGCTTGAATCCCTCTAATGGAATCACCAAAGATGATATGAAATGGAATATCCTGGAGACCACCTCCGTTGAGACTCAAACTTTCTACCTCGCCGCAGACTCGGGCCATCATGGACTTGTACAAGTCATCTACTCGAATGTTGCGTAAGCTACCAGAATTTCTTCTCGCGGGCCACCAACTGACAATTCGCGATATAGAAATCTCCATTACACCGTACAGTTGAGCACCAAGATTTTCCACCCCGATGGCCGGATTGTCTGGTCTTCAAAGCCTGTTACGAACTATGGATTTGATGAGGGACATTACTCTTTCTACGCTGACGACATGGCAATAACCATGTCTGAGGACGGAAATTCATATTCTATCAAGTCTATGGTCGACCCAGAACTTAGCATCGACCTTACTTGCACACGCTTAGGCCCCGGCTTCAAGATCGGTAAGGATGGGAAGTCCCTGTACGGCACTGACCCCGCAGAACCTTGGGGCGCCATTAGACATATTTTTTGGCCCAGGAATAAGTTGACAGGGTTCATGGTTGTTGCGGAGAAGGGGGAGCCGGTGAAGATCGATTTCTCCGGAACCACTATGCTGGTGATGGCCTTGCAGGCTATGAAACCCCATCATGCTGGTATGTCCATCGGTGGTATCTGGAGGCATTATATGGAGCTTATTTTGAGTGATATTTTTAGCTGCCAAGTGGAACTTTGTCAATTTTCAGGGGCCGACTATGTCTGCCGTCATGATGGAGTTCACTACCCCACCTTCATATGGGAGTTCGAAGGCGAATGTTTCAGGCATCGTAACCGATGGGGAGCTCATCGGTGCATCTGCTCGTGGTACCGTTGAGCATCTGAAGACCCGGCTAGATGAGGAGGCAGGGTGGCCCGAACCAACTGAGGCGAAGTTGGTCTGGAAATCGAATAAGGATGGAAAGGACATGGAGGCTGCTATTGAGGGGCCCCTGGGCGACAGGATTGATCGCGTGGATGTCATGGCAGAAGTTCCAGCGTTCATCAAGAAGATTGCTTCCAGTGCTGCTGGAACAAAACCTTATATCTACCAGGTTAGTCTCCACCCCCCCGACTATACAAGTACTCCTGTTCGTGTACAAGACTCTGACAATTATAAATAGTACTCCAAGAAAATGACCTTGAGGGTCAAAATCGGTGATCAAGTCATCGAGGAGGAAGGAAAGTTCTTTGGCGAAGCAACCTATATTTGCGAATAAATTTATCCAGCCCCTAATTCGTTCCTGGGCAGTTGCCCACCACCACCTATTATTTTCTCTCCGTTCTCTCCCAAACTTAATACAAGCGGGGAATAAACAATACCGCAAAACTCTAATTTTGTCTTTTTTGGGGTACATTATTTTGGTTTTCTCTATTTTGTTCTACCGAGGCTTTCTTGCATATTGGGGAGGGTTTGTATTTGGTATGATCCCATGAGGGTATGATGTGGTACAGGTATGTTACGGTAATGCGAGTAGTTGGTAGTAAGTAATTCAATACAAGAAGATGTACTAGTACAGTGTGATGGTGGTACGATTGCTCGTACTGGTGGCACCTGTATAGTACGTTGTAGACTGTGCGCTATGGGTGCATTAGGATCGGATGCCCGCTAATGGTACAAATGGATAGTGGAGGGAGTTTGTGAAAACATTGCGACATTACCGCAATGGTACAGGTGTTGATGGGCCCCGGTTGATACTTCAAATAGTATGAGTACGATAAGGTTACAGGCGTAGTTCCCAGGCGCCAGAGAAATCCCCCACTCGAACCCAACTTTAAAAAAGCCTTCCCGTGAAACATCCACAGAAGCTTAAAGCTGGGACAAATATGGCAGATCCGTGCAAAATCCGGCCCACAAAGCCAAGGGAAAAGTTTCAGTTACCGCGCTGATAAATGGTTTTTCTGGGCGCATATTAAAAAAGCACGGAATAGCGGTAATCAAGGTAGTCGCATGAACGAGAACACCCGCCTACTATACCAGCATTGTGGCTACTAATCTCAGGCAGGTAACACGCTTATCGCGGGGGGGGGTTTCGCCACCACGTGACGTTGCCCAAACACCAAAACTTGGTTGGTTGCCATTTGTACCCCCAGCTTCCCGCCGCGTCTTGCCGCCCTTATCCCCCCCCATCCCACCCACCTTTTCTTCCTCCCTCCCTTCCCTCTTTCCCATCTCTTCCCCTCTGCCCTAACTTATCTCCCCTCCGCCTCCTCCTCCTCCTCCTCCTCTCCCCCCCCTCCAGTCCAGTTTGAATTCACCTCAGCCAACAATCACTAGAACAACAGCAAATAGCTCGGAATGCCTCCTACACGCAATATCGGCCGCGCTCCTCCTCCGAGAGGAAGACTTTCTGGCAGAAAGAGCGTTGGTGGGAAGTCTGCGGCTGGCCTTGGGAAGGGGGTCGGACTCAGTCGTTTGAGACGCCAGAGAAAAATTCACAGAGATTCAGTTCACGGTATTAGTGAGTTTTTCCCTTTTTCTGCTTTCCCTTTGTTGTCTTTTTGAGGCTAATTATTTTTTCCTTCAATATAGCTAAGGGCGATCTTCGTCGCCTCGCCAGACGTGGCGGGGTCAAACGCATCTCGGCGGCCATCTACAACGAGATGCGCGGCGCTATGACTGATCACCTCAAAAAGGTTTGCGGGCTCTGGAGTTATGGAGGGAATGTTGGCAATAGGGCAATGGAGTAGCGACTAATTTAGTTTTCGCCAGATCCTTCATTCGTGCACCATTTATCTCGAACACGCCAATCGCAAGACTATCACGGTCACCGATGTAAGTGGGAATCTTGATTGTAGTTAGATATTTAAGTATAGTACTAACGTGTTTGACTATATAGGTTATCCATTCCCTTAAGAGAGTGTGTTGATCTCTCCTTTATTTTATATGGGACTTGAATTTTTACTAACAAACTTGGTCTTTCAGCTCGGAAACCCTATATATGGTGAAGCCCTTCCCATCTTAATGTCATATCCGAATCCAACCGTACGACCTCTACTGACTCTTTTCTTCAACGGGGGGTAGGTTTTGACAAAGATTGGGAATCCAAGTCTAGAAAGGCTCACAAAAAGTAGTTGGTCTCGGTGGGATGGTGTACATGTTTCCTTTCAATTCGCCTGCGGTAGGCAATATCCGGTGTTTCATTTCCGTCATCAAAACGCATAGCCCACCTCTAGCTGTCTCTAATCAAACAAGCAATTCTTAATTTCCATTTCGGATTTGTTCCATTCCAGCTACCGTTACTAACAAATCGATGCACTGCGTTGCATAAGCATTAATATGGAGTCGAGTTTTTATTTTATTTCATCTTTATTGCCGGCCCAAATATCCTCCACCGGATTGACTTATAGCTGCCATAACGTTTTAAGACCACAACTGAGAGCAGTGTTGAATTGCTGGAACGAAATCGACAAAGGAGAAAATTGGCGTGGCGTTCAGGGCGACTGAAGACCCCCGCTTAACTAAAAGTGAGTTGATATTCGATGAGTAAATAACTCTCTAGATACAGAACACGGAAATACCCCATATTGAAACTAAGCCGGAGGGAAATGCTTTTCTGAATACCGGTATGTCCTTTGAGAAGGTGGGCATTTCACGGACTATGGCAAATGAACCTTAAGGTTGTCTTCAAAGGAGGGTGCGGGAAATAACAAATTGTAGAGCTAAGCAACCTTTTTCTGACAAATTGATTGGATAAGGCAGTAAATGATAGGTCATAATTGGGCTTGTGATGACATTTGAGTGACTCATACATCAATTGTGATTGGTAATATTTTAGGTTTGATAAATGACTCAAAGGTGTGAGTCATGTCATGTATTAAATGTTAAAACTTGTTTTTGTGATAATATAATATAGAATATGATATGTGACTCATACCTACCCAATGACATTGTGAACTATAATTAGCAATGAAATTGCATAAATAACTCAGGCCTTGTTCAGCTTGTACCAATAAAAATATATTGCAATAAAACTTGAAAATGGCATATATGCTAATAAAAAAAAGTTCAGTGGTAAAAAATATATATAAGTATTCAGCAAATATACAACAGTGGTGGGAAAATTTTTTTTGAGAAAAAGGTGTTTTCTTTGGTGGGATGTGTGTTGTTGGGTACTAAGATATTAGTTAATAAGTTATATTAAGGTGCATTTCCTACAGGTTAATTAGGCTCTTCATAGCTGATTAACTTGGTAAACGAGTCCTGCTAGAAATATATAGAATAAAAATTTATTCATATAATAAACAAATATCATAGTTTGATATACAGTGCCAAAGACACTCCTATATAAAAACTGTAATATGCCAAAATTTATACCGTAAAAATCACTTTTATGCTATAAAAGTGACATGGCGAACAGACTATCCTTCTTAATTACACAATACTAAATACTTCATTTGATAAGTTTTAATTACTTTTACAGCTTATATTCAGATTAGATTAAAACTTTTAAGTTATAACTATAGTCTCAAGTATTTATATCTTATAAATCAACAATAATATAACTTGACTACTTTTAATAATACTTTAGTCAGAATTGAATGTATAGAGCATTAGGTAGGGATCATATCCTAACTTATGATATCAGACTGGATCTTGATATTTATCACAGATATCAAAAGTAATATAGACTTACTAAAAGAATTTATAAATGTAGAAGGTAAAGTAATAAAGATTTCAAGTATGTTAATACATTATATTGATAAGATAGCTTCTCTGTGCTTGATAATTGATCAGTAAAAGAGATTCTATCGTATATATTATATATATCAGTTTATATATCTTCTAGTAATACCTGCTCTCCCTACTCTCTCTATCCCTCTTAGATTCACTTTGATTCCTAAAAGCCAATTAGGTTTTCAGTTGGCTCAATTCATACATCCGGCATCTCTCATTTTTTCCTTTGCTAGTATTTGAAATCTGATATCTATGTAATAGAAAATCATATTTGACACAATCAACTATTCTTTTATAACTTGCATTGTGAACCTATTAGTGGTGGTGCAACTCTATTGTATTTTTATATATTCAGAATAACCCCTGAGTGGTCTCAGGCGAATACCACACTTGTAATATTCTCGAAGTGGGAATTTCTCCCTTATAGATATTTTCCCATTAGAGCCCTCCAGCAGCAATTCCTTAGCCAAATGATCCACTTTATTTTCTTGTACTATTGCTATTTTCCTTAGCAGTTTCGGTATATACATATCGTAATTCACTTTTTTCACATCAAATTTCCTTCTTATGTTATAGATGTATATTATTCGCTTTCATTATCTATTTCGCCACCTCTCAAGGCTCACTTGACTATTCCCTATTCTTTATATTTCTCTTTCAATGGTTTATTCTATATATCTTTAACATCTGCTTCTTATCACTCTTTATTCTATTAATCATAAACTTGAATACAAGCTTTTGTTTGCAATCTGTTCAATACATTTTATTAAAGGTTTCTAAGTGAATTTTATTACTTAATCCCACAGCGGGTCAGTTATGTCAGCAATCTCTTGTACCAAAAATCTCATTCCCATAATCATTTTGATCTTTAACACTGTCTTTATTTGTTCTCTGAGCACCTAGCAATCCCAAGTCTAATAGTAACAAATTAGTTAATATTACTAATTATTAAGAGATAGTTAACTAGAAGGGATTGGGGTAGCTAGACTGTGGGTATTTGTGATGATGTAGAGATTGTCAGGAAAGTTTAACAAGGAAACCTTGGTAAAAGTAAAGTCTTAGCACGATTCTCAAAATGTTATAAGAACTTATTATGTTGTTAAAGTCACTTCTTTATTGTTTGATTCTCGTAAACTTAGGAGAGAGTATAATACTATTAAATTTGATACTAATTTCATGCTACTTTACTTTTCCTAATACTGGTGTATCTTAAGATTATGGTTTTATTAAAGAAGGTGTAAATACTACTTGATATTAGATGATTGTCTTATGTGAACTCAGATGGGTTCCTAATATCTTTTTTATTTGAGCTTGTCTCTACTCTGCTAGTGGATAGTGTTCAATCTCAGAGTTCTAATGGAATAAGTTCATATAGGTAGTTCAAGATCAGCATATCGTTAGTCTTATGGAATACCGAAAAATTTGTTTAACCGGCCATTCTTCCAAGTATTATGTATTGATAAGCACATGTACCAGATTTAAAGTATAGTTCTCTTGCTTATTCTTCCAAACCATAATAATATTAGTAGAACATGAACTGTTGTATGTTCCTAGTTGTTACTCATAGATTTCTCTAGCTACTACTACCTTGGGTGAGCATTGAAGTTTGGATATATATTCTCCCTATTTGAGACGCAGCTTACTGAATATGGTAAGCTATTCATGTGCGCATAATTCTAGCTCCTTCTCGAAGAGGTTTTGTTCTTAAAATTTGCTCTGGTATATAACAAAAGTAGTATTACATATTAAGTTCTAATTTCTTTTGGTACTCAACCAGATAGAGTGAAAAACCTTCGATGTTTACCTGGCCACAGTAGTTCAATCTTGGCATTTCCAGGTTCTTTAAATAAACATAGTCAACGAATTCTTGACTGTTTTCTAAATACTCCTGTGATTTCCACCTGTTTTTTGTTCCTGAATTACACTTTCCATTATACAAAAAATACTACTAAGCTTTTGAAATGGCTTCAATTTCCCTTTGACCATTCATTCATGAGAGATTTATTTCACTATTAATTAATTTCTCCACCTCCTATTTGAAATTAGAATTCATCTCTTAAGAGGCCATCTATGGTTATTCTCTAACAGTTGAATTGAGGTTCATTTGAGTATAAGGAGTGATACTAGTACATATAATACCGGCTTAGTTTTTCATTATACTGATAGTGGTAACTTGTAAGTAAGTTCCCAGGATGGTTGTAGAATTTAGTTGGAGTCATATGGCCGGGGCTAACTTCTGAAAGGTAATTTAGTTCAAATATTTTTTGTATTTCCGTATAACTATATTGCTGACCCTGATATTCAGTTGTTGCTTAGCATATTGATTATAGTAACATTCTTTAATTTCCCTGGTTCTTTCGAAGAATTATCTCACTTATTGATTTAATTTTTGTATTCAGTGGGTGTAAAGATTCACTTGTATATTCTGGGGCTCTCTTTCTTGAAACTATCCAAACTGTGGATAATAGCCGTAGTTTGCAAAAGAGTAGGATTATTCCATTTGAGTAGCAGAGGTGTTATAAGCAAATTCAGCTAAGGGTATTAGATATACCAATCGTCATGTTCAGTATTGACAAATATATAGAAATAGCTTCGTAGTACTTGGTTAACTCTTTCTATTGTTTAGTTAGTTTGAGGGTGGTACACTATTGACATTTTTCATTTAATAGTGAGTTTCTTGCTCAATGGCTCCAAAAGGTTCTCCTGTGAACCTTTCTTCTATATCAGATATGAGATCAGTAGGTCATGTAGGCTTCGTAGTCACCAGTTCTACTTATAAAATATGCTATTGTTGGTTGACTCCTCAGCTCCCCTGGAGAGATGCATAGTTGTGTTGTCCTCCTCAGGCTCTACCAGGACTAAAAACAATGCTGACTACCTCTATCACGATTAGACCTATACCTGTAGAGTCCAATAAGGTTCCCAGAGATAAGCTACTCTATTTAGGGTTGACTTCCGACAATTACCAGACTGGATTTGGAACCAATCTAAACCTGTTCCTAAACCTCTCAGTAGACCTTCGAGTGGCTCTCTTGCCACTGTAGGCAGGTAAGAGCCCGCCTATACCCGTTAGGTCTCTAATACAGCCAAAGTAAGTGACTTCCCTCAGGGTGGTCACCCGCACATCCCCTATCTATCCTAGGAGTAGCATCTAGTCGGAAGAACTGCTGTTATGGTTTCACTGTTTTGAGCCTATCTCCAATCCTTAGATTTAGTATGGAGATTCTCAACTATACAGGCATTGTGCCTCTGGATACCGCTAATTCATTGTTGCCAGTGGATCCTGTTGGACACCCGTTCCAGGACCCGGGCCGGTCTTGAATCCCACTTTGACCCTACTAAGACCCATTATACCTTTAGTCACCAGGGGCACCAGTAACATCTAATCCTGGGCATCCCAGTAGTCCTTCTCCCATACACTCCGATGGTTTCTCCGATGAAGGTAGGGTAATTGGGTCTCAAGATGGGGTAACATGATTTTGAAGTAGGGTAAGCTTACTCTGTTCTGCCCGAAATTTATACTGAAGTCCACCTAATACCTCTTAGAGTATCCGTGGAGGTTTGTGTAACCCTTCTATCATATACTTGAGCTCTGAGGAATTATACCTCCTAAAGGTTACCCTGTCTAACAAGGCAACTTTCGCTACAGTTGGTTATCATACTTATTATTAAGCATAGCTATTGCTATAGCTTGCCAGTAGACTCTTATACAAACCTTAGTCTACCATGCTATACTAAGTATATCAGGCCGAACTTACCATGGTTACGTCTTGGTATATAAGTTGGGCTGGTACGAGAGTCAACTGTAGCTACCTGTCCTAGAGTTGTTATAGGTAGAGAGTTTGTTGAAGAAAAGGTGAAAGAGAACATTTACAAGGGTAACTCAACGGGGGAATAGGTGGTGTGTTGGACAATCTTGGCATCACTCACCAATTAACAGAGGCATCCAGAGTCCTATAAACACCTTCCAGAGTCCAATTCAGGCCTGTCAGCATTTTATTCCGGACTTTGAGAGACATTTTAATAACCTGTATGGTTGTTAATTGTAAAATCGGCATTGTGAAAAGTAAAATGTGATTTAAGTGAGGGCTCAAAATCTGGGCACTTCTGTACTCCCAAACTGAGAAGATAGGGTAAACAGTGTTCCCCTAGGGACTCTTGGAGAAAACTACCCAGGACTAACAAACACATGAGTACATCAACAATGCTACTGCTTATATACTCCCAAACATGTAATAGCCGGTTCCCCTCCTATTTCGCTGTCGCTCATAGTCGGTAAAAGCAAGTGTGACGGAAAAGCAAGTGTGACGCGCCGGTTTTTGTTTTTTAGGAAAAAAATCCGCATAGCAACCGGCTTCAATAGACCCCCACCCAAACCCACCCAACCGAACACAGGCAACAAACAACAATCGACCCAGCGCGCTGACTCCCTCTCCTTCGGTAAAGCATATCCTTGAGCTTGCTCTCTGTCCTCCGAGTTCGCCTCCCTTAACCGAAGCTCCCCAAGAGCAATTTTCCCGGTTTCTCGGCCGGAGCGATTCCATTGCTTCCACTCTTAGCAAATGGAGCCGCTCCCAGTTGCAGGCTATACCCATTGCTCTCCCAGCAAGATGAATCTGGTTACGCCCCAGGCAGCACCATTGGGGGACCCCATGCCAGACTCCGAGTCTGTGGAAAGGCTTGAAACAAAGCATCGCTTGAATTGTGCCATGCAATGGCTGGAGGAGGAGCCAACTGAGAGAGCGGCCACGGCAGCTATTAACTTCAATAGTAAACCATCCTCAATCCGGATGCGTCAACTCCGGCTCCGTCATCAGCAACCTAATTCACGCGGTACCTTTAACCAACATGGCGGCAATAATTTAATCCTAACTACCGCTCAAGAGGAAGCTGTTTTTCGGTTTTCCTCTGAGGAATTAGAGATGGGACTTGGGGCTACTCCATCAGTCATTTATGCCGCTATCTCCTATCTGCGTCAGCAAGAGAAACTCAATCCCCCATCACTTGTCTGGTTTAGACAATGGTTAAAGAAGCACTCGAGTCTTCATACAATTGAAACCAAGCCTATTGCATACGTCAGACTTACAACCCACTCGGAAGAAGACTTAAAAACCTTCTTCGTCGAATATCAGAATGCCCTCTCCAAGTATGGAATTCGACGCGCAAAATACATCTACAATATGGACAAGTCCGGAGTCCGAGTCGGCTGCCCTACTGGCGAGATTGTCATTGTTCCCACTGAAATCAAGGAGCTCTATACTGCAAGCTCAGAAAACCGCCAGTCCCTTACAGTTATTGAGACGATATCCGCCGATGGGAGCACTCCTCCACCCCCTGTTGTTATCTGCCCTGGGGAGAAAATTATGGAGAATTGGATCCAAGACAACCTAAGTGGAGCTGAGGTTAATGCTGTCTCCCAGACTGGATATACCAATGAGGGTATAGCT
>Ga0307507_10007284_pt1 | contig 16203 bp, 3 predicted proteins | sample 7_EM_MG_FD_207223 | JGI IMG/M metagenome (GOLD analysis project Ga0307507, IMG submission 207223) | Populus trichocarpa ectomycorrhiza microbial communities from riparian zone in the Pacific Northwest, United States - 7_EM | ecosystem: Host-associated > Plants > Roots > Unclassified | place... | reverse complement strand
TTAACTTGTTAAAGCTATAGGTATCCCAAAATAAGGTTATACCCCTTAATTTCTATAGTGTAAAAGCGTATCTCCTGCGTATTTTATAGACTATTGCGGTTCTGGCTGGCCATTGGGGGGGGGGGGGTTTATTTCCTATAGTATAGAATTCAGTAGCCTTTAATACTTTAAACAGTGCGTACCTATCAGCCACTAAGGTCTAAATCTAATTCTTTTACTAGTAATTAAGAAATAAACCCTATGGTCACGCCGCTATCTATAAGGCAGTCTTGCGTTACATATTCGTTATTAACTTAAATGGAGATAGAAATAACCATATAGCAGCTTACTCCCTCCTTTTCTTACTGGCCTAGTATAAGGGAGTAAAGGTCCACTAGGCTCTCTCTTTTCCTAATTCTAACTCTTACTTTTTCTACTAGCAGGAGCGCTAAATATGGCCCTTTCTGCCGCAGTTATAGTAAACGCGTGTCTCTTAATTCCACTTATTTAGATTAGGTTTTTGCCTATTATTATTCTAGGGTTAATTAGCGTTGCTCTAAGGCTGTAAAGCCTGCTTACATTGCCCTTCTATAAAGCGGTTAGGTTAAAATCTTCCCCTATTATTAAAGCTAGGTTTAGTCCTATACTCTTTATTATTAGCGTCTCGTTCCTTTTACTTGCCTAAATAGTCTCTTTTAGCATTCTTAATCTAAGTGGCTTTAGAGATAAGCTTTTCTTAAGAAGTAGAAATTTCGTCCTTCTCCTATATAGCCTGTTAAATTTTAGGTTATAACTTGGCAAGTAGCTAATAAAGTTATATAGCGTCGTCCCATAGGTCCAAGTAGGGTATATTGTCTTTTAGCTCTTCCAAGTAGTTTATAAACTGGATTACACTCTAGCCTTCTTACTATTTGGTATTATGGTATTGCTAGTTATAATCTATTCTTTAATTAGTAGGGTCTTAGACCTAATTAACCAACCAAAACTTAAATTCGCTAAATTTAAGGGGTATAGTAAGTTTCTTCTTATAGCGTGTCTATAAACTCTTAACGGTGCCATATAGGAAGGTAGAAGTAATTAGTATCTAATTATACTTATTAGAGTAATGTTTTGGATTTAGCTAAAACTTAGTTTTATATTAATGGATAAAATAATTGCAGTTCTGGAGACTATTACTATTATACTTATTAGGTTCCTTTATGCGGAATTTAGGTTTATCTAATATTATAGCGTAGTATAGCGTTGCCCCTTTGAGTCTGCTTTATATCTAGGGTATCTATACTTTTCCTAATTGTCCTTGTAATTGTTCTTAGTAGTCTTAATATACTTATCTTAATTATATCCCTAACTCCTTTGTTTTTTATAAGGTCTTATATAGCGACCGCTCTAATAACTCCCTAGCGGTAATTGTTCCTAAGGGTCTTAAAAAGTTAGATAGACTAGCCGTAGCTTCTTAATTTACTCCTTTGCAAGTAGAGGGGATGCGCTCCTTTAGGAAGACTCTGCTAGCCTCTTGTGGTAAGGGCGTTGTTTTAGGGGGTAAGGAGGTATAGCCCGTTATTGTTAATTAATAGCCGTACGTTCCTTCTATAAAGGATTATAAGCGATTAAAATTATAAAAGACTAGTTTAATCAGAACGTATAATTATCTAATTAATAGTATAGAATAAGAGTTATAGATAAGTAGAAGGTAAGTTAAAGGTAGAACGAGTTTTATATATTAAAGAACAAATGCTTTCTAACCTCTTCTATTTAGAGACTAATTGCTAGCTCTTCTCTAGAGGAGAACCAGCTCTCTTTATAATCCTTCTAAGATATTAGTAAAACCCTTTACCCCTTATCTGTCCAACCATATCTCCTTTAGGACATTAGTGGGATATTAGTAAAACCTTTATCTGTCTTATCTGATATATACCTTTTAGGAGCGCCCATTACAGTTTCTATATTACTTTTTATCTATTATCTAATACATCCTTATTAGATACTTATAATATTTATTCTTAAGTATTTTATGCGTATTATATATATTATCTATCTATACGATCTATGCCAATATATAATATACTAGGTGCTTGTTACGGCGCTAGCACATTGCCGCAGATTGCCGTAAATTGCCGTCACGTGACTAGAGAATTGTACATAACTTCAAGCGGTTCTCCCCCTTCCCCTTCTCTAGCTTTAGATCCTCGTTTATAGACAATCCAATTATACAGGCTTGCGCGACCCTCTTGCCGTGCTCGTGCCTCAATTAACTAAGTCGCTAACATTATCTAAAGCTCGTTGCCACTCTCTTTTCCTAAGAAGGAACTTAAATATATCCATAAGACCATAAATAGAATAAGGAAACAGAATAGGACCCTAAGGATATCACTAAAACTAAAAGAATATGAATAGAACGCAAAACCTAAAAAATAGGATATATATGGACTAGAACCCTAGAAAACAAATTAATACCGGAAATTACTTAGTACCCCTATTGCTATGCCAAGAAATATAGCAGCTGGTAAAGCTGCTATAGGACCTGCAAATACCTCTGATGGTAAAACAGTCGCCGTTTTAATCCCCTAGGAAGAGCTTACAGCAGCTAATGCTAAAATTAAATGGCTCTAAGAGCTGCTTAAAACTAGAGATACCCCTATGCCTAGTAATAAGTTATTAGACACCTAGAAGCTTGCTATAGTCCTTAAGGCCTTAGCCTAATATACAGTATTAGCATTATTATGATTCGCGAAGGTTATAGACCCCCTATTACTTATAGATGAAACCAACCCTATATTTAATAACTAGAAGCTTTAACTATAGGACAAGCTTAAAGTTAATGCGGACTACTTTCCTAATACCTAAGTTAAAATGGTATATGTCTTTAGCTATACTGGCGGTAACGTATAGATATACCTATGTCTGTGATACGCCTAGGACTTAGCAGACCCCTTCCTCTCTAAAGAAGAGATGATTAACTACCTATCTTCTATTTATAAGGACCCCTTTAAAGTATAGAATGCCTAGCTTAATTATAAAAGCCTAAATATAAAAATAACAGAGACCTTCTCGGCCTTTTAGACCCGCTTTCTATACTTAACTGGACAGGCTTAAATCCCCTAGAAAGATCTAATGCTAAACCTCTTTAACAAGCTTACCCTAGACCTACAGCGCGCTATACTGCCAGTTTATACTACTATATAGATGCTTAAGAAACTTATGGACTAATACCTAGCTATTAACTAGGGCCTCCGTCAAATTAAGGCACATATTAAGCGGTACAAAACTAGAAGCTCTATTAACTAGAATATAAGTACTACTAGAACAGGCCGCAGCGCCCTAGTAAGACCTGCAACCCCTATAACACTAGCTGTATAGCCTGCCGCTAATCTAGCAGCTAGTTATACACCTAGTCCTGCTATAGGTCTAGCGAATTCTTGGCCTATAATTAGCAACCCCTATATATAGGCCCTTAGCGATTAGGGAGCTTGCTTCTCTTATGGCCAAAAGGGCCACATTGTAAAGGATTGCCTAATAAATACAAAAGTAGGCAAGGTTCTGTTAATCTAGGAGGATAGTATAGAGTTAGAAAAAGAGGAACCCTAGAGGAAGACTCCTCTTTAGGGTTAAAAGGGATTAATATATTATATATTAATCTAGGTCGGCTAGTTAGTAGAAGAAGCTATACTATCCCTTATACTTTATTCCGTAATAGATATTAAGTTTTAACCTCTACTTTAGCTAACTCTAGAGTAAATGCCTTTACCTTAATAGACACCTAATGTACTATAAAGCTGGCTAATTTTCTAAATATACCCCTTAAAGAACTGCCTAAACTAATTTCTATTTATAGGTATAATAGACGGATAGGGCTACCTATTATAACAATCTTGCGGATTTACCTCTGTGTTAACGGACGAAGGCAGTATAACATCCCCTTACTTATTACGGACCTAGGAAGCCACAATATAATTTTAGGAAGAAAATGGCTAGCCTATTTAGGCTTATAGCTTAACGTACAGAGTAGACGGCTTATCTGGCCTAAAATCCTACCCCTAACCCCTTCCTTTATAAAAGAAATTAGCATTATAATGGAAAACCTTATACGGCTATAGATAGACACTGTTTACTAGGCCGATACTATATATAGAGACTAGGCCTTTAAGAAAGATGTACAGCTTAATCCGCAATAGGTCCGCATACTATACTACCCCTAGACTACTAATATTATGCTACCAACACTAAAAACCTAGGAAGTTAGTAATAAGCTAGCTAGCTTAGGCCCTATATAGCTATAAATAACAGTAAGGAATATTAGACGCTATACTAAATATATAGACTAGAAAAATAACTTATAGAAGATAGAATAGGAGCTAAGGAGGGATATAAACCCTTAGCCGTAGAATATAGTCCGCGGAATGTCTATAAAGAAACCTATAGGCCTCCCACTAGTTAATATCTGCTATATTAGCGCTATAGGATTCTACTAGAACTTAATATAGCCTAATACTATTGCCTTTATAACTAGCTTATATAAAATTAATTAGATTATTAAAGATAAGGAAGCTCTAGCCTATAACTAGCTTAGTAGGGAAAGTAAGCTTATAGATAAGGAGCTAGTAGAACGGAAACTACTCCGCTAATACTAGAAATTTAAGGATATATTCTCTAAGATAGTATCTAATATACTTCTGCCTTACTAACTATATAACTATAAGATTAAGATTAAGCTAGATAAAGAAAACACTCTTAGCTATAGCCCCCTCTACTAGCAATCTACTAATAAACTATAGGCCACTAAGCAGTACCTTATTAATAACCTTAATAAGGGCTTTATTAAGCCTAGCCAAGTCCCCTTTACCGCACCTATTCTCTTTATAAAAAAGCCTAACGGCGGACTCTATTTCTGCATTAACTACTATAAACTAAATTATATAACCCGCAAAGACTAATATCTGCTGCCCTTACTTAAAAAAATACTAGCCTATATAAGTAAGGCTAAGATCTTTATAAAGCTTAATATCCACTAGGCCTTTTACTAGATTAGGATAGACCCTAAATTTAAAGATTTTACTATATTTTAGACCCGCTATAGATTATATAAATATAAAGTACTACCTTTTAGACTAACTAATGGACCGGCTATATACTAACAGTATATAAATAATGTACTCTTTAACTACCTTAATAACTTCTATACAGCCTACCTAGATAATATTATAATTTACTCTAAGAATAAACTAGAATATAAGGAGCATATCTATAAAGTCCTATAACAGCTCCGCGAAGCTGGTCTCTAGGCTAATATTAGGAAGTTATAATTTAGTATTAAGCGCACTAAGTACCTAGGGTTTATTATTAGTATGGACGGAATTAAGGCAGACCTAGAAAAAATGGCTATAATTAACTAGTAGACATCCCTACGGACCATAAAGGGGGTGTAATTATTTTTAGGTTTCTATAACTTTTATTATAGCTAGCTTCCCGTAGGAGCGGTCCGATAGATCAAGCAATAATAAGGGGCTATATTATGAGTAGGCTAAGGTAAAGGCTCAAAGAAAGGGGCGCGGTAGACGACTATGTATATATTCGGTCGTCAGGGCAACGTTGGGGCAACGTTGATCCGTAACCGACAACGCCTTAATGGTAGCTATGTAGACGAACCGTCACATTACCCCCCTTTAAGCCAGGAGGATCGCCCTTAATCCGCATAGTTAGGCTCTCCTTATCCGTCTTACCCTTCCATCCTTCTCTGCTTTATTATCTTCCTTTAAGGGCTCTAGATCTATGTCCTTGTAATATGCCTCTAGCCATTACAACAGCCATATGGGTGGTCCGGTATTATAGGGTCTCTTATTATGGAACGCCTTGATCTTATAGGGGGCGTTAACAAAGCCGTCTGCGTTATACTAGGTGTTGTCCAGGTCGTAGCCTACCCAGTTAACCTTATACTATAGCCTTCCATGATAGGTTCTACTAGCAAGGATCTTATTAATCTTATACTCCAGCTCGCCATTAATTAGGATTGGCTCCTCTAGCTCCCTGTTTTGGCCTAGTAGGGGGTTATTTAGGTCCTTTTGTAGTCAATTGGTATAAAAAACGTTTAATATCTTTATGTTTAGGGGTAGGTTAATAATATATAAGTGTCCTTTTATACCTAGAATTTTATAGGACCCTATGAGCTGTCTATCTAGCTTGATACTTGGTTAGTTGGTAGCCCAGCCCTTCCTAGTAATATATACTTAATTACCTACTCCAAAGTCTGGTTCGCGACGGTGCCTATTAGCTTGCCTTGTCTGCCGCTCTTAGGCCTTTACTAGGTTGTCTCTTGCCTATTTAACTACGTCCTAGGTCCTACGTACAAAAGCCTAAGCTTCTTATTGTATTAGCTTTTTATAAGGTGTTAAGGTTACTTGTATACGTTCCTCCCAGTTAAAGTAAAGCCTTAGCTTAAATCCTAGCTCTAGCTTGTATGGTGTAAAGCCAGTAGATTTATGCAGTAAGATTGCCTATGTAAAGTCTATATAGGGGAGGAGCTCTAACTAATTATCCTAGTAGTGGTTGATAAAGGGCCTTAAGCGTTAGTTAATGTACTAGTTTAGTACCTCTGTATTACTATTAGTTTATGGGTAACTGGATATAGAGAGCTTTTGCTTAATACTGGTTAGTTTACATAGCTTGTCTATAAAGGCTGAGATAAATTAGGGTTCTTAATCTGATATAACCATCTCTAGGAGGCCGCACACGCGCTAGATGTATTGGTAGTATAGGTTTGCTACGTTAGCTACAATAGCAGTTTTATAGCAGAGTAGTAAGAAGGCTCTTTTGCCTAGTTGATTAACGACTATAAAGACGTTGTTAAAGCCCTTTTTGTCCATTAGGAAGGATTTAAAATTAAAAGAGATGTGCTACTAGCAGCGTTTACCAATTGGTAGGGGGTGCAGCAGGCCTAGGGTTTTGTCCTAGGGTATATAGGTCCTTTTACAGGCCCTGCAGTTTCTTACATAGGTATTGTAGTCTAAGGGTAGTCCTGGCCAATAGTATTGGTCTGCCACGAGTTTCCTAGTCTTTGTCTTGCCTGGGTAAGCGGTTACCTAGCAAGAGTGTACCTCTACAATAAGGTAGGTATGGAGGCAGTTAGTATTAGGGACCATTAGCTTGCTAAAGCGGGTAAGTAGTCCTTCTTAGAGCTTCCAGCCCTTACTTGGCTAGCTGACGTAGCCCTATTAGCGACTTACTAGTTTAATTAGCCTAGAGTATCTAATTAACTAGCTTATATGGCTGCTATTCGCAATTTACTGCAACTGGGGGGTCCTTAGAGGTTGCCTCTAGTGTAGCAATTGTAAGGGCGGGGTTAACCAAGTATATAGTGCGTACGGCTACGTCCTTCTCTTTCTGTGTCTTTAGGTCCTCTTACTTTCGTAATAGGGTATCAGCCACTATATTCGCTATACCTGGCCTATAGGTAATCCGCATATAGAAATCAGCTAGTAGGTCTACCTAGCGGGCCTACCGTAGATTTAGCAGCCTCTTAGTTGTAAAGTACTTAAGGGCTTAATGGTCCGTAATTACTGTAAAGGGTATATACTAGAGGCCAATAAGGTGACCTTGCCATTCCCGTAGGCCTCTTATTACTGCTAGCATCTCTTTATTATGGATCTTATACCGCATCTCTTTAGGGGATATCATCTTTAAGAAGAATACTACTGGCTTCCAGGTCTTATTATCTTACAGCTGGTTTAGTACCCTAGCTACTACTCCATTACTTACGTCAGTCTCTATATGGGTGTCTTAAAACGGTAAGTAGTGCTTTATTACACTGCCTGATAGCATAAGGGCCTTAACTTACTTAAAGGCTTTAAGCTCTTCCTCCCCTAGCAGGTGCTATGCTTCCTTCTTTATAAGCTTACTAAGCGGTCATATAACTCGGCTGTAATCCTTTAAGAAGGCCCAGTAGAAGTTATAGAACCCTAGAAAGGATTGCACTCCCTTTATAGAGGTAGGGGGCTCCTAATCTCTAATTATAGCTAGCTTGTTAGTGTCTATAGCAATCCCATTAGTACTAATAATAAAGCCTAAGAACTTCGTCTCGGTAATGCTAAACTCGCTCTTCTTAATATCCGCTTATAGGCCTGCCTTTTAAAGCCTCTATAGGACCTTCTTAACGTGGATCTCGTGCTCTAATAGGTTGTCTAAATAGATTAGGATGTTGTCCATATAGGCTGTACAGAAATCGTCTAGGTAGTTAAAAAGGACGCTATTAATGAACCTCTGGAAGGATGTAGGGCCGTTGCATAGTCTGAAGAGTAGGATATAGTACTTATACGATCCGTACCTTATATAGAAGGTGGTTAACTTCTCTACCTCTTCCTTTAGCTGTATACGGTAGAAAGCCTGCCAAACATCTAACTTAGTAAAGATTTTAGCTCTTAATAGCCTTGTTAACGTCTCCTTAATTAATAGCAGCGGATAGCGGTCCTTTTTGGTAATTATATTAAGCTTCTAAAAGTTAACGCAGAATTGCTACCCCCCTCTAGGCTTCTTAGCAAATAGGACTGGAGCTATAAAGGGTACGTCGCTTGGTACTATATGTAATGGAACCTTGTAGTAGGAACTACGGTGGGTCCTGTTATTGGGCTGGGTATATAGGTAAGAACAAATTAACAACGTAATAATAACTGGTGGAGTGGTTGCCTAATAGATTAACTCCAATTGTATTCTAAGATTTACTACAAAGAGAGAACTATCTGGGTAGGGACTGTGGTCCTTTAAATACATAACTATACGCCTAAGAAATCCCTTCGCTCTGTTAATCTGTTAATCCGTTAATCTGTTGATCTGCTTATAGATCCTATATTCCTCGGATTCTATAGATTATAGATTAACCACGTAACCTTGGTTACTATTCCTTGTCACATAGTTCCACTAGCTCTATCCTGGACTATGCCTGTATTAACTAACTAGCTTCCTCCAACTCTTCTCCAAGTAGTCGTAATATTGTACTTAAGCTGTCCGTAACACCATCTCCCTCCTCTTTATCTTCGTCCTTGAAGATTCCTAATATCTCTAAGTTGTCTACTAGAGGTGTGATGTCTGTTTAATTAATTTGGTTATTATCCTTACTTATTATACCTAAAGCATCTTCTTCTTCTTCTACTGATTGTTGCAATTGTGTAGTACTTAAGATTCTTTTCTTAGGTAAGGCCATGCCTTCCTATTCTTGCTGCGCCGATAAGAAGTTGGTGTATATTGCGATTACGGCTCCCTCCGGTTGCCAACCATCCTCCTATGCCGAATGCACTAAGTTAAATGTTTGATTACTTTATAACGTTTACTTGGTGTTAAATGCTAAGTATGCGCGTCCTATAACTCTTAACAGTCTTTGGGTTCCCTAAGTAACTTATTATAGGGTCTTACGTTTAATTTAAGGCCGCAAGGCTTAAGAGCTCGCTTATGGCCGCCTGTGATAAACTTTGTTGTTCCGCTAAGGAATCAGCCTTGTTGCTAGAGGCTTAACGCCGTGCGTTAAAAGCATCTGCTCGCGCGTTTGAACTTTAATAGACTGCCTTTGCTCGGTTAACCTGTCTTAAGAAGGTATGTGAGAAGGTTTATTCCAAGGAGTTTCGCCTAGTTGAGTAGGGTCTCCGTAAACTGGAAGCGGAGGAGGCTAAGGCGGACTCGCGTTTACTAGCAAGGGAAACAACTCTAAGTAGCTCGGTAGGTGCTCCTCTTAGGTCCCCCTTAGGTAACTTATTCTTTGGTAATTTATTCTTGTTAATGCTGCCTAACCCCTTTTCTTCTAATACTCCTGTACCTTTCCTATAGCATTCTCTAGGTTGCTTAGTGGTTTCTAGGTAGTCTCACTATAGCCTATCTACTTTACTTTATACTATGTTTTATTATCTATATCCTTATGACTAATAATCTTTAAAACTTGCTATTTGTCTTCCTCTTATCCTCTATATGTGTCTGCCTTGTAAACTGGTGGCTTAATATCTCTATATGCTAGTTCTAGCATCGCAATATACTATATAGGGTAGATCTTTATTTTGGCTAGTAGATTTAACTTATATATAACTAATAAAATTCTTTACTTAACTTTAAAAGGTCCTAGTCTAACGTAGTCCAACTTCTTGCTTAGTCGTCAACTCTTGAAATTTTTGTATAGTAGCTATACTTTATCTCCCTCCTTAAGATCTAGTCCCTCAGATCTCTTAGTATTATAGTACTTTTTCATTCTTTGCTGTACTAGCTTGGCTATTTCTGTAAAGTCTATATAAAGATTTATTAACGTCTCTATTCTTTATTTGGCTGTGCTACTTGTCTTTTTTACTTAATATGGCGATAACGATGTTCTTGGTTTATATCCGTAATTCGCCTTAAATAGTAATGTCCCTATTCCTTCTTATGGTGTTGTATTATATGCAAACTATATAACTGGTAATAATAATACCTAATTATTCTGTGCGTGATTAATATAATGCCTTAGATACTGTTCTAGTATCTAGTTTAGTCTTTCTGTTTATCCGTCCGTCTGCGGATAATACACTATAGATATTGCTGCGCGAACTCCTTATTCTGCTAGGAACACTTTCTAAAATGCTGCTATAAATCTTGGATTTCTGTCCGATATAATCTTGTCTAGTGCTCCGTGTCTTGCAAATACTTCCTTTATATAGATTTTAGCGACATCTTCTACTGATATCTCTTTAATGTATGCTATAAAGTATCCCTACTTTGTTAGCTTATCCACTATTACTAAAATCGCGTTATAATCTTATCCTGTGATAGGATCTCTTAACTTTAGTAGTTTAATAATAAAGTCCTATAATATAACTTCCTATGGTCTTCCTGGTATTTTAATAGGTTATAGCCCTCTATATAGCTTATGCCTTGTTAGTTTATTCCTTTAGCAATTTAGATATTCCTTTATAACTTATCTTGCTAGTCCCTAAATTCCTTAAATAATGTACTCCTTTTAAAGTCTTAATACTAGTCCTATAGACCCGTTGTGTCCTTATATTATTTCCTTATAGAATTCCTTAATAAATTCTTCTGTAATAGACTTAGGTATATATATTGCTTCTCTATTTTTATATTGCTCTAAGTCTAGATTCTTTGCCTGTGCTTTTTAGATCTTCTATATCTAATTACTCTTTAGTAATTTATAGATCTGACTTTTTTTAGTTGCTATAATCTTTAGATAATTATACCTAATTAATCCGTCTTGATCCTTTTGTAATAAAGCTCCCAATAGCTTTTTATTACTTTATAGTTTAGCCTTTCTGCTTAGAGCGTCTGCTTGTGCATTGTCTATATCCTTAGTATATTGAATTTTGAAATAGTATTCTATAAGCATTTCCGCCTATCTAACCTATTTTTAGTTGAGTTCCTTTATTGTTAGGAACCCTATAAGGTTCTTATAGTCCGTCTTAACCATAAATGGTTTCTCTATGCCTTGTAAGAATGCTCTCTATTTTTTAAGTACTATAACTATACCTAACAACTCCTTATTGTAGATATTATAGTTTAACTCTAGTAGTGTTATCTTTTAACTATAGTATGCTACTAGGTGCTATCCGTTCTAATATTTCTATATAAAGTATGCCCCTAGTGCGAAGTCTAATATATCTGTTTTTATAACCGTCTTTAAACCTGGTTGATAGATCTTAAGAACTAGCTCTTAGGTAAATAACCCTTTAACTTTCTTAAATAGTTCTTATTGCTCCTTCCCCCATGCCTATAGTTCTTTTTTCTTTGTTAACTACGTAAGTGGCTTAATATCCTTTAACTATTGCGCTATAAACCTTCTATAATAATTGCAAAACCCTAGGAACGATCTTAACTATATAACGTTCTCTGGTTCTTGCTAATTTACTATAGCCTCGATCTTTTTTAGATCTATACTAAGTTGGCCTAGTTTAATAATAAATCTAATAAAATCGGTCTTCCTAGTAAAGAACTCGTATTTTTTAATTACTACTGGCATCTATTCTTTTTATAGTATCTTTAAGACCTATTTAATATATTCTCTATGCTCTTCCTTACTCTCTAAGTAGATAATAATGTTGTTAAGGTATACTATAACAAATTCATCTAGGTGTTCTCCTAGCACACTATTAATTCGCTTCTGGAATGTTACTGGTGCGTTTATAAGCCTAAATTATATAACTAATAGTTTATATAGTCCTTCCTTTAACCTAAAGGCTGCCTTTTATTTATTACCTTCCTTGATCCTAATCTAATAATACGCCCATCTTAGATCTATTTTTATAAAAATCTTTATATTACCTATCCTGTCTTGGATTTCGCTAATTAAGGGTAAAGGATATCTATCCTTCCTAGTAATGCTATTTAACTGTCTATAGTCTATACACATCCTAAGTTTTCTGTTTTTCTTTAGGATGAATAGTACTGGATATCCTGCTAATAACTGTAATGGTCTAATATATCTCTTACGTAAGTTCTCCTAGACAAACTCCTTAAGCGCTACTAACTCTATTTTAGTAAGCTTATAAATTAGAAAGAACTTTAAACTTATTCCCTCTTCTAATTCTATCTTATAGTCCCATACTATATACTCTAATAGCTTTTTACTTTCTGGTAACTATAACTTTTTACCATACTTATAGTATCTCTTTGGTATATAACTTAAGCCTTACTTAGTCTCTTTATATATCGCTCCAACTTAGTACTATACTAACTTAGTTTACTGTCGCACTTTGCGCTATTAAGTATCCTTAATATTAACCTAACCTATAACCTAATTAATCTTTAGATTATACTCCTATAATTAAGGTATCCCTAGTATTTGTTATAAACGCTTTAAGTACAATATTACAACTACTTAGAGAGGAGTCGTAGGAAGCTAGTTGGTTAATATAGGCACAGTCCAAGATAGATCTAGTAGAACTATATGACGAGGAATAGTAGCTAAGGTTATATAATGTAATCTATATAATCTATATAATCTATGTAATCTATAGGATAAAGTAAATAGAGTAGACAGAGCAAATAGAGCGAAGGGAATTCTTAGGAGTACGGTTGTGTATTTAAAGGACCATAGTCCCTACCCCAATAGTTCTCTCTTTATAGTGAATCTCAGAATACAATTAGAGTTAATCTATTGGGCAACCACTCCACTAGTTATTATTATATTATTAATTTTGTTCTTACCTATATACCCAGCCTATTAATAGAACCCACTGTAGTTCCTACTACAAGGTTCCATTACACATTCACTATCAAGGTTATAGTATTAAACAGAGAAATTAAACAACATGCTACTAAGAGCAGCACTAGTTATAACGGCGTCGGCAACAGCCACAACCTTAGGGCCAGGTGATACCAGTATAGACAAGGGGGATTCTTAAGTGGTTACACGAGGTCAGTTATAGGAAATGGTTAATCACTTATAAGATAATAATAGGATACTTAAAGAACGCATTAATAGAATTAGAGTAGTAAAGATTAAGTTACCTTTAATTAAACAGTTCTTAGGAGAGAAGTTAAAGCTTAAAGAATTTCTTACATAAATACACTTTAAGGTAGTATAGGAAGGAGCAAAGTTAGCAACATTGTTAGATTAAGTAGCCTATATAGGATTGTTCCTAATAGGGAGGGCACTTAAGTAGTTTGAGCCGTATCTTATAGAAGTATAGGCTAATAGCATAACAACTACTAACTAGGATGTATAGTATATATTTACTAGTTAAAACAGGTTTACAGAGCAACTAACACAGATATTCGGAGACCTAGAGGCTATAACCATAGTAGAATAAAAGCTTTAGAACTTAGTACAACGCACTTTAACAATTAAGTATATAACACAGTTTTAAACACTAGCTATGCAGGTTAAGTGGAATGACAAGGCGCTTATAGCATAGTACAAACAGGGACTTAAGGCTAAAGTCCAGGACGTAATTATCCTAATAGAAGATGCGGATACTCTAAAAGAGTTAATAGATTAGTTAATAAAGATTAATAACAAGATCTACTAAAGGGAACAAGCTAAGAGAGGGTAAGACAAAGTTCTATAGTTATATAAGGCGTAGAGTACGTAACAATAGACATAAAGTTAAAAACTATGGAATGGCGCAGAGCCAATAGACCTAAGTGGTACTAAAGAAACCTAAAGATAGGAAAAGAAACTATAGAAACCCAGAGGTTAAGGATCTAGTAATTAACGGACTAAGAAGCAGAGGCCAAACCAGGGATCTTAGCAGCAGAAGATGTTTAGGCGGACTCCATAGTAAAAAAGATAGTTTAAAGATAGAGCTTATATAAATTGCGGAAAATAGGGTTATTTTGCCAGAGACTATAGAGGTGGTTAGAGTAACTATATAGTAAAGGGAACTAGACTAGCAAACGGCACATATATATAGAGGGACAACGGTGCACTGTAAGGAACAAAAGAGTGTTTAATTAACAGTTTTGCGTATTATTACAACAACATATACTAAATTTATGAGGATGCTAAGTACGGCGTAAGCTATTAGCTACAAGAGCCATTATTATCTAAGTTTAAAGGAACCAACAAACTAGCTCGCAGATTGGATATTAAGGACGACGAATTTAATATAGGCAAAGCATTTACCAACAATAAGGCAACGAAGGCAGCTTACTAGGAGTATATAGACCTTAAAGAAGTTAAAATAGAAGTAGAGACTAAAACCATCACCAAATAGGGTTTAGTAACGGACATTATAACACTATTGGATACAATTTCTATTGCTTTACAAGACAATAGGAGTAATATTTAAAAGAAACTAAGTAAGTAGATAACTGCTAGTGCTAGCTTATTACTTAATAAAGGCAAAAGGCCACAGGCTTAAGATTCTTAAGAAGAGATATAAGAAGCTTAAGACTTTTAAGACGAGATAAGACACACCTAAGAACCTATAATAGATAAAAACCAATAGGAAAAGGTAGTAACTTAGTTTAGTAACAAACAAATAAGTATAGGACGTAAGTTTAAGAACTATAAGTTCGGAGAACAAATAAGAACGTTAGCAATTTTAGGTAAACGCAGTATTTAGCCTAAAGATTAAATAGTTAATACTAGGATTAAGAAACAAGACAACTATAAAGATCCAGCTGTAAGACGTAAAAAATAAGAAACTATGGATAAGTTTAGAATAAGAATCATTATATAGCAAGAGCAGAAGCTAGATAAGAGGTTAGCTATGCTAGGTTATATAAGGGACAGAGCACCCCTATAAAGAGTTACTAATAGGCCGAGTATAGGAACACCTAGGGTAAAGTAGTTAGATAAACTAGAATAAGAAGAGGATCTAGATATTCCAACCCAGTTTAAAGAAAGATATACTAAAGGATGTTATAATACAGCGATAATAAGGTACTTTCTAATAGATAGACTATATACACTAAACCAGTTGTATGGAAAGTGGTATAGGCAATAACATAATAACAAATAGGAAGATTTTTATATATAGCTAGACGAAAAAGTTGTTTAAGACCAACCTATTACGGAAAAACGCATAAGTTATATTAAAGGAGTATTAATTATAATATTAAGGAACCTAGAAGAGGGATCTAGGGACTAAAGAAGTAAGTAATAAATTTTAGTACCCACAGTAGAGATACCAGTGGTTAGGTTAACTAGGTATAGATTTAAACTTAAGGATAAAGATAAACTAAGAGTTAACCTAAAATATACAGCGTATTATATACTATTGTGGATAGCTTGTGTGGATAATATATGTAATATGCATAAAGCACTAAAAGATAAGAACCAGAAGTACCTAACAAGAATATATTAGGCACTAAAGGAAAAAAGGTTTAGGAATGCTAAGTATATATATAGTTAGCACCTAGTAGAAGTATAAGGTTAAGGGGACTTAATACTTTAACTAAGAAGATTCCTTACGGAAGAATGCCTAGACAGATAATAGTGGTGGGAGTGCCTAGAGAATACTTTTTTTTTTTTTTTTTTTATATCCGTTGTATTATACTACGTACAATACTGCGCATGCAGCCTCTAGGCTATGGCGCTATAGTTCTATATACATGAATCCTTTCTAGGCAGCTTAACATATACTAGTAGCTATATCCTAGTAGTTTATAAACCCCTCAAGGTTTATAGCTCCTTAGTAAAGTACTAAGTTACTACAACTATTAGGTAATAAGAAAACGGTAGAGAAAACTATAAGAAATCCTAACGCCTGTCCTTGTCCTTTTGCAATTTATTTCTGTTCTTTTGCTCTCTAATATCTTTTACTAAGA
>Ga0307507_10007283_pt1 | contig 16204 bp, 17 predicted proteins | sample 7_EM_MG_FD_207223 | JGI IMG/M metagenome (GOLD analysis project Ga0307507, IMG submission 207223) | Populus trichocarpa ectomycorrhiza microbial communities from riparian zone in the Pacific Northwest, United States - 7_EM | ecosystem: Host-associated > Plants > Roots > Unclassified | place... | reverse complement strand
TATGCATCTTAGAAACCTAACTGGATGATATCCGCATATGGGGTTCATGTAATGTTCCAATACTTTGTGATGCACTTCAATTAAGTGTTCTAAGCTAGTATATCAACTTTGAAGATATTTGGTTAAGCCTTGCAAATGTTATTCCATAGTTATTGAAATAGAATTTAGAGAGAAATACTATTTGCCAGCAGCAACCATGTACACTACACATGCAGGATAAGGCTTAAAGCTCTAGTATATGGTCTGACCATCTGGTCAAAGCTATAGTATAAACCTTAGCCAGCCTGGGCCGGGGAATTAGGAGTTTTCACATCTTAACTAAGAAAACATGAGGTAACCGCCTCCTGGGTGGTGGTGGGAATCGATAGGGTAACGATACTATCTCCATACCAAAGTGTGGTATATAACCAGACTAAGTACCGGAGGCTTAGACGAAGTTGTTGTAACAAGCTTTTTACAATATCGGAAGTACCAAGTAGTTGAGTCTTACTGGATTCTCGAAGCGAGCTGAAGAACCAACTGTTCAACCAAGTATAATGAAAACTCTGTCTGTCGAAGTCTGCTCTCTCTAAGTTTGGAGAATAGCAGGTCTCAAATAGACTTGTCAGGCTAACCGGAGCTTTGTAAACAATAAGCATAAAGACTCTCAAACGGTAGCCTTGAAAGGTTACATGAAACATATAAAGTATCAAACGATATCGTGATACAATGAATAAAAGATACTGAGTATCAAACGATACTCGAAATCAAACATCAAACAGGACGAGTATCAAACTCAATCATAAAACATACTAAGTATCAAACGATACTCGAAATCAAGCATAAAGCATCATGAGTATCATACTCAATCATAAAACATACTGAGTATCAAACCATACTCGAAACCAACCAGTAAAGCATACCAGTTACACCCCAAAAACAAAATGAAAATATCATTTCCAATATAGAACAAAGAAACCTAAATCTCCTCGCTATCATAGTCGGTGTCCAAATGGGGTTCCCAGAAACTCAAGTCCACCACTCGCTGCTTAGACTGCTGCTCATAATCATCCTTAGTAGGAGTAAAACATACCATAATATAAGCGGAAAAAACAGTAGGAAATTCCTCCCCTGGCATGTTGTCAGTCTACCATGCCTGAACCAGGTCCACCGCGTTCTCAAGTCCTTCCACTGGCTCCCAACTATTCTCGCTATTGGGGTACCCTTTCCATATCACCAAGAATTGTCCTCTGCCATGTCTCCTCCTATGGTCAAGAATGGTCTCAACCTCTCATTCCTTCTCGTCATCAATTAAGAGAGGTGCTGGTTTGGTGTGGGCCCTTCCAGGGAATCTTTCATCATAGTTAGGTTGGTAGGGTTTGACAACTGAGTAATGGAATACTCCTTTCTGCCGCCGATATATCCTCGAATCCATACTAACTGTGTAGTTCTGGGTATGTTCATCGAATTCGGTGACGATAAAGGGGCCTCTATATCCTGGTTCTAATTTTCTGGACTCGCCAGATTCCGTCACAAATTGGTCACCAAATATCATTATTATTCCCCCAATCTCAACAGGCTTAACATCATCTCTTCTCTTAGCCGCAGTCCTAGTAGATCTAACTCTTGCTAGCTTCAGAGCTTGGTACGCGGCATTCCTGATTTCCTGGTGTCTGTTGTAATAATCATCAGATGCAGGAACCGCGGAAGGGTGGACTACTAGGTAGGTGTCTAAGAGGGGGTAGTCTCGACCATACACCGCTTTGTATAGGGACATGTTGATAGTATCAGAGTGGCCAGCGTTAGAATATGCCGCCACTGCAGGGAGGGAGGTGAGCCAATTGGTTTGGCGGAGGTTGGTGACTTTCTCAGGGCAGTTTTGAGCTCCCTAATCTTCCGTTCAGCCTGCCCATTCGTTTGGTGATGACCGGGAACAGCCATAATGTGTTCGATGCCCATGGTCTTAAGTGTCCGTTTCCAGAACTTAGAGGAGAATCGTGGGTCAGCATCACTGACAATCGAGGTAGGTACTCCATGAGGCGAAAAAATATGGTGCCGCAGTAGCTCAGTAGTTTGTACTGCCGTTGCAGTAACCGATGTTGGGATCAGCCAGCAGAATCCCACTGCTCTATCGACCACTACAAGGACCGAATCCGGGCCCTTCAATTTGGTAAAGGGACCTATAAAATCAATATCATAATTAGCAAATATTTCGGAGGGGAAAGGAAGTGTTTGGGTATCACAGGCTGGCTGGGTGTTGCGTTCTTTGTTGGCTTGGCATAGCTCGCATTGCCTGACAAAATTCCAGAAATCCTTTTGCATTTCTGGTTAGTAGATATATTTGGATGCATACCGGAGGTTCCTATCCGCGCTGTGGTGGCCCTTGGTAGGGATCTCGCTAATCATTAGTTCCCTAAGTGTTTCCCCATTGATACCGTGTCCCTTTGGTATGTAAAGGCAGTTCTCTCCTCCCCTAGTGGTGGCATGGAGTAGGCCATTCCTGATGCAGGAGTGTTGCATCTTTCCACCTGGGGAGGTGTTGCTAGAATCTTGAGCCAGTTGGTATACAGGGTCGTTCCGGTACCCTTTGATCATCTGCTCCCTCCATATAGTCTCCATCTTGTTCATAACTTGAACCACATCTCTCTCATCCACCATTCTTTCCCACCTGGTAACCTGACTTTCATCCTCTTCTGCAATATCGTTGTATACTTGGTAGAGGTTACTGTCATGGTGGGGTAGCGTTGGTGGTTCAATAACTGGGATAACGTTGTGGGAGGCAAGCGGTACTCCATAGCGGGGCTTGGTAGGTGAGAGTCTCGGGGCCTGGTGCACCGGGCACTCAGGCCTTTCGCAGGGGACATTTGTAGTAGTGCAGCCCAGGGCTTCATATAGTCTTCTTTGGATCTGTGACAGGTCTGGTTGAGGTCGAGGGGAGAGGATCGTTTCCTCATCGAGCTTGGGATCCATAGCGTCTTGCATGGGTCCTTCCTCGGGATCATTGAGTGGGGGGCTGCTATTCAACTCGCCTGCATAGACCTTATTGATAATATTATCATCTTCATGGACAGGGCACACTAGTACGAAACAATCTGCCCAGTGTTGTGCTGAATGTGTTTTTGCCTTCTCACTCCGGCCGCTGCTGATGCTCCCATAGTCACCCCAATTGTTGATAGGGTCCTTGTTCCTCTAATCGCTGAAATCAAGGCCAGCTCGATAGATACTGCAGTTGCTGTTGCAGTCCGAGGGGTTATGGTTGTAGTTGACCTTGAGGGCTACGAATCGAGACATGTCTTCTGGATCGGATTCGGTGAAGGGGGTAAGAGGAGAAGTCACGTTTTCTGAATCTTCTTGACTAGGGTTTTGCACTGTATGGGGATAGCTTTTGTCTTCTGTGTAAAGGCGTGAAATGCGTCTACTAAATAGTTCCATTGTCCTGCCCGGTATATGATTGTTGTCCTAAACTGGGCTATGTATCCTCGCCACCTAAGTTGCTTCTGTGTTGGTGTTCTACGTGTTTTGAGGTACATCAGGGGCTGGTGATCAGTGACTATCGTGAATTCGTTTTCTGCCAGGAGGTGATAGAATGCTGTAAGGGCGGCAACTATCGCCAATGGTTCCTTTTCTCTGGTGGCATAGTTCATCTGGGTGTTAGAGAACTTCCTACTGTTGAGTGCTGCCGCTCTGGCTGTATCAGCCCTGTCTCCTTGTCCTACCCAAGCACCAACTCCTGTATCAGAGGGGTGGGTTATCAACCATAGTGGTAATGCTGATTCATGGTCGATCGGTTTCATGCTCTGGTTGTGTGCTGCGCCTCGCTTAACATTATCCATGGCGTGATCATGTGTTGCAGTCCAGACAAACTCCGCTGTTCCAGTAAGCGAGGTCAGGGGCGCTGTGATAGACGCCAAGTGTGGTATAAATTGGCTAATGTAATTGACAACTCCGAGAAATTCGTGTAACTGTTTCTTGTTCTTTGGAGTAGTCCACCCTTCAATTCTCGCGATCTTCTCAGGTGATGCTCTCAACCCCTGATCGTCAATAATATGGCCTAAAACATCCATGCTTGCGCCAAAGAATTCCCATTTCTTTCTGCTAGCGTAAAACTGGGCTGGTTTTAGTTTATTGCACTCCATTGCGATGTGTTTCAGATGGTCTTGTTCTGTATCGGAATATATGAGAATATTGTCAATATAAGCCCTCATGAATTGTCCCAGATAGTCAGCGACTAAGTCAGACATTATTCGGATAAATGTTCCTTGTGTATTCATATCTCCTTGTAGCATTACCTTGCTAACAAAACATCCGAAAGGTGATTTGAAACCTTTCTTACCAACATCCTTGGGTTCTACCCTGGTGTGGAAGTAGGCCTCACTGAGGTCCATCTTGCTTCGGTATCACGCTCTTTCTAGGAGTTCAGGATTATTCTTGGCTTTGGAATCGTTTCATTGTCTTTGATGATTATCTCATTCCGTGCTCTGAGATCGACCAGTGGTCTGATTCTGATTTCATCTTTCTTTTCTAGAGCGAAGATAAGTGCTACTCCATGGACTGCTTTCCGTTCCATAATCCCTTGTTCAACCTTCTCATTGATCCATAAACTCATGTCCTTCGCCCATCTTTCTGGAATTGAGTAAGTTGGTAAGTTCCTTGGTTCCTTTCTAGGCATTAGGCGGATTTCATGGTTTATCTTTCTAAGTGGTGGCAGTTCTTCTGGTATGGCTTGTGGCAACCCCGCTGGGTGTTGGCCCATTACATCTTCTGTACTGACCACAGCTGCTCTGATATGTCCGCTGGTTGGTGTGCAGTAGATCCTTATTCCTAATTTGGGGAAGTCAATAGCTAACCCCCCACATTCGATTATAGCTCCTTTTTGTTTTAGGAATGGCATTTCTATAAGAGCGTCGTACTTCGCCAGGTTTCCTACTAGCATTTTGTTTCCCTTCTTCTGCAGTTTTCCAACTGGTAGGTTAAAAGTGCATTCTTTATTGCTCTCGGATGGTCATCCCTTCATGGCCATGGGTATCTTGGTTGGTTCCTTCAATTCTATGCATGGTATACCGTTGGTAGTGACAAAGGCAGCACTAATAAGGTTTGCTCCAATCGTACTTGTATCAAAGTGGACTTTTGCTTCTTTTCCATTAATGAACATAGTACCCTTCAGTGTATGGTGTGCCTCAATTGTGGTAGGGCGAGTGGTTTTTTTAGGGGCATAGCTCTCGAGTTCCAGGGTATTGATGTATACCTCATCATATTCGCAGGATCCTCTTGCTAGATTGGATGAAGCTTCCTTCTTGACCTTCGCCTTTCTTTTATCCTTCTTGCTTGGGCAATCCTTTGCCATATGTCCTTCACCACCACAAGTAAAACAGACTTTTTTCTTTCTTTGTTCCTTCTTTTTGGCGGAGTTGCCATCGTTATTGAACTTCTTCTTTGGTTTATGTTCTGTCTTCTTGTGGGTGGATTCCTGGGATTGTTTATCATATCGTTTCTTGCCATAGGCTACTGTACTTCGATGGATAGAGTCTAGTCTTTCTGCCATAGCAATAACAGTGTTGATATCCTCGTCTCTGGTGTACTGAATTTCCACCTCTTGCCGGAGTCTGGGTACATACTGCCAAGGAATTGTTGTATGAAAGCATAGTCACTTATCAAGTTTTCTGGTAGCCGTGATCTATGCCTGAGTGGATCTGTAGATATGATAGATCTCTTCTGTACTTGGCCATTCCACGATTGCCTGATGCTGTGGAACTTCTGATAGGTATCATCTTTATGGTTGAATGATTGGAATCGTTCCTAGTGATAGGTTACCAGTAGGTCTCTTGTGAGGTTTTCTCCAAATGGCTCTACCGCTTGGAATGCCGCTTCTTGGGCTCATCCTTCTGTATAGACAATCCAGTAGTTTCCTGATCCTGCAGCATTATGGGATACCTTGTGCAATCGTAGATAGAGTTGGAGTGAGTTGTACCATCTATCAAATGCCTCCGGTTTGAGGTCTTCGCCATCTCCTGTGAATTTCTTAGGTGATGGGACCTTGATGCTAAGCCTTGGTAAAGGCTCTGGTACTGGTTCAGGACCTGGTCCGCCAGGTCCTTCACCATGGTCAGACATGTCGTCTGAGTCGTTGCTTGAGCTCTCTGGATTGCCTACCGGTGCCGTTACTGGGGGTTTGCTGGTTAATGATTTTTTGTGGAGACACGTGAACCCGCCGGGGGTGACTGTCGCTGCTTTTGCTAGTTCTGTTGCTGACTCCGCCTGACCTCGCGGAATGCTATCTCTGGCTAGTTGCCTAACTGCTTCGTCTATTGAGAACTTTTCCTTTGTGGGTGCTTTGACAAATCCTCCCTGTTTGTCGCTAGCTCGTTGTTGAACCTTCTTCTTTGGAGGTGTGCTCCAGCTGGGTCCCTGGTGTTCTTCAATCTAGATAACTTGGTGTAGTTAAAAAAATGTAACCGCCGCCTGGGTGGTGTTGGGAATCGATAGGGTAACGATACTATCTCCATACCAAAGTGCGGTATATAACCAGACTAAGTACCGGAGGCTTAGACTAAGTTGTTGTAACAAACTTCTTCCTATATCGCAACTCCCAAGTAGTTGAGTCTTACTGGATTCTCGAAGCGAACTGAAGAACTAACTGTTCAACCATGTATATTGAAAACTCTGTCTGTCCAAGTCTGCTCTCTCTAAGTTTGGAGAAGAGCAGGTCTCAAATACACTTGTCAGGCTAACCGGAGCTTTGTACACAATAAGCATAAAGACTCCCAAACGGTAGCCTTGAAAAGTTACATAAAACATATAAAGTATCAAACGATATCTTGATACAATAAATAAAACATACTGAGTATCATACGATACTCGAAATCAAACATCAAACATTATGAGTATCAAACTCAATCATAAAATATACTGAGTATCAAACGATACTCAAAATCAAACATAAAACATCATGAGTATCATACTCAATCATAAAACATACTGAGTATCAAACGATACTGGAAACCAACCAGTAACCCGTACCGGTTACACATGATATATTAGAAGCAAAATTTTGCAGCTTTGGAGTACAGAGACGAAATCCCCTAATTCCCACGCCCAGTGTGGCTAACATTTATACTATAGCTTTAACCACACTGTCAGACCATATACTAGAGCTTCAAGCCTTATCCTGCATGTGTAGTCTACATGGTTGCTACTGGCAAACAGTATTTCTCTCTAAATTCTATTTCAATAACTATGGAAAAACATTTCTAAGGCTTAACCAAATATCTTGAAAGTTGATATACTAGCTTAGAACACTTAATTGAAGTGCATCACCAAGGATTTTAACCTTACATGAACCTCATGTGTGGATATTATCCGGTTAGGTTTACAAGATGCATATTTTACTATCCTAGGTTTTTGAGTCACTATACCTTCCCCAATTGCTATAAACAAATACTAAACCTGTTCATTCATCAAATACAAGATCTATGAGATCTTATTATCATTTTTAAACTATGATTTATATAGCTAGTTTCAATTTTCTTTACTATAATTATAAGTAAGAAGCTATTTCACACAGTTAAACATAAAGTGAGTATACAAGAGGCATTTTTTATTATTATTAAATAAACACTTCAGATTCTGATTCTCCCTATTTAAAAGTACCTTCCAAACAATTTTCAATAGGGTAGCACTACTATTTATTGAGATAAAAAAATATACATTTGATTTTCCAGTGGTTGCCATGGTGAGCCGCATAGCGTTAGCGAGCCCCTAAGCCGTGAATTACGTTACACCTGACTCGCCTGCAGTATATCTGAGGCTAATAGGAGCCAAGCAGGCCACCGCGAACACTAACGATATGCGGAGGTACGGCACCCAGGTTTTGTATGTTCCACAAGCGAGGTTTGCTGCCCTTACCTCCTGTGGAAAATCCAAAACTTAGGAGCTGTACCTCCGTAGTACCGGTTGCATGGAATGCGTCAGCTATCCAACAGGGAATACTGCCGGTATCCCAGAATATTTGCTTCCCCACTGTTATCGTTACAGATAACAGCGGAGACTCAGCCCCAGATAACAAAGTGAGTGTGATACCGTAAAAAAATCTCAGGAATAACGAACTCGCCTGGGCTAGCCATGCAGCAATTTTCAGTGCTTTGAATGGCCCAAGAGGCTGTCTAAAGATGCTTGCCGAGGTTATCCGACCTCGTTCGCAAGCTCTCCGTCAATCGGAGAGTCTGGTTTCGCCGTACGACCAGCCCGGGCGAGTTCGTTATTCTTGAAAATTTACGGTAACCTCCGTGGTAAGGTACCTGGCTCCATTTGGTAACAGACAGGCCTTCCCAAGCATCGAGCGACGTTGTCCTTGAGGGCGCCATTAAACGCTAGAAAACTATTTCTACCGATCCAATACAATTCTCTATAAGGTTAGAGACAAGGCTTACGTTTTCCGATTTTTTTTTTTTAATCATCCCCCAAGTATGCCGGCCGTCGCGCGAAAGAAGCCTGAGTCAAGTGATAGGACATTGGGACAATATTAATCGATAAAAGAAAGAAAGAGAGTTGTTGTCTTAATCTTTTCCTTTTTATCCATAGTTGCGCCTGGGACCGCCCTTTTTCATAGAAATCAGTGGCATCAATAATGTTATACACTAATATGACTCTTGCGATTCCCTAGTCGTTCCAATTAGACTACCGGTAGCAGATACCGTAGTAATTCGATATATTTTATCTTGGAAAAGCCACGCCGAGCATCTAGCAGATAGCCGGACATATTCGTAGTTTTCTGCAGGTTAAGATAATGCTTGCAACACTGTAATAGTAGGAAGCCCCGTGTGAGAACATGTGATAGCCTCAGCACCCAGCTATCGTACTCCTTGTACTAATAATGAAGAAGCATTTTTAAAAAGGATTACCTATGACACCGCCAAAATTTTGCCTAGTGCAATGGCAACATCCCTTAGCACTACTTGTACAAATAGTGTTTTTTCCAAAACCGCACTAGCTCTATTAGGGATCGGATCTCTTGCTCGGCAACCGTCTACTACGGAGGTATATGTTCCACAGAGGGTAAGGGCAGCAAAACCCGCTTGTGGGACATACAAAACTTAGGCGCTGTACCTCCGTAAGCGAGCAGAAGCCACTTTTTAATATCGTAGCATCTCCAACTCAGGTGTTCTATCCCGAGCAGCACAGGTACCAATAGAATTCCTTTTCAAGCTCTATTCTAAAATGCCCAATAAGATTCAAATTGGAGGGGTAAAGGAAACACGATAGGCACTGGCTTGCCACCCCGGTGGTACAACGATTTTAGCACCCCCGGTGGTATGGACAAAAAGTGTCATATTGGAGGATGATACAGTACCGTAGTCTATAAAAGGGACGGCTCATGCTGGCTTAGCAGCAGTGAGAGAAACTTCCGGGCGGGGGTGAACCAGGAGCTCACGAATTTTGGACGGACTTCTTCACGCTTATCATCTATCTATTTGTTCTAATTGTCTATAGCGAGCCGTAGTGTGCCACAAATTACTAACCCCCCCAAAAAAACCCAAGACAAATACTGACTTATTATAACGAACAGGGTAACAGGAATAAAGACGGAGAACAACCAGAACTCCAAAGGAAGAAAAGGAAGAAGGCGAAAAAAAATAAAAAAATAGATACATAGCAGATGGCCAGAAAAAACTAGAAAAACACCCTTATCAAAGTCTATTTACATCCAAATCAAAGGAGGTCTTGCCTACGCCAATTTCCCACAGGGGGATTTATTTACGAAAGGGAATGTGTCAGGTAGCAGAGAGAAAAGGACGCAAGCGAGGAAAAGCAAAAGATAAATGCAAGAGGTGATGACCCAATGCTGATCGACAACAATTGAGAGGGTTGATCTAGTGTTGTTAGGATGCCTGTCAGCTCTCATTGAAGGATACGAGAGCTTTTGGGGGCATATGGAAGAGGGTTAAGGGAGCATGGATGGTTCGGTTGCAGGGAGGTCGTTATAAGGGATATGGAGGTAGATTCGTTGAGGTCCAATAGGGCACCGCACTCATGAGGGTCTGCCGGGAAAACGTAGGTTGGCTATTAAGATTTGTGATGTCGGGGTTGGGATCGTGAGATCTGAATTGCATCTCTACCACAAACTCGTCACCGGGTCCGGGGGGGCCGGCGGGATGAATGCTTAGCCAGTGTGATTGATTTTGTAATGAATTATCATTGTCCCATTCTCCTAGGATCATCGCAACTCCATAATGTCCTTTAGAGAGAGCTAATGATAGTGGGGTTTGGTTCTCGTTATCTGGAGCAGCAGGGCGGATGTCGTTCCGGTCCAAAAGCATCTTGACTACCTCCTCATGCCCACTCTCAGCCGCCCACGAGAGTGGTGTCCGGCCATATTGGGTGCCTGCATTAGGATTAACGTCCTCTCGCTCCAATAGGATCTTGACTACCCCCAGACGTCCGTTCATAGCTGCCGCCTCGAGTGGCGTCCGGCCATATTCGGTGTCTGCCCGGTTGGGATTGACGTCCTCTCGCTCTAAAAGTGTCTTTACTACCTCCTCATAGCCACACCCGGCCGCCCACGTGAGTGGTGTTTCGCGATCTTCGGTGACTATCTGGTTGGGATTGACGTCCTCTCGCTCTAAAAGTGTCTTTACTACCTCCTTATGGCCCCACCCAGCTGCCCACGTGAGTAGCGTTTGGCCATATTTGGTGACTATCTGGTTAGGATTGACATCCTCTCGCTCCAAAAGTATCTTTATTACTTCCTCATAGTGGTTCTCAACCGCCCACGAGAGTGGTGTCCGGCCATATTGGGGGCCTGCATGATTAGGATTAACGTCCTCTCGCTCCAAAAGGATCTTGACTACCTCCACACGTCCGTTCATAGCTGCCGCCTCGAGTGGCGTCCGGCCATATCCGGTGTCTGCCCGGTTGGGATTGACGTCCTCTCGCTCTAAAAGTGTCTTTACTACCCCCTCATAGCCACACCTAGCAGCCCACGTGAGTGGCGTTTCGCGACCTTTGGTGACTATCTGGTTGGGATTGATGTCCTCTCGCTCCAAAAGTGTCTTTACTACCTCCTCATAGTGTTTCTTAACCGCCCACATAAGTGGCGTTTGGCCATATTGGGTGACTATCTGGTTGGGATTAACGTCCTCTCGTTGCAAAAGTATCTTTACTACCCCTGCGTGGTCGCTCTCAGCCGCCCATGAGAGCGGCGTTCGGCCATCTTGAGTGCCTACATGGTCGGGATTGACGTCCTTTCGCTCCAAAAGTATCTTTACTATCCCCTCATGCCCATTCCTAGCCGCAGACGAGAGTGGCGTCTGGCCAGTTACGGGGTCTAAATGGTTGGGATTGACCTCCTCCCGTTCCAAAAGCATCTTCACTATCCCTTGATGACCAGAACCAACCGCCCACCAGAGTGGTGTCTCGCCATATTTGCTGTCCGCTTGGTCGGGATTGACGCCCTTTCGTTCCAAAAACAGCTTTACTATCCCTTCATGCCCGTTCCCAGCCGCCCATGAGAGCGGGGTTCGACAATCTTGGGTGTCTACCTGGTCGGGATTGGCGTCCTTTCGTTCCAAAAGGAGCTTTACTATCCCCTCACACCCGAACCTAGCTGCCAACAAGAGAGATGTTGCGCCATATTTAGTGCATACATGGCTGGGGTTGACGTCCTCTCGTTCCAAAAGCATCTTTACTACCCCCTCACACCCGAACCTAGCTGCGAAACAGAGAGGCGTTGCGCCATATTTAGTGCATACATGGCTGGGGTTGACGCCCTCTCGTTCCAAAAGGATCTTTACGACCCCCTCATGCCCATATTCAGCTGCCCATGAGAGCGGCGTTCTGCCATCTTGGGTGCCTACATGGTCGGGATTGACGTCCTTTCGTTCCAAAAGCATCTTGACTACCCCTTCGTGCCCATGCCCAGCCGCCCAGGAGAGCGGCGTTCGGCCGTTTATGGTACCTACATGGTCGGGATTGACGCCCTTTCGTTCCAAAAGCATCTTTACTATACCCTCACGCCCGTTCGCAGCTGCCAACCAGAGTGGCGTTAGCCCAATTATAGGGTCTACATGGCCGGGATTAACGCCCTTTCGGTCCAAAAGCATCTTGACTACCCCTTCATGCCCGTTCTTAGCCGCACAGGAGAGTGGCGTTTGGCCGTCGTTGGTGTCCGCCCGGTCGGGATTGACGTCCTCTCGTTCCAAAAGCATCTTTACTACCCCCTCGTGCCCGTTCTCAGCCGCCCACAGGAGTGGTGTTTGGCTACACTTAGTGCCTGCATAGTCGGGATTGACGTCCTTTCGTTCCAAAAGCATCTTGACTACCCCTTCATGCCCGTTCCCAGCCGCCCATGAGAGCGGCGTTCGACCATCTTGGGTGCCTACATGGTCGGGATTGGCGTCCTTTCGTTCCAAAAGCATCTTCACTACCCCCTCACGCCCGAACCTAGCTACCAACAAGAGAGGCGTTACGCCATTTTCGGTGCATACATAGCTGGGGTTGACGTCCTCTCGTTCCAAAAGCATTTTTACGACCCCCTCATACCCGGACATAGTTGCCAGGATGAGTGGCGTCCAACCACACTCGTCGTCCGTCTCGTCGGGATTAACGTCCCCTCGTTCCAAAAGCACCCTTAGTACCCCCTCATGCCCCAACCCAGCCGCCCACATGAGTGGCGTCCAGCCCCATTCGCTGTCCGCTTGATTGGGATTGATGCCCTCTTGTTCCAAAAGCATCCTTACTACCCCCTCCTGCCCATTTCTTGCTGCCATGCTGAGGGCTATATTCCCTGTCTGGTCGGCTACGTCCCCATCCTCTATTCCCTCTACTGCACTCATTATGTCTGCAAGTTCGCCAGGGGATAATTCGAAGTATCCTGTAAATTCTGTCAGTCCCCTCCTATCAAATTACTAGCAGTAGTCTCTACCTTGAGTCAACCTGTATTTTAGTACCTTCCAGAATATATGCTCCTCACCGCCATCTAGAACCCCCTGCACCAGTATTTTGACACTATTCGTCATCCCCGCTCGAGTGTGCTTTATCCAGTAAATAGCAGCATATTCTAGAAGGGACATTGTTGAGAGGGCCGAGTCCAAATTTGACGAAAGGTTCTTGACAGATATAAAATTGATATATGTCAAGCAAACCGCGGCAATTGTCGAGTGGGGACTATCAAATAGCGTCGGATCACTTGAGAGATGTTCCTGTAGAGTGAAGTGTACTAATCGCACTTTGGACGAAGACGCCTCGACCGTGAGAAGACCTTGACAAGATGCTAAGAGTGTCCGGATCGCAGGAATGTTCTCCGGATCCAGGTCTGTAGATCCTATCTCCACTGCCAAGGCATGGCAGAGCTCCTCGGCCCGCAATGGCCTTTTCGAATATAACACCCACATAAGTGCCCTCAGCCCGAGTACTGGTCTATTTCCCTTCTGCCCCTTCAGCTGGGCTATGGTTGCCGTGTAGGCATCGCTCAGGCCATTGCCTTGAGTTATCTCTTCAAGCTTCTTTCTTCTCTGACCAACTGTCACCTCGCCTAGAATAGCGTCAATGGTCAGTGAAGCAAGGAGGAATCTGCAAATAATCACTAGTTAGCGTACATCTTTGATAAAGGGGAAGCGCGAAACCCTGCTACGCACATATCCGACATCTTGTCCAGAATAATATTCAGCATATCCGCCCGTAGATCCTTGTTCATTGCCCCTGGTTCGTCATCCCTCTCCAATCTCATCTCCAGATAATTCCTGATATCGTTCTTATTAGTACTGATAGGTATCGTAACCGCCTTGGTGAAATATCGTTGAAGAACCTCCTCGACATGGGACCTCCCGGTGAGGAATATTCTTGCCCTAGGGGCCTCCCGAACAATATCTCTTAGCGACTCCAGTAGCTCGGGAAGATCCTTTGGTAAGAATTCGTCCAGCCCATCGATACAGATGAAAGCTTGGGGTAACGAAGCAATAGCGAGCTTCAACCTTCGCACCAAATCCACAAGTAGTAGCCTTCTCCCGCCAGCTTTTTTTGCTTCCCGAAATGCCTCCCGCATATCTTCCGGAATATCCCCCCTGCCTACCAGCTGCTTCAAAATTGCTCCCATTATGTTGGCAGCTGTCTGCTCTTGCTGTGCAAGGTAGTCGCAGTACAACCATGCAACCGCTAAACCTTCTCCCCCTGCCTGATCACACAGGGTGTCAATCACCAGGGAACTAGAATTTCTGGCAGTTAGTGAAACTCGCTTCTTGAAAAGAATCTAGCCACTTACCTCACGTATGTCTTGCCCACTCCCGGGTCCCCGGAGCAAAACAAGACAGCCCCACCGGCCCCACCCTCACCTCCCCTCCACTCCCTCCACTCCCTGGTTTCAAAAAGCCAATTCCCGATACCGTCAAATCTACTGGTGCGCACTCCATGATGTCTGTTACCTGTCTCAAGTGGAGAGAGCCAGTGCATGATGCGTGCATCCTCGTCGGATTGATAGACCGTGGTGTTGTAGCTCCCTATTGTGTTGTTGCAGTTGGTATTGTTGTCGCCGAAGTTGACCGATTGTATGTGGGTTGTCTGGGCCATTGTGCTCTGTCCAAAATATCGGTTGTGCGTAGAAATGATAGAGGAATGTGTAGCATTGATAGGGGGTTTACAAAGCTTTCCCGTGGGCAAAGCTGAAGGAAAGCGGGGTTAAGTAGTTTATCTTGTGGCAACAGCCGCCCAATCATTTTCGTGACAAGGAAATAGGCGCGTGAGAGGTTTTGATGAATTACAACCCGACCCCCCACACAGATTCCTGTAAGGCACGGTGCTGTGCTGGGCTATGCAAGCGTACAGAACCCGGTTGTGTGACACAGTCCCTGGACGGAAGTGTGTGATATGGACCTCGTCTGCCCAAAGCTGAAGTCAACGAGTGCAAACAAGAAAAAACCAATGAACATAATTGAACTCCCCACCCCGATCTCTAAAATTATGATAGGCAGAGCAGCCGTTCCATGGGAGAGATTCTCTTCAGTGTTCACGCTGCCGAGCTCTACGTCACTACGAATCAGCAAAATTGGTAGCTATGTCTCCGTGGCTCATGAGGGAATGTGTTGACAGCCTCGCTGACCTTGCTGATTTGGGGAGACTCTCCTAAATTGAGCTGTGCACTCTTTGTGGGTGACAGATCGAATTTATTCAGGGGATCTTTTTTATATTCGCAAATAAATCGGTTAAATCTACAATCCGAAATCTCAAACCGGGTCCCCTCGCGAAAGGCAAAATCCCCAACCCGACCGAATTTTTTTTTCAACCGTTTCCTTATCACTTTTGTGGTCCCTCAGGGTGCTAAGTCTGAGCGATAATATTGACAGATTCAAAAGTCTCCGGAAATCTTGACGTCAAGATATTAGGAATAGTAGGAAAAGAAATGGCGAAGCGATGAGCGGAGAGAAAAGAACAAGACGGAATAAGGTGTAGAATTAAAAGAAGATAGAAATGAAAGATAAGGAAACCATCTAAAGTACAAATAATTCATGCTCGAAACTTGTTTCGCCCGTTGGTGGCCATACACCGTACATCCCCCACATTTTGCCTGGACACTTGGCGCCAAGATTTCCGGAGACTTTTTATTTTTTTTATTTTTATCATAACTTTCGGTATTTATTAGCTAACTACCATCTATCTAATACACTTTAGGGCTTTTTGTAGCATTTAGTCTGTTTGCCATGTTCAACTTCTTCCCTTAACCAGACTGCTCGCCTAACCAACACCTGGATCCAGCCCCCACACCATTCTAGCGGCTCAGTTATATAGCCCTCCCCAGTGTGGGTGCTCACGACCCATCAGTTACCCCTTCCCATTCCTAAAATTACCAAAAACACCAACACCAAACAAAAATAAACAAAAACCTAAACTCAACCCCTCTCACACTCATGGGAATGCTAACACTCCATGTGTCAATACTCCCCTAACCGTGATGAAAAACAATTTAACTCCTACCCCCTCCCCCTCACATTTCTCCCTTCAAACCCTTATCCACCAACCCTCGGTCTCAGCTAGCAAACCCCCACGCCCTCCAGGACTTTGGTGCCTGGCATCCGGCTGCCGGGATAACCCAATAGCAGCAGAAGATGAAGATTCACGACTGGCAACTAGCCTCTGGTCGGCCCCACAACTCACATCCACTCCTCATCCCATCAACCAAAACCAAGGAAATATTGCCCCGAAGGGAATCCCTAAGGGTACCACTACCGGATCCAGCTTCGGA
>Ga0307507_10007282_pt1 | contig 16206 bp, 16 predicted proteins | sample 7_EM_MG_FD_207223 | JGI IMG/M metagenome (GOLD analysis project Ga0307507, IMG submission 207223) | Populus trichocarpa ectomycorrhiza microbial communities from riparian zone in the Pacific Northwest, United States - 7_EM | ecosystem: Host-associated > Plants > Roots > Unclassified | place... | reverse complement strand
TTGATACTAACATGTTTTGTATTTGTTATCTTATTCACTCTTAATACTTTGCTTGTTAAATGGTTAATCTAGATTTATGTTGTATAACCCTTGGTACAACAAATACTTGATTCTTTCATAACCAACTGTATGGTATAACCGACACCTGTGTAATGAAAAGAACTTGATTTGTTGTTAACATAAATTAACATCATGAATACCTAACAACATTTACAAGTATTAACATTATTCGAATAAGATAACTAATGTGATCATGTTAACAATTTATAATCCGATTGGAACCTCCTTTGTGTGTGGTTTCCAGTTGAGTAATAAAAAAGAGTTTATACTATACTTATTTGAAATACCATTAGCGGATCCTCTAACCTTGACAATTGTTTTATCCTTGTTTAATCCTTATATTTTTCTCACATCTCAAAATTCTCTTTAACTTATTATTATTATTATTATTATTATTATTATTATTATTATTATTATTATTTATAATTTATATAGTTAACCTTCCTGTGGTTCAACCCCGGTCTTGTCGGGTTATTTATTACTTCGACACTCCTTCACTTGGGAGAAGACATCAATCTTTTGGTCGTGTCAATAGGCTATACCTGACTCAAAAATTTCTGATGAAAAACTGAGTCGTTGCCGACTTAGAAATAATCAACGCAACATAATTTCACAGTTGACGCTGAAATCATCAGTGCATATAGTTTACGGCTGACGCAGAAATCATTGACAAAAACTGAGTTGCTGCGAACTTAGAAATCATCAACGCAAAACAGTTTCACAACTAATGCTGAACTCATCAGTATATATGGTTTATGGTTGATGCAAAAATCATTGACAAAAATTGAGTTGCTACCAACGATTTACGTTAAGCCTTTCACTTACCAACGGTTCTCAACCTCCACATAGCTAGTTAGCATGTTGAGGTCTCGTTTGTTAACAAAATTAACCAGACAAATCGCTCCACCAAGTAAGAATGGCCATGCACCAAGTAAGAAAGAGCTCTCAGTAAAAAAGAAGTGCTAGAGAGAGACACTCTCGGTTGTAGTGAGAGATAGCGCCTGTGTGCTGCACTGCGCCCGTTGATTCTTTCATTGTGCACCGTTCCTCTTCTTCACTTCTTCACGACGGCTCTTGATCTCTCTATGGGGGAAATCAAAGAAAAAATCCAAGATTCTTCGGTCTGTTCAAGGGGATTTTAAACTTCAGACCTCGCGTCAAGTTTCCCCGAGTATTTCTAGGGCTTAATTTCACAGTCAATCTCCGGTCTAATCTGACTCTGGTTCTTCATCTAAAGCTTCTCCACCTCATACCAGAGTGGTTTTTGCTGACTATGTTACCCCATCCAGTGGAGTTAGGGGTTCTTATCAAAGCAGGAACAGAGTCATGCATCAAACTCGTTCCTCTGCTTCACCCTTTTCCCCTTGTGCCAATAATGGCGTCTTCTCTAATGACTCTAGGGCTGGAGCATCGGCAAGCACTGGAAAGGCTGGGTATTTCCCTCCCATTCCCGAGTTACATCGTGGTTCGACCCACCGGTCAACTCCAAAGTAGAGAGGAACTCCCACTCAGCCATCGGGGTCCGTTCAAACCTCCACAAGGGCTACCTTCAGGTCCTCCCTTAACATTCCTGTTCGAACACAGACGAAGGACAAGGAACCCCAACAAGGTACTTCTCAGTCTCCTGGTCTTGTTCATTTCCCTGATTTTGCATCCTCTGCTTCGTGCCAATTTAAGGATACAGACGTGGCCAGCCCTGCTGATTTGGGGACGTTTTGTTTAATTGGGTTTGTTGCTGGAAAGTTTCCTGGTTATGCATCCTTGTCTCATTATATTACTAAAAACTGGAAACACCATGCAAACTTTACAATGCATGTTCTGGGTGGCTCATATTTGCATTCCCCACTGAACATGAAATGTTGGAAGTTCTTGGTGGTGGACTATATTATGTGTTTGGCAGGCCGTTAATTCTCCAGGTCATGCTCGATTTTTTTGATTTCAAGCCTAATGATATGACCAAGTTGCCCACATGGGTGAGATTCCCCAACTTGCCTCTTCGGTGCTGGACCCCCCTCTGTTTGTCCAAATTGGCTAGTGTTATTGGGAAACCAATACACTATGATGACTTTACAACTAATATGACAAGGCTCTCCTATGCTCGGGTTCTTATTGAGGTTGATTTACTAGGAGATTTGCCCAGCTCTGTAAATGTTGTCCTCCCTAATGGCTCCAACCTTGCTCAACAAGTTCTGTATGAGTCACTTCCCTATTTCTGTAAATCATGCCATGTCCTGAGGCACACTGAAAATGCATGTCGCAAAGGCACAAAGTCAAAACGCAAGACAAGGCCTAAAGACATTCATGAAGACTCTGGTTCTCCTTCTGCGGACACAGTGGCAGTTGAGAAACAACAACCATACAGTCAGGGGCCTCCTGTTGACAATCATGTTGACCCTATGTCCACTGAAGTGGCCACCTCTGAGACCAGAAGCCACTCCTCCCCTGGGCATAAAAGAACCAAGTTTGCTGACCCCAAGCAAGCCTCAGATTCTGGAAAGGGTGAGGAAGCTTTACCGATTAAAAGACAATACTTAACCAGGAGCAAAGCTAGCAAAAAGGATGCTCAACCCAGTTTGGGTAAACAAGGGTCATCCAAGGGCCCCGTGCTCCTATATTGCAGCTCTAATGATCCAGCACCATCCTTGTTGATGTAGTTAGGTTTGGGGCTTACCCCAATGTTGCTTTTTCTTCTGCAGTCATTCTGCTGGTCGGGTTTTTTTATGCTTGTTTTCTTTGTTCCTGTTAGTTAGGATTGGTTTCCATGGTGGTGCAGGATGTTTCTTGCTTGCTGTTTTGTTTAGCTTGTTGATGGTTGAGGCCTGCTGGTTAGCTTGTTGCCTGTTCTGATTATGTTTTTCAGATTGTTCCTTCCTTGCTGTTGCTTTTATGCTTTGCATGTTGCTGGCTAGATCCTTGCTGGTTCTGCTGGGAGTGGTTCCTTGCGGTTTGTTGTCCCTGGTGCTGCTTTTGTTGCGGTTGTTCTCCTGAGAGATGCCTTGTGTCTCCCTGGTTTGCTTGCTGTTTGGATTGTTGCCGGCTGTGGCCTGTTTTTTTTGGGATGTTCGGTTAGTTTGCTGGCTCGTGCGTTGGTAGCCAGTGGTCCAGACTGTTTATGTTGGTCTGCTGTTGGAAATCTTATTTTCTTGTTCGGCTTAGTGGGAGTATGTTCCCCTATGCTTTTTGAATTTTATTTTGCTCTGCATGAGGGCTGTTCATGCTTTTGTTCATAGGATGTTGTTCCCTTGATCTCTCGGGTGCCTGTGTCCATCTCCACTTTGGTGTTGCTGCTTGGAAGGCTTTATGGGAGTAGGGGATCTATTTTTGTTTTGTTTTCGCTGTGGGAGCCTGGTTCCCAAGCTTTTTGGATGTTTGGTTGGTATTCTGGATCAGTGTATAGGGGATCCTTATTTTCTGGTTGGCTTGTGCTGGGGAGAATGTTCCCCAGCACTCGCCTCTTGTGTTTTGCTAAGGTTTGTTCAAAGGAGTCTGTTCCCTTTGCTGGTGCATGTAAAGTTCTGCTGGTTTCCAGCTTGTACCATAAGCTTGTCTTGCTCTTTTTGATCTATATAATTCTTATATTTGATAAAAAAAAAAGAGCTCTCAAGAAGAAAGAGCTCTCAGCAGCTAGAGAGAGATGCTCTCCTTCATTTTGAAGATTTCTCCTCCCGATGGTGATCTGCAGCTCATGAGAACCCGATTGAAGCCTCTGTCTTCATGGGTCTCTTTCTCCGTTGGCCTATGGCCATCGTGAATTCAAATTTTTTGTCTCTCTTCTCTCGGTTTAACTTCCAAGAGAAGTTTTGGATTATTTTCTCTCGACACCTGGTTTTGGTCTTTGGTGTGCCTTCTGCACATCAAGCTCCTTTTGTCTTGTCTTCCCCAGATCACAAGTACCCAGCCCTTAAAATCTTTGCTGATGGGTCTTCTGCAGTGGATGCCTGTACTGGATCTAGGGCTGAGTATGTTTCCCCAAATCTTATGACATCTCCATAAACCCTAGCTAGCGGACCCAGTTCTAGGGATGCGATTATGGGTTTTGGCATTGTGAGCATGACTCTCTCCTTGGCAAGGGATCTGGAGGAAGATTTGTTCCATTTAATGGGTCTGAACACTACTTGTATCAACGATGCAAATCTTTTGTTTGGTGCTTGCGGGCAGATTCTCTTGGTCACCACCACTGGGGTCTTTCTCTCATTGGTTGCTTCAGCTACTGGTGCCAGTGGGTGTATTCCTTACTCAGGTAACTCTGAACCTATTCTAAGGTTATGGCGAGAATTGCTCTCTAAACCTGCAAGTGGTAGGGCATCCCCTACTGCTTCTCCTCTGTAATAATTTTGCTGTTTTGCTAGAGGGTTTATGCCCTCTGCATATACATGAGGTAGTCTACCTCATGATTTTGGTGTGTTGGTTCCTGAGTTCAGTTGTTCTTGAAGGCTCTGTTCTCTGGATTGCTCTTTTATTTTCTATTACTCCTTGTAGTGTTGGTTTGCTAGAGTGGGGTCTCATTCTCTAGCTATCTGCCTCAGTTTGTATCCCATATACAAGCTATATTGTCTCTGTTGTTGCTACAAGTTCATCTTGCTAGTTGGTTGTTGTTGCAATATGCTTGTTTTGCCTGCCATTTGTTGCTGGTTTGTGTTTGGTCTTGTTCCATCAGGTCAAGATTCTGAGGCATTTTGCTTGGTGGATGTTGTCCTCTGTTGTTCCTGCTTCATGCAGTCTTGTTTGCTTCTTCTTTGTTTGCGTTGCTATGGCAGTTGTTTTCCCTGGCTGCTTCATTGCAGTGTTGGGTGTAACTGTTATATGTAGCTTGGTTGCAATGCGTCATCCTTTTTGAAGATGGCTGGATGTTTACAATGCTGTTTGTCATCCTTGGCTGCTCTCGCTAGTTTATGCCTGTGTCTCTTGGAGTGTACCAGTGGCAGCCAATTCTCATGCAAGGTGTTCTGTTGGTTTGCTTCTGCTGTGTTGCTATATCTGCAATAGAGGAGCTTGGTGGAGCATGTTCTGGTGGCATTTGTCACCTCTGCTGAGTGAATATGGTTTGCTAGACTGGTCATGGCCTTCTACTGATACTGGCCTCTGAGCTGGTAAGTATGTATGTTGTTGGTTGGAAGCAGTGTTCTGCTGGCTAGCTGCTGGACTTATTCTAGTGTTGCCACCCACTCCAGCCGTTTTCTGTAAGGTACACTGCAGGTTGTGGTATGCTGTTATGGGCTCTCTTGGGTGTTGCTGCTAAATGCAGCATTGCTCTGGAGTTGGTTGCTGCTATATGCAGCTTGGTATGCTGTGCTTCTTGAAGCTGGCGGGAACTATGGTTTGCTAGGGTTGGACTTTCTTCTCTGGCCTGTTACTTATGGCTTACATGCGGGGCCCTGTTTGGGGTTGCCTTTGTTTGTTGGCGTACTGCTGTGCTGTCTTGTTGGGGCTTTGTTTGCCTGGTTTGGGTGAGGCTCCCTCCCCATACTCTGTCGGTACTCTTCTGCCAAGGGTGCAGGTTTGGTGTGCTGGTAATGATATGCGGATGGGTTTGTTGGGGCTTTGTTTGCCTGGGTGAGGTTCTCTCCCCATGTCCAGACTGTATGCTCCATATTGGTTATTCTGCAGGTCTAATTCGGTTGGCCTCTTTGTCTGCTAGTGATGATATGCGGATGGTTTCACATGGTTGCTTGGCATAGGGACCCATTTGGGTGGGGTACTCTCCCCAAATGTATTGCATGTTGCTGTGCTGAGCAGCCAGTTTGCTTTTCAGGATGGCCAGTTTGTTGATGAGGTTTGTCTTCACTGCTGCTATCCTCTCTTGATGGAAAGCATGTTGCTGGTTCATGTATGGTGGCAGTTACTGGTCGGTTTTACCTATAATTGCTGCAAATCTGTTGGGTTGGAAGGAGATCCATCTCTATGATGTTGCTGGTTTTTGGGTTCCTGGCAAATGTTTCTATGTCTGCTAGGTTGGTTTTTATGTATGTTTATTGCCATAAGGCTTTGATGCTTGTTCAAGGGAGCATGTTCCCTTTGTGTTCAAGGGAGTCTGTTCCCTTTGCTTTCTGCAAGCTTGTCTTGCTAAGGTTTGCTCCAGGGAATTTGTTCCCTTAGCCTGGCTATGTATGTTTTTATGTACTGCTGGTTTCCAGCTTGTTCCGCAAGCTTGTCTTGCTCTTTTTGATCTATACAATTCTTACATTTGATTTAAAAAAAGAAAAAAGAAAAAAGAAAGAGCTCTCAAGCTGGAGTAGGTTGTGAGTTGGCCTCCTCCCTAGCTAAATTGTCTACTGCGTTGCAAGGAATTTTGTCTCCCGGTCACTGCTGGTTTTTGGTCCTCCTAGCAGATCATTAACTGCTAGTTTGTTCCTTGCTGTATGTTTATTGCCGCTCGGCTTTGATATTTGATCAAGGGAGCATGTTCCCTTTGCTGTTAATGTAAGCTTGTCTTGCTATGGTTTGTTCAAGGGAGTCTGTCCCTTTGCCTGGATATGTAAGTCCCTATGTATTGCTGGTTTCCAACTTGTACTGCAAGCTTGTCTTGCTATTTTGGATCTATACAATTCTTACATTTGATAAAAAAAAAAAAGCTCTTAAGCAAGAAAAAGATCTTAGTTGTAGCTGCAGTAGAGAGAGAATCTAGAGAGAGATGCTCTCCTTCAATTTGAAGTTTTCTCCTCCCGATGGTGCTCTGCAGCTCCTGTGTACCCGATTGAAGCCTCTTTCTTCCTTGGCCACTTACGTGGCCGTCTATGGCAAGCAATCAGTGTCTCTCCTCTCTTCGATTCAAAAGAAATGAAAATCTGAGGAGTCTTTGTGCCATCTAGCTTTGTTTTTGGCATCTAAAGCCCTCTTTGTCTCCAATCCCCATATCCTCAAGCAGAATTCAAATAATCGATCTAGGGTTGTGCGATCTCCCCATCCTAAAAAGTGTGTTATGGTGGTAGCTTGTCCAGATGTCGGCTGTTTGGTTGACGATCCTTCCACCCTTGAAGACGCCTTTAGTGGTAGTTCGTCCATGACCCTTGCTTTTGCCATGGTTTCTGCCGCTGCTTGCATCTCTAGGATCTTTTGTCCACCTGGTTTTAGTGCTTTGTTTATCTCTGCCAACTCAGGTACACTCTCTGTATCCAATGTTGGGCTTTTGAGACTCTGGTTTTCCCGATCTAGGAGTGGTAGGTGTTGTTCTACCCCTCACTCTTGTTCGTTGGTGTTGCTTGTTTGAGGGGCTAGTGCCCTAGCGCATCATGAGGTGGTTTTCCTCATGATTGATATGTTGTTCCTCTGGTTTTGAGGCCAGTATCCTGTGAAGCTGGTCTTCTCTGTTTATTTTGTTAATATGTTCCTCTTTTTAGCTATGTGCTGTTGCAATCTTGGATATGTTGGGTTTGTGTAGCTATCTGGTGTTGGTGGCTACTTTTTTCTGCAGTGTTTGTTTGCTCCTTCACTACATAGCTTAGTCCTGGATAATTTTGGTTTGTTGGAGGATGCCTCATCGTTCTGGATGTTTGTTGTTGGGATTCTTTTTTGAGGCTTGCTATGATTGTGCTGGCCTTGTTGTCATGGGTCTGATTGCTGTCTCCTGATACATGTCCCTGCTTGATATGTGATTAGTAGCTGCTATTGATCCTTTCCACTTGCTAGAGCTGTTTGTGCCTTCCTTCTCTGATCTGTTGCTTCTGGCATATGCTAGTTTGGCTTAGGTGCTGTTGAAGGCTCTCTCTCAGGGTCCCCTTGGATGGGGTCTTGTTTGTTGGTCACTCCTGATGGGTGGAAGAGGTTACTGGTGTTTTATTGCTGCTCCCTTGTCGTCCCTGCCACTAAGGGGACTCTCATCCCTTGCATGTACCTATGGGAGTGCAGGTTGCGGCTTCTAGGAATGGTCTTTGGCTTCATTGGTTACTTCATCCTTCGCTAGAGTGGACTTGCTTAGCTTATTCTTCATTGTGTTCTAGTGAAGGTTATTTCTGGGTCTGTGCTATCTCTGCTTCTGTGGAGTTGGTTTGTTTGCTGGAGTCGCGTGCTATTAGCTATATACTCTAGTGATCTTGTGCTGGCTTACTCTGTTGCTCTCAGTAGTTGGTGTCGGTTTGTAATTGCAATGATGATTGTCTTCTGAAGTTAAGGGATATGCTTAGTGAGTCTGCTGTCTTTCGGTGGTGTGAGTTCTATGTTGGGGTGTTGATAAACCTTTATTTGGTTTCTTCATCCTGCTGGTCCTACTGATTGATTTTGGTGGAGTCTCTTTACCTGCCATCTCTGTATAGATTTCTGGTTGATGACCATCTGGTCGGTTCTGCTCCCATTGTGAGTTGCTGGTTGCTATGACTACTTTGTTTGAGAGCAGTTGTGGGCATGCTGCTGTTTTGTTGGGACTTTGTCTGTCTGGGTGAGGCTCTCTCCCCATGTTCAGACTGTATGCTGCAGGTCTGATTCGGCTGGCTTTTCTAGATAGCTGCTCTGGACCCCAACAGTTTGGTTGAGGCTCTCTCCCCACATGTTTGGACTGCTGGTTCTCTGTCATTACTCTGCTGCCAATGGTGCAGGTTTGCTCTGCTGGTGATGATATGTGGATGGTTTCACATGACTGCTTGGTATAGGGATCCATTTGGGTGAGGTTCTCTCCCTAAATATCCGGTCCCCTTGCATGTTTGTTGTGCTGAGAAGCTGGTTTGCTTTAAGGATAGTCGGCTTGTTAATGAGGCAGATGCTCCTTTGTCTGCTAGGTTGTAGTAGCCATTCGCTTGCTACCTTACTGTTCTGCATGTGTGACTTGGGTGCTGGTGTGATTCCTGGTCCCCTGCTTGGGTATTTGAATTGATGACATATTCCTGCGCCTCTTACTGAAATGGTTTTGGTTTGCTGGTCTTCCTTATGGGTGAAGACTGCTCCAGAATGCTGTTGGTGAGTATTCGCTAATGTGTGGAGTCCTGCTGCAATGGATGCTTATTGCGGGGCCTGTTTGGGTGAGGCTCTCTCCCCAAATGTTCCCCCCTGTTATCATATTGCTGCTTTGATTGGGGCTTTGCCTGTCTGGGTGAGGTTCTCTCCCCATGACCAGCCTATACGCCTTTTTGTTCCATATTGGTTCTTCTGCAACACCTGAGATGTTGCCTTTGCCCAGTTAGGACGTTGCGATCTTGGTTCTTCCCTATTGGGTTTGCTTGTTGGTATGCTGGAATGGATTGTGTATTCTGGCACCTTTGTACTGGTTTGTGCTGCTCTTGTGACTTGTGCCCTCTGGGCTTGCAGAAGCTGATGCTATGGGTAGACTGTCAAGGTTGCCTATGTTTGTTGCTGTCTGTTGCTTTGTTAGGGCTTCGTCTATTTGGGTGAGGTTCTCTCCAGACTGTTTAGTCTGCTGGAGCTGATGTGTGGCTGGTTCATTACTCTTGATTGGTAAAGGGATTTAGTTGGGTGAGGCTATCTCCCCCAAATGCTTGGTTCCCTTGTCTGCTGTTGTTATGGAGCAGCTGGTTTGTATTTGTAGATCGTTGGTTTGTTGCAAGTTTTGTTGGTGCAGTCATGCGTGATTACTGCTGGGTTTATGCCTGCACTGCAATCCATATTTTTTGATTTGTGGATAGTCGGTTTGTTGATGAGATGGTTTTGTCAGCTGCTGCTATCCTTCTCTTCCTGGCAAGAATGCTGTTGGTTCATGCGTGGTTGCAGTTACTGGTTGGATATGCCTGTCATTGCTACCAATCTTCTGGGTTGGAAGGATATCCATCTCTCTGCTGCCGTCGGTTCTTGAATTTCCAGGCAGATGCTTCTTTGTCTGCTAGGTCTGATTCAGCTGGCCTCTATTTGGGTGAGGTTCTCTCTCCAAGGCATGTTGCTGGTTCCTGTGTGGTGGAAGCTACAAGTAGGCTTATGTTGGAGGTTCTACCTATTATCGCTGCAGATCTGCTAGGTTGGAAGGAGATCCACCTTTCTAATACTGCTGGTTTTTTTAGGCTTCTAGGCAGATGCTTCTTTGCCTAATAGGATGGTTCTAATGTATCATTATTGCTATATGGCTTTGATGCTTGTTCAAGGGAGCCTGTTCCCTTTGATTTTAGGTTGTACAAGGGAGGTTATTCCCTTTACTTTCTGTTCCGCAAGCTTGTCTTGCTATGGCTTGTTCAAGGGAGTCTGTTCCCTTTGCCTGGATATGTATGTCTATTTGTACTGCTGGTTTCCAGCTTGTTTCGCAAGCTTGTCTTGCTATTTTTGATCTATACAATTCTTACATTTGATAAAAAAAAAAAAAAAGAACTCTCAAGCGAATCAAGAAAGAGCTCTCAGTCAGCCAGATAGAGAGAGAATTTAGAGAGATGCTCTCCTTCCCCTAAAGTTTCTCCTCTTGATTATTCTGCTGGTGAGCTCTGTGAGCCCTTTCTTCGCGCTTCCTATGGTCATTCCAAAATCGGCGCCTCTGTTCAAGCAAACAGCGAGCGTGCGATGGGTCTCTCTCAAAACCCTAACGGGTATATGGCTTGAAGTTTTCGATGATGGGGATTTTGCTGGCAAATCTATGGCTCCTCCCTCCGACGAGTTAGATGGCCCCACACGCTTGTCGGGGTTGCTCTATCCTGTTGAAGATTGTCTTGGAGTTAGCGTACATCATGTCTCCCTCACAACCCTAATGGGTGTTTGGGCTACTGGTTCTGATGCAAGGGATTTTGCTGATGAATTGTGGCTCCTTTCTTTTCTGCAGACGAATTAGATGGAGGTTTGAATTCTTTCCCTCCACCCTTTTTTGACAAGGATCTGCTTTTTGTTTAGCCTGATGGGGTCTCTAGCTCCTCTTCTATTCATATTCAAGCTACTCTTACCATCATCGTTGGCGTTGATTTCTCCGTTGACATTGTTGGTGCTAGGTTTTTTGATGATTTTGGTACCTGGGTTATTGCTCTACAACTTCTCATCAGAGCTTCTGGCCATGGTAGGGTTTCTCTTACCTTCCCATCACTGTAATGCTATCTCTCTGGTGTATCAGAGGGCCCGCTTGCCTTCTAGCATAGCATGGGGTCGTGCACCTCATGTCTTGGTGTTATAGTTTGCTGTTTTATCGACTTTACATCCTGTTATGTATATGTCCTGCTCCTCCTCTTGGCTATGTTGTTGTTGGGCTGCTGTTTGGGTAGTCTTTATTACTGGATGGCCGGGTGGAATCTATTTGTTCTGCTGATTTGGATGTCGTAGATGCTCCATCTATTGGATAGCTACGTTGAGCTTGTATGCAGCTTAACTGCAGATGCAGTTGCATGTTTGCTGGAGTTGATGCTAGCTTTCCTTCTTAGCTTGTGTTATGTAGGTTAGTTTGCTTGTTGCTGCTATATGTAGCCTGGTATGCTGTACTTTTTTAAGCTGGCTGGATTTATGGTTTGCTAGAGTTGCTGTGTTTTCTTCTCTAGCTTGTTGCTTCTGGCTTAATGCCAAGATTGGTTTATGTTCTATTGGGGTTCTCTTATCAAGGTTGCCTTTGGGTTTCTGTCTATCCTTCATTCCTGCTATGTTGAAGTGGTTGGTGATGTATTGCGGCTACTCCTTGGTCTGTGATTGATGTCCCTACTACTCAGGGGTCTCTCCTCCTCTGCATGTTTCCCCTGCTATTGGGTGTGCAGGTTGCAGCTGCCGTCAGCATGCTACTTTCCTATATTGCAAGAGTGACCTGGTTGATGATCTCCTCAATTGGGTAGGGGCTGCTTGATCTCAGTACTTCCCTGCATTCTGTGTAGGAGGTTTGCTGCTGCGTGGTCCCTAGTTCCCTTATTGGGTCTCTATTTTGTTGGCTCATTCATGTTGCTTATTGCTAGAATGGTCTTGGTTTGATTGTCTTCATTGTGGATGGAGGCTGTTTATCTCGGTGCCTTTTCCTTGCATGAGTGTTGGTTGGGTCTCTTCCTGTTGTATATACCATCCTGGGTGTTGCTGCTTTGATGCATTTTATATGCTATCTTGCTGTTTGTTTGGTGTTGATGGCTTGTATACTTGCAGATATGTTGTTGCAGGTGTCTGCTGGTTGCTGGTTGGGTAGTTTGTGGAGTAGGCTGCTGCACTAGTGTTGGTGCTCCCTCTCTTCCGTGCTTGTACAGGTTCAGGTCGCTGCCTACAATGCCAGCTGTTGTATGGGCTACGCTTTTGATTTTACGCATGTTTGCTAAATTTATTTAGCTTGCTAGACTGTTATTTTTGTTTCAGGGAGCCTGTTCCCTTCTGTTCAAGGGAGTCTGTTCCCTTTCACTAGTTTGTATATGCCTGTACATATGACTTGCTGGTCTCCAACTATGTTTTTTGATCTATAAAACTTTCTTACATTTGATCAAAAAAAAAGAGCTCTCAAGCCCCTCTGCCTTAGGGCTGTGGAGTGATCTGTTCACCAGCATTGTAGCTTTGATTTTTGGTTTGCACTCTTGGGTTTTTCTGATGATGCATGGGGACGGGGTAGGACATTTCCTGCTCCTTCTTCTCTTTATGTCACTATATGATGATATGTTAGAGGGCTTCAAAGCCCTCTACCCCAACATGACGCTTTTCACCTCATGTAGTTTGGGTTTTGTGGTCCTTGTGGCCAGTTGCTAATATTGTCTATGCCTTTTGCTCATGGATGGTAAAAAGTCCCTTTTGTATGCTGGAGCTATCGTGCTCGGCTGGTTGTTGGTCTTTTGGTTGTTGTTGCTGTCATCTTTATGTGCTAGTTTAGCTTGCTGCTGCAGTTCTTTTCACTTTGTTCTGTCTCTAATTCCCCTTCTATTGACTAGGTTGCTGGAGTGGATGGTTTTCTGAGGTTGTTGTGTAGCTCTAATAGCATAGAGTCCAGCCTTCTTATATTGGATCCTCGTGTCCAGTTTCTGGTTTTGTTCTTAGTCTGCCTGCTGCTGTTTGTGACTACATTGATGTTTATCTTTTGGAGATAAGGGATATGCTTAGTGGGTCTGTTGTCTTTCGGTGGTGTGAACCTTATGTTAGGATGTTGGTAAGCCACTAGTTTCTTCATCTTGTTGTTCCTGCTGATTGATTTTTGCAGGGTCTGCTTTGCCTGTCGTCTCTGTATAGACTGCTTATTGATGGCCATTTGGTCGGTTCTGTTCACATCATGAGTTGCTGGTTTTGGCTGTTGTAGGTGCGAATTTGGAAATTTATGGAGTCTTGCCTGGTGAAGGATTCCTTTGCCTGTTGTGGGGACCTGTTTAGGTGAGGCTCTCTCCCTAAATGCTCCCCCCCCTCCGGTTATGCCATGCTCTTTGCAGCTGGATTGTTAGTTTGATTGTTGCTGCTATATGCAGCCTGATGTTCCCTCTGATTGCACGGATGGTTGGAGGACTTTCGAGTGCTGCTTCACGCAACATGGTTTGTTGGACTCTGTCTTTGGTATGCTGTGGACTGTCTGCTAAAGGTCCTCTTGGGTTTTCCTTAGCCTGGTTCACACTTCATTTCCTTTGCAAGATGCTACTACTACTGACTGCTGGGTGTTGGCTATGGCTTGTTTGTGCTGACTGTCTCTGTGTTGGGAAGTCCTGGCTGGTATGCCTAGGCCTCTCCTTGCTGCCTGAAGCTTTTCTTCCTTGCTGGATGCTCTTCATGTTCAGGGTGTGCAGGCCAGTCTGATATGTCTGACTGCCTCGTCTGAATTGGTTGGTCCCATCTTCATGCAAGTTGCTGTAAGGGTATCTGGTTCTAGCCTTGCTATGCTTCCCAACTGCTTGTTTCTGGCTGTTATGGGTTGTCACTGCCATTGCTGCTCACTTTGTTTGTTTTCAATGCCTCCTTTCCTGTTTGGGAGGCATGCTGCTACTGAATGCTTTCTGGGGTTAATTCTGTAACTTTTGCTCTACCTGGCTGCTTTACTTGTATGCTACTGGGTTTGAAGGAGCTCCATGTGCTCCCATTAGTGTTGTTCTACTAAGCTTGTGTGCTTTTGCTGCTGGCTCTGTTGCTCATGCTAGGTTGCTATATGGTCATGATCTTTTTGGATAGTTGTTCAATGTTGTAGGCAATGCTTTGTCTTGTGATGCTGGTTGGGTCAACTGCCTGATTGGTTTGCTGCCGATTGCATTGTTAGATGCTGGGGTTTAATTAATGGGTTTTTGGCGCCTGCTTGCAGATTTTGTTGCTTGCTGGTTTTGATATCTTTGTTTAGGGAGCATATTCCCTATTGGGTTGTATTTATTTGATCAAGGGAACCTGTTCCCTTTGCTTGCTTATATGTGCATGCTTGTATATCTGACTTGCTGGTTTCCAACTTTGTATCACTTTTGATCTATACAATTTCTTACATTTGATCAATAAAAAAAGAAGAAGAAAGAGCTCTCAAGCTTGTTGTGTTGCCTCTGGTTTCTCATTGCTGCTCAGGTGTTTTGGCTCTTGGCTTCTTGCTGTTCAGCCATGCTACTGGATTTGTTACTGCTTGCATGCATGTTATGCTGGCAAGCCTGTCGACTGCTTGTTGGGTTGCTCTCTCACTGTCAGCTGCCTACAGAGTTTTGTGTTTTGTCCTGCTGGTTTTGCAAGTTCTCTAGCTGCTTGCTCATTGGATTGCTGGAGTCATGGGTCAATGTTCTTTAGCTGAATTGAAGCTTCTGGCTGTTATTGGCGCTTATGTGCTGGTTAATGTTCTTTAGCTGAATTGAAGCTTCTGGCTGTTATTGGCGCTTATGTGCTGGTTTATGCTACTTGGTGGCTATGTTTTCTTTGTAGTTTTTGTTGTTCCTTTAAGCTCGCTGGTTGTGCTAATTTGATAGTTTGCTTGTTTAAAGGAGTTTGTTCCCTTTGTCCGTTGTATGTACATGCCTGTATATTCTGACTCGCTGGTTTCCAGCTGTGTTTCACTTTTGATCTATACAAATTCTTACATTTGATCAAAAAAGGAAAGAGCTCTCAGGCTGAGGGCTTACATTTATTTTGGCTAGGAGTGAGCATTTTTTATTGGCTGGTTTCTCTCTTGGTTATTGTGGATTATTGTGGTCTTTATTCGCTATAGGTGGTTGCTTTTGGATGTTTTAGCTGTTCATCTAGCTGGTTCCTGTTAATCTATCGTGTTAGGGTGTGGGTGTTCTATTTGGTTTGTTGTCATGGTTACTGCTGCAACTGCTTCCTTCCTGTTATCCTCAACGGTTTGCTGACTTAATGCTCGGTAAAGATGCATGGCCTTGCATGGCTAGCCTTTTGTTAGGAGCATGTTCCCTTTTCTGTTTATATCTGTTTTCCCTTGTTCTGGGATTTTGTTCCTCTTATGTTCTGTACATGTATTTGAACTTGCTGGTTCTACAGCACGGTTACTTTTGATCTTAATATATACTTACATTCTGATAAATAAATAAAAACAAGAGCTCTCAGTTTGTGCTTTCCTCAGCAGATAAGCACAATGGAGAGGATGTTTCCTCCCATGAGACTTCGGATTTTCGAGAATGTTGCTTGGATCTTGGTCTTCATGATGTAAATTATACTGGTTGTTATTTTAACTAGACTAACAATTTTGTTTGGAGCAAGCTTGATTGGGTTCTGATCAACCCCTCATGGTCTTCATTGCAGCGTCTGACTTATGTTCACTTTGGCACACCAGCTGCTTTTACATATCACTCTCATGCAGAAGTCCATCTAGACCAGTATGTGCAGGGTAGACATAATTTTAAATTCTTCAACATATGGACTTCATACGATTAGTTCTAGGAGGTGGTCTCCAGTAATTGATCCTCTCCTGTTTATGGCACTCCTATGTATATCCTTTGTCGCAGGCTAAAGCTTCTGAAAAGGCACTTGAAGGAGCTCAACCATCTCTACTTTAGCCATATTTCAGAGCGAGTCTCACGTCTTCAATCTAAGTTAGAGGTTAATCAATCTGTTTTGCAGCAAAACAGGGATAACCAGCTCTTGTTTGAGCAGGACCGACTCCTTTGCTTAAAATTGACAAATTTGAAGTTTGCAGAAAAGCAATTTTTTAGTCAAAAGATCAAATGCAAGTTCCTTAAGGATAGTGACAAAGGCTTCAGGTTCTTTCATGCTCTCATGAGTCAGAATCATCGGAGGAATTTTATTCCAGCCATTATGTGTAGTCATGGTTGTCTTAACACCTCCTTGAAGAAAGTGGGGGCTGAATTTGTGAATTATTACTAATAGCTGCTTGGCATATCCAAAACCACAATTCCCCTTGACAGTGCAGTCACCCGCTGTGGTCCTTGC
>Ga0307507_10007281_pt1 | contig 16209 bp, 18 predicted proteins | sample 7_EM_MG_FD_207223 | JGI IMG/M metagenome (GOLD analysis project Ga0307507, IMG submission 207223) | Populus trichocarpa ectomycorrhiza microbial communities from riparian zone in the Pacific Northwest, United States - 7_EM | ecosystem: Host-associated > Plants > Roots > Unclassified | place... | reverse complement strand
TTTTTTTTTTTTTTTTTTTTTTTTTTTTTTTTTTTTTTTTTTTTTTTTTTTTTTTTTTTTTTTTTTTTTTTTTTTTTTTTTTTTTTTTTTTATAAAAACCACCCCCCCCCCCCCCCCCCCCCCCCAAGTTGTATATTTCCAGATTTGAAATTTCCTGTCATTGATGACCCAGCGGGGCACGCCGGTTACAATATTTCACCCAACAATGAATTTGACTGTTAATCTTATTCCCTTCCTTGCAACGTGAGTTACCGAAAAGGTAGAAAAGCGTTGGTTTAATAGAAGCCTTCTGGCGCGGATGTGCTGCCAAGGGGAGGATTTAGAAATATACTTGTTTCCTAAACGTCTATCGTGCCGGGAGTGATCTAAGCTTCCTCATTCTGTAAAAAGGTGTGGTGTTTTACTTTGAGCCTTAGGCTTTTGTTGTCAGTAGGTGAGAGCGTTGGCTTTGTTAGCTTATGCAGGTAGTCTTGATCAGTACCATATACAGTACCATAGAGTATTATAACTCGAATAGATGAGTTAGCTCCCTCAGGGGCCTTGGCGGATTGTTGAACGATCGCACCAAATGGTACAGTACAGTACAGTACGGTGCTGTACAGTACTGTACTGCGCTCGTACTCGTACTGCCCAATAGTCAACCATTACTTGTACTTCCCTTTAATCGCCCGTGATTGGGTCTACTCCCACTTGTCCCGTACAGTAAACTACTACTCGGACGATAATGAATTATTGCCTAGATATATTCTCTCTGAGTTATATGGACTCCTTACTATCGCTGGAGGCTTGTTTGTTTATTGCTTTGGTGCGGTAGCGCAATTGGCTGGCGAAACTAATTCCATCGCCTCAATCGCTCCTCCCATCTATCTATTGGACCTCACGGGATTATACTAGTAATTGGTAGCAGGGTGGATTACTAATTATTCCATTCCTAAAACGGATTCCCATCCGACCAATGCAACGCAACGAATACAACGAAACGAAAGTTACTCGAGTTCAAAAACAACAAGAAAGTAAAGTTATCAAAAACGCGCAATCTCAAAATTTCCCTTTTCGGTTGGGTGGACAAAGGAATTTGGTTTTTTTTTTCGTTTTCCCCTTTCTTGTTGCAAAAATATTTTCCGTGGGAAAATGACAAGATATAACAGAGTAGAATTACACATAATAAATGATATCTGAGGGAGAGAGAGGGAGAGAGAGGGGGGGGAGGCAGTAGGGGCCCTGAGTTCTACTATTAATCAGTCTTTGCTTCAGGAGGCTACTGTATAGGGGAGAGGGAATTACTTATTTCTCTTCCTCCTAGTCTTTGGCCTTTTCCGCCTCAGCTTTTGGTTCGGATCCGGCTTCCGCCTCAGCCTCCTCTCCCTCCTTGTCATCTTTAGGTTCTGTTGTTGTTGTTAGCCATTGCGTACTAGGTGAAAACAAAAGTCAAAGGGGAGCGAGCAGCCTACCATCTTCCTTTTCCTCTTCTTCTTCAGCTTCCGCCTCGTCCTCGGCATCTTTCTCCAATTTGCGCCTCTTTGGTTTTGAGGCTTCAGCAGTATCTTCCTCCTCCTCCTCTTCATCGGCCTCCTCAACCTCTTCTTCCTCTTCCTCCTCTTCCGCACCGGAATCTTCGGGCTCGGAATCTACATACCTATCCTCATTTTTAGCATTGGGGAAAGGGGGGGGGGGTGGAATAAAGGAGATGGGGGAATTTACTCTTCCTCCTCGTCTGATTCATCAGATGGGAGAGCTTGCAATTCCGCCTCCTCCTCGCCTTCTCCAGCACCGGCTTCTTGCTTACGCTTTCTGGTGGACATTTTTTGGTATGATAGATGAATAGATAGGAAGGGGGTAAAGACGTAGGTAGGGCTGGGGGATGGGGAAGGGGAAGTTTGTGGGCGAGGCTGAGAAAGGGCGGATGGGGATTTATTTATTTACTTCTGATATTTGCCGGATTAGGTACGCGAGGTTGGGTTTGGGGGGGGGGAGGAAAAGTGGACAAGAGGGATTATATACACTGTGGAACTTTGTATTGTAGATAGCGTACCCCGTATTGCTTGCGGGGTCTGAGGCAATATTTCCAATGGGGAAATCAAGGCAAGGGGATGGTGGATGAATGGTTGGATGAGGTTTGGGGGAAGGGGTTGTTTCTCTGTCGTATTCTTCCTGCAGTATTTCTGAGAACGTGTGTGACGTCTTGTAAGAATGGTAAGAGGGTCAATATGCGAAATTGATTTCATTGGCTAATTATGGTAGGAAAAGGAATTTCTCTCTCATCTCTCATCATTTACGGTGCAGGTAGTCTTGAAGCACCGGGATGGGATGGCGCTAGGCTGGGTTGGGGGGACCCTCTCATAATATTATTTGGTATGATATTTGTTTTTTTCTTTCTTTTTTTCTTTTCTTCTCTGATATGTTGCTATTTATGCCTCTTAGTTGCCGGAATAGAAGGGAATGCAATGCAAGCAAGCCACTGTACGTGCATAAGGCATTAGACTATGATACGCTGCAAAAAGCTCGACCGCAGAAGCAAAGCCTTTTTGCTGGTGCGAGTATAAACTTATTAAAATTATTTGAATGATTTACAGGATTGCAACTTTGCCCAAAATAAAAATAAAAATATGCTTATTAACCCCTCTGCAAAGAATCTACGCGAAATAACACACGCATCTCGCCCGATGCTGGGTCGATGCATGAAGCTGCTCGGGTAAAAACCAAAGATTTACATCGCCGTCGCTACCAAGGAGAATGTTTCTCTCCTTACCACAGACAGGATGGCCAGATTCTGTTGCCCTAGCAACTACCACAGATTGCGCCTTCCTTGCCCCCCTCATGTTTTGTTTGCTTCGTCCGCCATCACTGAACTCCCCGCCAATCATCAAAACCCCCACCAACGTCCCCCCACTACGGGAATCTATATAAAAGTACAAATCACATCTAGCTTCCTCTGCATATCATACGACTCTACAATATATTTCACTCCATTCCCGGGGAAAGAGAAAAAAAAAAGAAAGAAAAAAAAGAAATACCCCAGAGCAGCGAACCAAAACGATAAGCCATGGAGAGCACGAAATCTCCTTCGCCTCCAACAGCACAGCTATTCCAAGTATTTCTAAGACTTCGCCCATCGTCGCCGCAATCCTCGGTTTCGGAAACACGCTTCCTGACTACGGCCACAGGTCAAAATTTTGTTTACGTGACGCCTCCACAGGAGAGAAATAGGTTTAGAGCTATAGAAAAGTTCGGATTCACGAAGATCTTCGACGAGCTCTCGGAGCAGAAAGATGTGTTTGTTGAGACGGTTATGCCGTTACTACAACAAGCAATAAATGGACGGGATGGAACGCTGGCTACATTGGGCGTTACGGGGAGTGGGAAGGTGGGCTTGCGTACACCCCTGAATAATTGAATCGGAGCTAACATTCGGGGCTTGAACCGGATCGCAGACACATACAATACTTGGCAGTAAAGATCAGAAGGGTATGATACAGATGGCTCTGGATGTGCTGTTCTCAAGTGTAGGGGATAGGATAGTGGATTACAACAAAGTTGATATGGTGGCGAGCGATCATACGGAAGCTGTATTAATGGACGCTGTTTCTTTTCATGAAAGGATGAATAGCGCTTTAGTAAAGACCCCCACTAAGCGGAGTAAGCTAGGGAAGTTTTTAGCTCACAAGCTTCAGGATGGACACACATCAAAACGCTCGTCGCTTGCCCACATTTCTACTCCAAAGGCGCCTGATGTCAGTGATTTGTCAGTAGGTCTGGATAGCAAATCGAAATATGCCGTACTTATATCAATGTATGAGCTATACAACGATCGTGTGTTCGACCTGCTCGACGATTCGAGTATCAATAACCAAAACCGTCGCAAAGCTCTGATCTTTAAGAAGCCCTCAACAACCGCGGCTTGGGATACCTCCAAGGAATCCAAAAAGGTAGTATCGGGGCTTCGGAAGGTTTACGCGAAAAACTTCCAAGAAGCACTTCAGATATTAGAACATGGCCAGGCCTCTCGCAGGGCGTCGCCAACGCATAGTAACTCAGTAAGCTCTCGCAGTCACGCTTTCCTCCAGGTGGAGATCAAGAGATTTTCGCCGAGAGGAAATGAGAAGGGCGGGGCGAGCCTGCATATAGTCGATCTGGCTGGTTCAGAACGTGCCCGTACTGCGAAGACTGCGGGGGAAAGGCTCGCCGAGGCGGGCTCTATCAATCGCTCATTGATGTGCTTGGGCCAATGTTTGCAATTACAAACGCAAGTCAGCGATAATGGAAAACCAGCTGTGGTTCCATGGCGTCAATCAAAGCTCACTGAGCTGTTGTTCTCTAACGCATTCTCGGGCGCTGGGGGTGGTGGACAGAGAGCCAGTATGATAGTTACTGCAGATGCCATGGGCGATTTTAACGCTACTACACAAATACTACGCTACTCCGCGCTAGCCAGAGAAGTGACAGTCCCCCGAGCATCCAGCCGACAAATATCCGGAATGTCTGACTCCAGTGCCACATCCTCTGCCTTGGACGAACTAGCAGTAATCTCAACCTCCATCACCCAAGAAGACAGCAAAGATGCCCTGATATCGCGCTTGATAGCGCAACTGGAAGAGACTGAGGGCCGCTGGCGCGACGCCGAGGAGCGCTGCCTAACCATCGAGCAGCAAGTGCGCGAAGAGGTAGCGGACGAAATGGAAGAGCGCCTGGAAGAAGTCCGCCGCGAAACACTAGAACACTTTGAAATGGAAGAGGAGTGGCGCGAAGGCTACGTTGATGGGAAACTAGAGATTCTGCGTAAGGGCATCGAAAGTATTATACCTGCTTGAAATCTCGTGCAGACGGTGCTAACCATGTTGCTACTCGATATTCTAGTTCGCGAAGATACACCCCCAGATGCAGCTGAACGGATTCAGGAACTCGAGAGCGAAAATGAGGCACTGAGGAGGGAATTGTTGGCACTTAGACGGGAGGCGCTGGGGAGGAGTCCTTCCAAGGGCCGCAGCGGTGGGAGGGGGTTCCCAAGCCCATTGAAAGGGATGGAGAACTTGGAGATTTACTAGTTACATGGCTTGTGAGCACGCGCGTTTATTTGCTGGGTTTTTTTTTTTCCTTTTTTACGATCATACCCTCTCCTATCTTCTTAAGTTGAGTATGTTGTAGGATAATATGTGGCGTCTTGGGAAGGCATAGCGTATCTGGTAGATTCTTGTCAAATCGGCTGTCTCTGTTTTTCCATTTTTTTTCCATTGGAATCTGTACTCTTTTCTTCCCTTCCCCCCCCTCGCTCACAGAGTTGGTATCATGCATAACATGGTGAAAAAGCACTTGAGAGAGATGTATTTGAGCCCTCCGACAACTAAGTTAACCATGGCTGTAGTTTCGGAAACCAGTCTTGGCAATCATTGATCGGTTTCCTGCTTGTTTACTGGATCCCTTGAGCGCGACAGTACCATACGTCTTGCTATGCATAGTAATCTATAGGCCAGGGATGCGACGGGCGAAGATTCACCCAGTGGCTAGGAAAGATACTGACCCAAGGAGCCTCTCTAATGTTTGAGATCCACAATATCTTAATTCACGGATTTCGTGTGCGTTTCGAACGCTCAGGCTAGTATGACACCGCAGGTGAAAACCATGGGTATAACGATAAATAATAGCACATTACACCGTAACCATCCTCCCACCGACGAATCCTGAGTAGAAGAAGAAAAAGAAAAAAAGAAGGCTGCCAAAGCCACCAAATCTAGAATGCGCGATATCCCTAGAATCCCCCCCATATACAAACCCATTTTCTAGGAAGAAAGGAAAATAAACAAGGGGAAAAAGGTGTGGCAAAGAGACAGTGAGCTAACAATGATAATAATAATAATACAACATGAATGAATAAATGAAAGAAAGGCCAGGGAAAAAAGGAAGATGAAAACTTTTTTAAGCCAACATTACCAAACCTCCATCTAATCCTCCATCCTCACCAAGACCCCACTTTTCCCTCCAGGCCTTTTGCCGTTTAATCTGCTCTCTAACAGCAGCCCGCTCTTCCTCCGTTTCCAGACTATCAATAGCAGTCTGGCTCCAGTCTGTGAAGCCAAGGTGTGAGTCGATGCCGAGGATGATGTTATTAGGAGGGGTTTCAAAGACGGTTTCGATGACGACGCCCCTCGCGCTCCCGTTTGAGACGTCATCGGTAGGGAGGTGTTGCCATTTGGCGCGCGTGGGTTGAGTGCCCTCCGGGAGGAAGATTAGATTAGTGTGAGGTTCGTAGGCACCTTTGGAATAAGACTGTTGGCGTTGAGTAAGAAGGCGGGAGTTGAATTGGCTGGAAGAGGTCAGCTGGGATCTTGAGAGGTGGCACAAAGCTAAAGAGTGTAATCAAGGAGGTATGACGGACCTTGCAGCTCGAGAGTGTTCGAGCATCCAATTGGTATCTGTAACGACGACTTTCTTCTTCCGCGCCTGCTGGTTCCCCTGGGGCATAGGAACACTCGGCACGCCCGTGTGATATACACTGCTAGCGCCATGCCATGCGACATATTGATTTCTATTATATTCCTCGCCTTTTTGTGGAAGCCGATCTTCAGGGTCCGCGAGCTGTCCTTCGATGGCCCCAGCGGCGATTTCCCGGGCTTCCCAGTAGTCATCTGTAACCCTTCGACCACCAACGACTATCCTTGCACCGAATTCGCGGAAAACCGAGCGCGCAGTTACAACACCAATGGCGCGACCTTTATACGAGTGAGGGATAAGATCCCGTTTTATCATATCAAACTTTTCATCCTCGTCCATGATAATCTTGAAAAGTTGTTTGTGCTTTTGGAAGAATAAGTACGAATCGCGGAAACCAATGCAACGCGCGGGCTCCGTGGAGAGCATGTAAAGCCGCTCTCCACGGCCAAGGATAGTAAATGTTCGGCACCTATATTCTCTGCCGCCTTGCAAGTAGCCAAGCTTGTCCACCTTCTCTTCACCAGCGGGATCCTCAGGTAGAACAATCTCGTCATCCTCTACTTCTTGAGGATTCCCATCCTTGTCAAGTGGTACAGAGGTAACATGAGACGGACCGCCTCGACTGCGCATAGCCTTAGCCGAAGCTGGGGGGCGTCCCCGGCGTTTCTTAGACGAAAGACCGAAACCATGGATTTGCGGGGTTGCACCAGCAGCGTTGGTAAGGGGCGTTCCTATGTCAGATGTGTCCTGCCCTGCATCATCGTCGTGAAGAGGCGTAGACAACCGACGAGCCTCGTCGAGTGACGCTTTGGAGGGTCGACCACGTTTGCGTTTGACAGCTACGTGGGTCGGAGCGGGAGTGGACGGTTCGGTTCCGGTTTCATTCATCGTCGATGGAGATCCTGAGTCGCCATCGTGTTGGGGAGTTTGAGTCGCTGTTCCAGGAGCGGAGTCCTCTGCCGGCTCGGGGGAGGGAGGTTCGACAGGTGCTAGAGATAGGGAGAGGAGCAAGTTAGCGGCAAGAGCAGGAGAGAAGGGACGATGCGGGTAGGTACTAACGAGGAACTCGGCGGGCGCGCGGCATGACAGAGGCGGGGACAAGAAATAAATGAAGGTGAGTAAAAGGCCGTTAAGGTTATAAGCGGAAAATTGGAGGAAGATAGGGAGTGGGGGATGGTGAAAGTATTGGAGCACGGTTAATGTCAGTTATTCCGGGAAGACGCGACGACAAGGGGAAAGAAGGGGCATTGTGTATCACGCCAAGGCCGGGTAACCCTCAGAAATCAATCGAGGGAGGGATTGCTGGTGGATGATTGTGAGCCCGGGAATGTTTCCCAATATCAGGCTAGCCGCAGAAGAATCCACTCAAGGAATGGCAAAAGTGACGAAAAATAAATTTCCCCAGAACCCACAGGGGAGCCCTAAAGTTATTAGCTACCGCGGTAATCGTCACAGCCTAGCTCTTATAAGGATGAGGTTGAATTTTTTCCTTCCCTAACGGATTGCTTCAAGCAGAGGCAGTTTCAGGCCACTAAGGGCTAGCTCTGTAAAATCAATGCCGAACGTAATATCATGATAAGCCAATACCAATACTAATACACCAGGAGGACGAGAGGAGGGGCCGATCCCGGGTTTAGTAATTTTCTTTTGTAAAATTGATCGGGTGGTAAAAAATAATAAGAGAGCATACAGGAGTTAGATCAGGTATGAACACCGCAACAGAACAGAGGGATACAAGGAGTAACAAAAAAACTAAGTTAGTAAATAGGGAAGAACAGAAAACCTATCTTGAGGTGCCATTGGTGAACAACCATAAGTTGACTAGAGCATCCTTTATACTCTCAGATATTCGTCCAACTTTATTTGTTTCACATTGGAATCCAAATCAGGGCCACCAAATCTCATTACCCTGGTCATTACGGCCACACCTCCTACTTCCCTTATTAGCTAATCGTTTCTCCTCATCTTTTGTCGATCTTATATAGTATTTTCGTCAACAGTCGTGTGCGGGCAAAGCCTATGGGAGATATGCCCGGTCGAGCACCTCGCAGGATATTGCCCAAATTTTCGTAAAAAGTCACTCCATCTCATTGCAGTGATACATTCCTCTCACTAGTGAAGAATTCCTAACTGTGTGAAGGGTGACATAAAAACTAGAAAGCAAGGACCCCAATGCCACCAGTGTCTAAACACAAACATCCAGAAACCCCATGAAGAAGAAAACCCCTCCAGCCCATGAGTGTTCTCAGAGTGAATGAAAACGACAAAAGAACCTAATATATATACACGCACATCCCCAAGTAGCAGCTAAGGAACAGCCGCTTTTGTAACCTCCAACACTCACCAAACAATCACAATCGATTTCTGCTAGCATTGCTTCCACCACGAGCTACGGGATATTGCTCATATATAAAACTCCTCACTAGATGCCAGCGATCCCACATAGCACCCAAAAGCGTAGCTCGGCTCACCGTCAATCGTTCAAACCAAGTTAGTGCCAAACCGGAATACCCACACCTCCAACAATACCAGCATACCTACCTCCCAAGAGTCGGATTTGTCTCTCTTCTACCCCTCCCCGAATCAGTGCCGAAGCTCTACCTCTAGCACAAAGAAGTGAGTATTAAGAGGGGGTAGCAGGGTGGGAAATGAGGGGGTAGAGTTTTCATCATCATTCGCCACCATCATTCGCCATCACTCGGACCTAACGAAAAAATGTCGCATTGTTGTAACCTAATAACACCACTGTCATACTGAAGCTCATAGCCCTTCGTTTCTTCATTCCACTACAATCCCTTCTATTCGCAAACAACGCGACATTCCAGACAGGCCAGACATAACAGGAGGGGGGGAAAGAAGGGAGTATAAAAAAAAGTAAAAAAGAGCAAGAGCGCAGCTATGAAGATCGGAGAACGCTTCTCATTCTCCGAGATCTCTGCTTCCGGGCTTAGCTTAGTCTGAAGGTCTAAGGCTGGCACAATGTGAATACAGGCATCATAGATAGAAAGACAGGAGCGTCTGATAGGGCGAGCTTCTTCAACCTCTTCCCCCCGAGACCCCCGACGTGTTTCTACCTCGGTAGGCGGTATCTCGCATACCACGTCGGACTTAATTAAAAAATTCGAATATATTATGGAAAGACAAAGCAAGCCAACTCCCCCAAGACCCCTCCCTACCCAGCAGCCCTGTCCATCCACAATGATTCCAGGTGATCCTGTGGGCTCCCACAGTTGCCTTACCAAGGATCTGCGCCTGGTGGATGACCACCCAACCAGCGAGCCTTGACCCGTTTCAACTGCAGCGGGCGGATAAGAGACGACAATAATAGTATCATATTACACACTTGGGATTTTTTATCGCGTTTTCTCCAGTTTGAGGGAGAATACTCTTCGTGAAGGTGGCTCTCTTACCCTTTATTTTCTCTACTAATAGGGTAATCTAGAATCACGCTGTTGAATGAAATGAAATAGTGCGCTCTGTCCAGTCAAGGCTGGCTCTATCGGGACTAATATCATCTAAAATATCAACTACCCTTGTTGACAGCGCAATTACGAGAAAGCATAGCTTGTCTCATCTTTGCTCTGCTAAGGCCGTTTTTCCCCCCATTTTCCCTTCCCGAACGCCGTGGTCCTCGTCTCCTGCACTATGGCCTAAACCTATCCTCGCCAGATGGGGCTATCGGACAGACAGCTCTTTTTAGCCCTCAGTTAAATCCAGGTGCCCTGGCAAGCAAGCCCGGAGGAGTACCAGTACTGCCATACTCGTAAATAAAATACCTTACTTGGTCCATCTATCCATCTATCCTTCTTTAGCCTACCTCTTGGTGTGATACCCGAAGAGTTTTTTTTTTTTTTGCCGCAGGATCGTCCTTAAACCCTGCTGCCCCCTCGTTCCTTTACGTCTCGTATACTGGTATTACCGCCATTACCCCTATGAGTAAAATATGCACTAAATATGAGCGTGCCAGAGGTTCTGGAACTAGGCTGCCAGTGCTTTATTCCTACTACTGTAGCTGCTAGTAACTATTCTACCAGAAGCGCCGTTTATCAGAAAAAGAAAAAGAAACTATAGTGAAGTTTGCAAGAGCTGTCTTTCATTCTTTCTAGGATTCTCAAGTTATGTTCAAACATTCTTCAACCCCCAAAGCCCCCTGACCCCCCTAACCCCCCTATCCCATTATAAAACCACGTTCTCGTATCCCCCCAACTTGCGCTACGATATGACCACCGTATTCTTCCTTCCATTCACCTCCTCGTACTTCATTCTCTTCGCCACCAGCGCCATACCACATTTTCTAGCCCATGCCAATTATCACTCGGCTCATAAGACCCCTCGAAATCCCAACTACGAGCAAAATAAAGAAACACCCTCTCATTCCCCCATTTCCATGCCACCCATTCATCCATCCATCTGACGCTGTGCAATGCCATGCCACCATATAAACACGAAAGTTAAAAATAAGTAAAAAAGCAACCAACTTATGCAAACACAACAACGACAAAGATAGATAGATGCAACAAGCACGCTTTAGCTCAAGGAAGAAAAGGTGAACAGACGAAATTGCCGTACTAGTGGCACGCAATTGCTCAAATTAACTTAGGAATGATCTTTTTCCTTCTTCCCCTCCTTCAGAGTAAGCACTAAAGGGTGGGGAGGAAGGATGAAAAAGAACAAACAAGCAGACGAAGAGGGAGAGAAGGGGAAGGAAAGAAAAGAGGAAGAAAGAAACCCGTGCTCCGTGATATAACAATATTAATTATGTAATAAAAAAAATTAGAAAGAAAATGAAAAAGTGAAAAAGAAACGAAATTGTTGTTGCTGATCCGAGCGGCTGTTCCAAATCTCAATGCCCGCTTGCCGCCTATACTGCCGTGCAATTCTTTCTTCTTATTCCATCCCTCTCCCTAGTCTTTCTCTGCTCAAGATCATGACAGCGACAAATATGAGAAAAATGTTAAAACCTCGTTCAAAAAGGAAATTCGTTTCTTTTTTTTCTTTTTCTTTCTTCGCACAATCTGTTGGGCGAAAAAACAATAGCACGAACAAAGGGCTAATACTAAGCAGTAGTAGTAGCCAGAAGCACCCAGAAGCAGCAACAGAACATAATGAAACGAAATGGGAAATAATAACAACCCCCATATTCGTAGGATTTGCACCAGTTAATCCTACCAATGGCCATGAAGTATACCAGACGATGCTATTTTGTCAATGCTTTCGAGAATAAAACGAAAAAAGAAAAAAAAAATAGCAGATGGAAACCCGAAACAGATACCCGCATCCTCCAACTAAAAAGCAATGGGACTCGTTATATATCCATACCATCGTTAACGAATATGCCTGCCTCATCGTCTGCTTGGCCGGTTTTGACTATTCCACTCATGCGATTTCCCCTTCCGTCGAATGCCCTCGCATCATCTTCGTCGTCATTGTTTCTCCTATGACCATGTCTTACATCCCAATCATCCTCCGCGTCTTCGTCCATCCGTGCCAACTCATCCCGTCCTAAGAAGTGATCATCAATGCTACTCTCATCCACAAAGGTAAAGCCTCTGAAATTTGCCTGCATCCCCGGACTAAGGGGGGTACTTGCGGCCAAATTTCCAGAAGCCAACGCGGCAGCTCGCGCATTTAATGACTGAGACATCGGAGCGTTGGTGAACTCCGGATCAAAGTTCGATGTATCGGTTTCTGAACTAAGTGTTGGTTTAAAGGGGGGTATAACATTTTTGCGTAAAAGTTCGTTCCAGTCCACATCATTGAAGAAAGGATGACTTTTAAGTTCCTTCGCGTCAAGCGTAGCCCCCAAACGATGTTTCGGGTTCCGGTTAAGAAGCTAGGGTGGAAATCATGATATTAGTCTAGATGCACGGTAAAGACAATAAACCCTGGCCAGTGCATCTGCTATGCCAAATCCGGGGGAATTCAAATGACTTACACCTTTGACAAAGTTTCTACCCTCAAGGCTGAGAGCATCTCGTGGAAAGCGGACCTTCCCAAACGCGATATTCTTATACATCTGTTGGGTATCCTCGGCATAGAACGGACTCCACCCGCAACACATTTCGAACACCAGTACCCCGAGAGACCAGAAATCAACCATCTTGGTATACCCCAGTTCGTCCAACAGAACTTCCGGAGCGAGGTACTCGGTAGTTCCACAAAATGTATTTGTAGTAGCATTCGCAGACAAGTTTGCTTTCGAGAGCCCAAAGTCACAAAGTGCAATGTGGCCATTAGCATCAAGCAGAATATTCTCTGGCTTCAGATCCCGGTAAACGATGTCATGATTGTGCAGATGTTCCAGCGCAAGAATAAGCTCCGCGATATAAAACTTGGCACGATCCTCCTTGAATCTGCCTTCCTTTTGGAGATGCCAGAAGAGTTCCCCTCCAGACATATAGTCCGTCACTAAGTAGAGATCGGTAGGCGTTTGGAATGAGAACTTTAATCCAACAATGAATGGTGAATCGGTAGTCGCGGTCCTGACGAGGATGTTACGCTCGCCAAGCGTGTGAGCTACTTCCTTCTTCTGAACAATTACTTTCTTAGACAGGACTTTCATAGCATAAATCCGTTTGGTATCCTTTTTCCGGACCTGATAGACCTGACCGAAGGTTCCTGTGTATAATGTCAGCAACCGGGCCAACGCTAACAATTCGAACCGATGACAGAGCAAAATTAAACTCACCTTTACCGATTAGCCGCAGCACCTCAAAATCATCAGGACCATAATGCTTTTTAGAGATTCTCTCGAAGCTAATCTGTAATCGAATATCACCCGCAATACTCTCATGATGTGTCCTCGGCCGCAAAGCAAACCAGTTATCTAGGCCAGATTGCTGTTCCCTAGTAATTAATGGACACATCCGAACATGGCCTAAAAAGCATTCTTGGTTTGAACGGTCATATATCGACACGTCAATCTCTGATTGCTCACCCAGCACATCACTGATTACGCAACGTCAGCGAAACGTCCTTCTTATTGTTGATTTTCGTAGCAACGACAACCATTCTTTTTTGACGCTTTCTAGTTGGATGCTAGAAAAATAGCGAAGGTGACACACGTTGAAGTGGGGGTTATAAATCAACCCAAAGTGGGGGAAAACATAAAAATAAAAAAGACAAAAAATGCACGTGAAAGCGGCGAGAAGTGAAGAGGGAGCGGGAAATGGAAAGAAGAAAAGAAAAAAAAGCGGAGAAACTCGAGGAGAGGGAAAGAAAAAAAGAAAGAAAAAACAGAAATAAAAGAGAAAAATAAACAATACCAACATAAATAAATTAGGTAAACTCACAATACCGCTTCATGTTCCCATTTAGGATTTGTTATCCCTTTCTTTGAGCCCCCACCCTGCAATTCTGAAAGGCTGGTACTGGAGCTTTGACGGCTTTTCATGGGAATTGCGATTCCCCTCCCAGGAGCCAGGGCCGCCTTCTCATTGTCAGAACCATCGCCCGAGTCATCAGACTTTTTAGGGCCTTTAGAAATAAACTCGTTACTCTCAAATGTGCAAACAACATATGGGTCCTTGCTGGGTCGTAAATTCCTCGCTTCGATGATTTTGACAACCATTTTTCCCTTTGGAGGAACAACTGCTGCATGCGCCGCTGCGTTCATGGCACCAGAGGCACTTGAGGCCCCACTCCCAGGACTGACCGGCTTTGGGGACATTGGTGCAGTGTTGTTATTAGATGTGGATGTTGAGTTGGGCCTAGATGTTGAAGGGGTTGTAGCCGCAGTAGAACCATTTAAAGTGCTACCGGTTGACGCGGTCCCTCGAGGTGTGGCCGGGGGTGTATCCTTTCCGTCCGAAAAAATATCCCCTGTCAGTCTTTTATTCTCACTCTCCTCGAATCCCATATCCGATAAGGAGGTAGAAAGGAAATGACACGAGTTGGATTCAAAGGAAACTGTTTTTCTGTATTGGGGCGGGAGTTTTGGTTCAAGTGATGTAGTGTTTCGACGGAGGAAAGGTAGAAGTTCACTACAAACCTGTGAGAAACCATGTAGTATCCCAGGCAATCTCTTGTCCAACCCGCTCGGATGGGGTGTTGTCTGGCCGCTCAAGTTCTCATCATCATCTGACCTGTATTCAATATCCGGGCCGTCAGTCTTGCTTCGAGAGTCGAAGAGAAACAAAATCCGCAGGCCATTTGAAACTGCATGCCCCATCTTGCTAACAAGACGGAACACACAAGCCAGGTAGCTAGAAGTGCAATTGCAATAAAAAAAATAGGATGACAAATTCACGAAATTGTTGAGATGTGATCCTAAAGACCGCGCATTTCGCGGGGAGAAACCAAGGCACTCGCGGAAGGGATAAGAATTGCTTACCTCTGACCGGCTACCGCTCTAAGCATGTTAGAGGCTGAGGAGCTTACTGCAGCAGCTGTGTTCAAAGGCAATTGAGGCCTCGGAGAAGCGACGGCATTTGAACGAGAAGTGGCCGTGGTAGTCCCATTACCTGAACCGGCCAAGGGAGTCGAGCCAGTACGCAAAACAGGCGACTGTCTACGTGAAAGCGGTGATAGGCAGCTCAGCTCTGGAAGAGCGGTAGCGGTAGTCGGCGAAGGTCCCGCAATCGGAGTCGCAGGCGCTGTCGATGACGATTGAGCCGTAGTGACGTGAGAGGTCAAGAGGGGTGTTCCTGGAGCAGACGAGGTTGGTGAGGCCCCCCCGCCACGGAAGAATTGAAATGCCGTGACCATGATGGATGGTGTCTTCTACTTCTTGAATACTCCCGGCGTGAGTGGAAAAATAGTCGGGAGTTTGACTGACTCTCGCCCACTTGTCACTCTCGTTGGGTACAAAAAGGCAGCAAATGGGTGCAGGGAGGAGCGAAAGGAAAAGAGCGAAGAGAGGAGGGGATAGAGGTTGACGCTAAGTCTTGTCGGTGTACCGTTGCTCTGAGTAAGTAAACCGCAACTTTAGGGCTATTCCCGGTTTCTCCTTTCACAGCGCACTTTTCAGATTATTTCCTTTGATTTTCCCTTTTGTTCTTTTTCGTCCGTTCTTTCTTGGGGTTGACCCTGTGCCGAAGAGTGATGATCGATCTGCTTCCGATATCCCTCCAAAGTGACGACCGACAGATTCAAAGAAGATGTTGATTCCGGCTTTCTGTCTAGTTGAGGAAAATAGTCGAGGGGCTCGTTCTATTTCTCCTCTTTCCCTTCCTTTTTACTATTGCAGCTCAGCTCCCTGAAATTCCCTGCTTTTAGGTTCTGGACTGGGTTTCCCTCTTAATTATCCTGCAACGCTCGGTGGGACCAATAGTGGACGGAGGCTAAAATCAGCCCGAGGAAATTTCGCTGGGTGGGCGGACAGAATAATTGCTGTTCACGCAGGCGGAGCTTCCAGGCACAGAGAAGAAGGTTGTCGCGCTGCGCGCTCTGTGAACACTGATGTTGTTACCTGAGCCGGCCGCGAACTTGCGTCTTGGATGTCAGTTCCCGGTGCAGACCCAGAACGTGGGCTAGATTTAAAGCTGTGGTTTCCCTCAAGATTTGGAGATTATTTAAAATGAAATGTTCTACTTTTATGCTATTTCTCTTCCTACTCACTTACGGGATTGTTCCAGGCTTCTCGGGGGAAGAGATAATGGGAGAAGTAGAACAGCAAGTAAGGGGTATGCACGCTCCAGCTCACAGCAAGCAAGCTCACTCTCGTAGCAGCTGCAGATAGTCTACCAGATATGGATGGTAGCAGGGTATGCAGGTTCGGTGATGAGAGAAAGGACGAGTGGAAGAGGAAGAAAGGCAAAAAAAAAAGGGGGGGGGGGGGGTTGA
>Ga0307507_10007280_pt1 | contig 16209 bp, 13 predicted proteins | sample 7_EM_MG_FD_207223 | JGI IMG/M metagenome (GOLD analysis project Ga0307507, IMG submission 207223) | Populus trichocarpa ectomycorrhiza microbial communities from riparian zone in the Pacific Northwest, United States - 7_EM | ecosystem: Host-associated > Plants > Roots > Unclassified | place... | reverse complement strand
GGTGCGCGGCCCGGGTGTCCGGACCGCGCACCACCGCCCCCTGTCCCCCGCTCCCCGTCCCCGTGCGGCCGAGTCTCGGCGGCCCGATCGGGACTCGGCCTGCGGTAAGGAATCTGACAGCTGATTCGCGCCTGGTACGCGCGCTTCTCGATCTAGTACGCGCTCATCGCCAGGCCGAAGGCGCCCGCCGACTGGACGATCGAGGAGCAAGTCGCGTCCGCGTACGTCTTCGCACCGCCCGCGCACTGCTGGTCGCGGGTGGCCGACCAGAACGAGATCCAGGCCAGGCCCTTGGTCTTCGCCCAGCCCGCCAGCGCGTTCGCGTCGGCCACGGTGAAGGTCTCCGAGCTGACGTCGTTGACGCCGATCATCGGGGTGACCGCGGTCTTGGCGAAGGCCTGGGCCGAGGACAGCGTGGTCCAGACCGACTGGATCTGGCCGGCCGTGGCGGTGGCCGCCTGCTCGGCGAGGGTGGCCATGTCGCCGGGGAACGAGGCGCCGTAGTCCATCGCCATCACGTTCACCGCGTCCAGGCCGACCCCGTTGTTCTTCGCCGAGCCGAGGATCGCGACGCCCTGGGCGGTCAGGCCGCTGGGCAGCACCGGGAGCGTGTACGAGACCTTGAGGCCCGGGTTGTTCGCCTCCACGGTGGCCAGCGCCTGGTTGCGCAGGTTCACCGAGGCGGTGTCCGCGACGGCCGCGCCCTCGATGTCGAAGTCCACGTACTTGAGCGAGAAGGCGGTGATCACCTTCTGGTACGCGGCGGCCAGCGCCGAGGCCGAGGAGCAGGACTGCGCGAGTTCGGTCCCCGACGCCCCGCCGAAGGACACCCGCACGTCGCCGCCCGCGCTGCGCAGCGCGGAGATGTCGGAGCTGATCGACGGGTCGGTCAGGGCCGTGACCCCGCCCCAGGCCGGGGTGCACGCGCCGCTGCTGGTGATGAAGGCCAGGTTGAAGAACTTGGTGCCCTCGGCGGCCGCCTTGCCGGACAGCGAGTACAGCGGATACAGCGACAGGTCCGCGTACGGGGCGAACTTGCCGAAGCTGCCGGAGGACGGCGGGACCGTCGCGGGGGCCGAGGCGCTCGGCGAGGCGGGCGGCGTGGTCTTCGTCGCGGAGGCGGACGGGGAGGCCGAGGCCGGCGTGGACGGCGAGGCGGGCACGGACACCGGCGCCGAAGCCTTGGTGCTGCTGGGCGCCGAGCCCCCGGTGCAGGACGCACCGTTGATCGTGCAGCCGCCCGGCTGACCGGATCCGGCCACCTGGAAGCCGAAGCTGACGCTGCCGCCGGCCGCGACCTTGGCGTCCCAGTCCTCCGCCTTGATCGTGTAGGTCTGGCCGGCCGCGGTCTCGGCGCCGTTCCACAGGCTGGTCACCGCCGAGCCGGCCGGCAGCGTGAACGCCAGGGTCCAGGTGGACAGCGCGGCCCCGGTGGTGTTCGTGATCGTGTACTGGCCGACGTAGCCGTCGTCCCAGGCGCTGGTCTCGACGAAGCTGACCGCCGGACTGGCCGCGTTCGCCCCGGTCGCCATCACGAAGCCTGCGCCCACGGCCACCGCGGTCACCCCGGCCCCGAGCGCGGCGAGCTTGCGGCGGCGGCCGGTCCGGGATGCGTGCGGGGGCCGCTCTTCCTCGGCTGTGGCCGCTCTGGCGGCGTGGCTTCCCATGGAGTTCCTCCGGGTGGATCGAGATCGTCCCGGGCCCGCGCCGGCCCAGCAGGTGCGGACCTCACCGTATTGAAAGGCGAGCGGCCCGGCAGTACCCGATCATTAAGCTCGCCCTAAGACGGGGTGAGGGCGGCGGCCCGGTTGCCGCGGAGGGCTACGGCGCGGCCGGGCGGGGTGGTGTGATGGGCGCAGAGCGCACCTGTCCACCGAACGCGGGCCGGGCCCCGCCCCGATCCGGATACCGAATCAGAACCGCCCGGTGTCGGTCGGTCAGGACGTGGCGCTGGGACTGACCACCTGGACCTGGGGGGAGTAGCCGTTCCACGTGGCGAAGATCGAGTATGTCGTCGAACCCTGGCTGAAGTCCACCCGCAGCCAGCCGGCCGCGCCCCAGTTCATCACCGAGTATCCGGCGGCCGGGGTCGCCGAGACCAGGCTGACGAAGTGCGCGCTGATCGCGAGCACCACGTTCCCGCCGGCCGTGTCGTACCGGGACAGCGAACTGGTCGGCGAGGGGGTCGCCGAGGCGGAAGCGGATCCGGATGCTGACGGGGACTTCACGGTGCCCGCGTGGGCGGGCACGCTGCTCGCGACCGGGCTGGGGCTGGGCGACGGCGCCGCGGAGGACGGCGGCGCGGGCGTGAGTGCGGGGGCGAGACTGGTGCGCGCCCCGGCCGCGAGTACCGCGGGCGGCGTCTCGGCCGCCGGAATCAGCACCGAGTCCACGCCGAGCCAGGCCACCCCGGAGGCCACCGCGGTCGCTCCGAGCCAGGCCAGCACGGCGATCGGCACGCGCCTGCCACCGGCGGCGGCGCCGCCGTCACTGCCTGTCGCCCTAAGGGCCACTGGTTCCCTCTCCACCGGCCATGGATTACGGTGCCACCCTATGGCGAATGTGCTGCTGGTCGAAGACGATCCGGACGTCCGCTCGGCGGTCATCCGCCAACTGACCGCGTTCGGGCACGCCGTGCGCAGTGCGGGCACCGCGCTCACCGCGCTGCGCGAGGCCAGCCGCGACCCCGGCGACATCATCGTGCTCGATCTCGGCCTGCCCGACCTGGACGGGGCCGAGACGCTCAAGATGCTGCGCGCGATCACCCGGGTGCCGGTCATCATCGCCACCGCCCGGGACGACGAGGCCGAGATCATCAGGCTACTGAACGCGGGCGCGGATGACTATCTGGTCAAGCCCTTCTCCGGCGGCCACCTCGCGGCCCGGATCGCCGCGCTGCTGCGCCGGTCCGGCTCCGGACAGGCCCCGGCCGCGCTGCGGATCGGCGGTCTCGAGGTGGACCCGCGCCGGCGCGAGGCCCGGCTGGACGGGCGGGCGCTGGACCTGAGCCGGCGCGAGTTCGACCTGCTGGCCTACCTGGCCGCCCGGCCCGGCGAGGTGGTCACCCGGCGCGAGCTGCTGACCGAGGTGTGGCAGCTGCCCTACGGCGACGACCAGACCATCGACGTGCACCTGTCCTGGCTGCGCCGCAAGCTCGGCGAACGGGCCAGCGCCCCGCGCTACCTGCACACGGTACGCGGCGTGGGCGTCCGGCTGACCGAACCGCGCGACCCGACCCTATGAGGCACGAGTATCAGGATCCTGTGGTCCGCCGCGGCGGACCACCCGCGGGCGCCCGATGAGGTGGGCGCTGGCACGGGTCGCCCTCGCCGTCACCAGCATGGTCGCCCTCGCCTTCCTGGTCCCGCTGGGCTTCGCGATCGACCACATCGCCGCACAGCGCGCGTATGCCGACGCCCAGTCCCGGATCGCCGCGATCGAGCCGCTGCTCGCGGTGACCACGGACCGCCTCCAGCTGCAGGGCGCGCTGGAGACCATGTCCGGTTCCCAGAACATCGCGCTGCGGCTGCCCGGCGACGTCGACCTCGGCACCAGCCACGCGAGCGCGGCCCAGCTGGCGGCGGTCGCGGCGCAGGGGCGGGCGCAGACCCTCGCCGTGCCGGGCGGGTCGGTGCTCGTGCAGCCGGAGGTGGTGGACGGCGGCCGGATGACCCTGATCGAGGTCTACATCGACGCCGGCCGGACGCACCAGGGCGTGGCCCGCGGCTGGCTGATCCTGACCGGGGTGGCGCTGCTGCTGGTGGCCGGGTCCACCGCGGTCGCGGACCGGCTGGCGACCCGGGTGGTGGGCGCGGCCCGGCACCTGGCGCAGGCCTCGCGGAAACTCGGCGACGGCGACACCACGGTGCGCGTGGACGCCGAGGGCCCGGACGAGCTGCGCGAGGCGGGCGAGGCCTTCAACGTGATGGCCGACCGGGTGGTGCACCTGCTCGCGGCCGAGCGCGAGCTGGTGGCGGACCTCTCGCACCGGCTGCGCACCCCGCTGACCGCGCTGCGGCTCAACGCCCAGGCGCTCGGCGACGTGCCCGCCGCCGCCTCCACCCGGGACGCGGTGGCCAAGCTGGAGCAGGAGGTGGACCAGATCATCAAGGCCGCCCGCGGCGGGTCGACCAACTCCGGGTCCTGCGACGTGGCGGCGGTGGTGGCCGAGCGGATGGCGTTCTGGTCGGCGCTGGCCGAGGACCAGGAGCGGCCGTGGCAGCTGGTCGGCGCCTCCGGTCCGACCCCGGTGCCGGTGGCCGCGCCCGAGCTGGCCGCGGCCCTGGACGCGGTGCTGGGCAACGTCTTCCGGCACACCTCCGAGGGCACCGCGTTCCAGGTCACCGTGCACCAGGGCCGCGGCTCGGTGGCGATCCTGGTGGACGACGCCGGGCCGGGCCTCGACCGGCCGGAACGGACGCTGCGCCGCGGCGAGGGCTCCGGACAGGTCGGCTCCACCGGGCTCGGCCTGGACATCGTGCGCAAGCTGTCCGAGCGCACCGGCGGCTCGATGACGGTCGACCGCTCGCCGCTGGGCGGCGTGCAGGTGCACTTCTCGTTCCTCACCCCGTCGAAGAACTCGGCGAATCCGGTGCCGGGGCAGGGCGCGCGAGCAAAGCGGTATGCGCGCCGAGGACGCGAGTGACGATCAGCACGGCGGATTGCGGTCCGGAGGGTCGCAGCTGTCTGCGCAAGGCGGCGGGGTCGACGTCCGCGCCGCGCTTCTTCACGGTCAGCACGCCGATCTTGCGCTCGGCGATCAGGGCACGCAGACGTTTCACGTTGAACGGGAGCACGTCGGTGATCTCGTACCCGGCGGCGAACGGTGTGTACTCGAGCCGATCAGACGTCAGATACGCGATGGTCGGGTCGATGGTGGTCGCGCCGAGGTTCTCGGCCAGCTCGCCGAGCAGCCGGGCCCGGATCACGGCGCCGTCCGGCTCGTAGAGGTAGCCGCGCACCGGTCCGGGCTCGGGGTCGGGCAGGCCGCGCGGCACGAGCGTGTGCGGCCCCGGCAGCAGCGTCGCCCGGCGGCCGACCCCGGCCAGCGGACCGAAGTAGACCCCGGCCTCCTTCACCTCGCCGCGGTCGGACACCCACTCCGCCTCGGCGGCGTCCGGGATCTGGTCGTGCGGCAGTCCCGGGGCGGCCTTGAACCCGGCGGCCGCGACCCGGTCGGCCAGTGCGAGGGCGAAGCTCCACGGCGGCGAGTACCCGGCGGGGTCGAAGACCCGGCCGCGCTCGGTGCGCCGGGCCGGGTCGAGGAAGACCGCGTCGCAGCCTTCGAGTGTAACTTTCGTGACGTCGTCGCAGCGCACCTCGATCAGGCCGGCGACCCCGGCGGCGCGCGCGTTGGCCGCCGCCACGGCGCAGGTGAGCGGGTCCCGGTCCACCGCCAGCACCTCGATCCCGGCGGCCGCGAAGGCCAGCGCGTCGCCGCCGATCCCGCAGCACAGGTCGGCCACTCGGCGGGTCCCGGCCCCGGCGTAGCGGCGGACGCGCAGGTCGGCGACGGTACGGCGGGTGGCCTGTTCGAGGCCGGGCGCGGTGAAGTACATGCTGCGGGCGGCCTCGCCGAACTTGGCCACGGCCCGGCCGCGCAGCCGCGCCTGGGTCAGCGCGGCGGCCACCAGCGGGGCCGGATGGCGCTCGCGCAGCCTCGAGCCGAGCGCGAGGGCGGCGGCCTCGGTGTAGTCGCCGAGCCCGGCCAGCAGCGCCTGCCCCTCGTCGGTCAGCAGCGCCTCGAAGTCGGCGAGTTCCATGCGTCCATTATTCAGCTCTTAAGACTGGCCCTGGCCGAGGATCATCCCGCCGGGACTGTTGGCCAGCCGACGAATCGGTCGATACCCTACCCCCCATGGCCTATACCAATGCGGATGAAGCTCCTGAGAGCCCGGAAGCCGCCGCACTGGAGCAGTCGCCCAGCACACTCACCGAGACGCTGCCCGAACAGCGCCGCGCGCCGCAGCCCGAGGCCGCGGACGGCTCCGCCGCCCGTCTGCCGCTGCCGCGGTGGCGACCGCGCTGGAACTGGAGCCTGGCCGCGCTCGGCCCCTGGCTGCTGGCCCTCGGCCTGACCGCCGTCTACCTGCTGATCTCGCTGGCCCGCTACGAGCGCTTCGCCCCGACCTCCTGGGACCTGGGCCTGTTCACCGAGGCGGTCAAGCAGTACGCGCACTTCCACGCGCCGATCGACGACGCCCGCGCCCCGGGCTACGAGATCCTCGGCGAGCACTTCAGCCCGGTGATAGCGCTGCTCGGGCCGATCTTCCTGCTCTTCCCCACCCCGATCACGCTGCTGGTCGCGCAGGCCGTGCTGTTCGCGGTCGGCGCGGTGCCGCTGGTCCGGCTCGGCGTGGAGCGGATCGGCCCCGGCGCCGGGTACGCGCTGGGCGCCGCCTACGGGCTCTCCTTCGGCCTGGCCGAGGCGATCGACGCGGACTTCCACGAGATCGCCTTCGCGGTGCCGATCATCTCGTACTCGCTGTGCGCGCTGGTGCGCGGCAACTACCGGCGGGCCGCGCTGGTCTCGCTGCTGCTGCTGTTCTGCAAGGAGGACCTCGGCATCACCGTGGTGCTGCCGATAGGGATCGCGCTGATCCTGTGGGGCCGGACCCTGCTCGGGATGCTGACCGCGGCGGCGGGCACGGCCGGGACGCTGCTCGCGGTCTACTGGATCATCCCGTCGCTCAACGCCACGCACACGTACGAGTACTGGAACAAGGGCGGCTGCGCCGACCCGACCCAGCCCGGCGGCGGCAAGCCGATCACCTGCCTGATCGGCCAGACCGCGCAGAACGCGGGCAGCAAGCTGGAGCTGGTCTTCCTGCTGCTTTCGGTCACCGCCTTCGTGGCGCTGCGCTCGCCGCTGGTGGTGTTCGCGCTGCCGAACCTGGGCTCCCGGTTCATGACCACGAACAGCACGTTCTGGGGCACCACCTGGCACTACAACGCGATCCTGATGCCGGTCCTGTTCGTCGCGGCGGCCGACGGGATCATCCGGGCCCGGGCGGCCCGCGAGCTGCCGGCCGGCGCGGCCGTGCCGCGGCGCTGGGCCCGCGGCGTGAGCGGGGCGATGTCCCGGCACGGCGCGGTGGCGATGCTGGCCGTCTCGCTCGCGCTGGTGCAGCAGTTCCCGTTCAACCAGCTGTTCGACCCGAACACCTTCACCTTCGACGCGCGCACCCAGGCGCTGAGCCACGCGGTCTCGCTGGTGCCCGACGGCGTGACCGTGGAGACCACGATCAACATGCTCGCCCCGCTGGCCGCCCGGGACGACACCTACTGGGTCGGCAACCCGGCCGCGCCGACCGCCCCCGAGTACGTGGTCTTCGACCAGGTGGTCTCCGGCTTCAGCCCGGCCATCGGCGACGTGCCCGGCTTCGAGCAGCAGCGGTACCCGGGCACCATCTACAAGGTGGTCTCCCAGGACGGCTTCGGGATCTACGTGCTGCGCAAGGCGTCCTGAACTCCCTCCCCATAGGATGACCTCAGATTGCATATCTGACGGTTACCCAGATCGGAGTGGAACTGTGGCGACGACTCGTAAGGCTGCCGCGCACTGGGAAGGCAGTCTGCTGGAGGGCAAGGGCGAGGTGTCCTTCAACTCCTCGAACCTGGGCACGTACCCGGTCACCTGGGCGGCCCGCTCCGCCGAGCCCAACGGGGTGACCTCCCCCGAGGAGCTGATCGCGGCAGCCCACTCCACCTGCTTCTCGATGGCCCTCTCGCACGCCCTGGCCCAGGCCGGCAGCCCGGCGGACACCCTGGACACCGCGGCCGAGGTGGACTTCCAGCCGGGCACCGGCATCACCGCGATCCGGCTGAGCGTGCGCGCCGCGGTGCCTGGCCTGACCGCGGACGAGTTCGCCGACTTCGCCGCCAAGGCGAAGGAGGGCTGCCCGGTCTCCCAGGCGCTCAAGGCGGTCCCGATCAGCCTCGAGGCCGAGCTCGTCTGAGCCCGCCGCATTTCAACACCATGTCCGGTTGAAACGGACACGTGGATGCGGCCGGTTACCGAGTCTCGCTGAATCGGACACCTGTACATGGCCAGCCAGTCGCCACGTCTCGCTGGGACGGACAAGTGTTCGCGGCCAGTCACCGCGTCTCGCTGAAACGGACACGGGTGCCCGAGCCCGTGTCCACCTACCCCCTCTTGCTGCGCCTTTTCCGCCGCCGCTCAGGCCTGATCGGTCACGTACCGGTCAGGCCGAGTGCGTCCAGGCCGAGCAGCGCCGCCCCCACCACGGGCGGATCGGCCGCGATGACCAGGTCCGCCAGCGGGATCTCCGCAGCCGCCCGCGCGGCGATCAGGTCCATCAGGACCGGGACCCGCGCGCGCAGCACTCCCCCGCCGAGGACCACCTCGGCCGGCCGGTCCGCGATGTCCAGCCGGGTGAGCGCGACCCGCGCCATGGTGACCACCTCCTCGGCCATCCGGTCCACCACGCCCAGCGCCACCGCGTCGCCATCCGCAGCCACCCGCATCAGCACCGGCACCAGCTCGTGCAGCCGGTCGTTGTCGATCTCGCCGAAGTAGATCGCCAGCGCCGCCCGCTCCACCGTCTCAGTGCCGAAATGCCCGGCCACCGCCGCGGTCAGCGCCGTGGCCGGACCGCGCCCGTCCTCGCCGCGGATCGCCCACCAGAGCGCCTCCTCGCCCAGGTAGTGCCCGCCGCCCCAGTCCCCGGTCAGCCGGCCGAGCGCCGGGAACCTGGCCCGCCGCCCGTCCGGGCCGATCCCGGCGCAGTTGATCCCGGCGCCGCAGACCACCGCGACGCCCCACGGCCGCGAGGCCCCGGCCCTCAGCAGGGCGAAGGTGTCGTTGCTGACCTCCAGGGTGTCCGCCCAGCCCTCGGCCCCGAACGCGACCGCCAGCGCCTCCTCCTCGAAGGGCAGGTCGGCCCCGGCGACGTAGGCGGCAAGATGCCGGGCGAGCGGGGTCCCCTCCGGTACTCCCAGCTCGCCGCGGATCAGCCGCACCGCCTCCGCCGCCACCGCGACCGCCGCGGCCACCCCGCTGGACTGCGGGGTGAAGCCGCCGGAACGCGCGGAGGCGATCACGTTGCCCCCGGCGTCCACGAGCGCGACGTCCGTCTTGCTGTTGCCGCCGTCGATCGCGAGCACCGTCCCGGCACGGGGCGCGCCTGCGTCCGCGCCCACGCCTGCGTCCGCAGCCGCAGCCGCGGGACGCCGCGAGTCCGGGCAGTCCTGTCCGGCCCCTCCGCCCCCGGCCGGATCCGTGCTCACGGTCATCGGTCCGCCCACGGCAGGTACTGCGCGTTGGCGGCGACGAGCGCGTCGGCGAGCTTGGTGGCCAGATCGGTCTGGCCGATCAGCGGATGCGCCAGCAGCGCGTCCTCGACCCGGTCCCGGCCGCCGCGGATCGCCGCGTCCAGGGCCAGCTCCTCGTATGCGCTCACGTGCGCGATCAGCCCGCGGAACATCGGCGGCACCGGGGCCTGCGGCAGCGGCACCACCCCCGACCGGTTGACCGTGGCCGAGACCTCGATGACGGCCTGGTCGTCCAGGAAGGGCAGCGTGCCGTTGTTGCGCACGTTGACCACCTGCACGTCCCCCTTGCCGCCGACCAGCGAGGCGAGCAGCTGCACCGCCGACTCGGAGTAGAACGCGCCGCCGCGCTTGGCCAGCAGCTCCGGCTTCTCGTCCACCGCCGGGTCGCGGTACATCTCCAGCAGCTTCTCCTCCATCGCCGCGACCTCGGAGGCCCGGGACGGGGCGTTGCGCTCCTCCTCGACCACCTCGTCGTGCCCGTAGTAGTAGCGCAGGTAGTACGACGGGATCACGCCGAGCCGCCGGATCACCCACTCGGGCTGCTCGATCATCTCGGCCAGCTCGGCGGCGTGCTTCTCGATGAGCGCGGGCAGCACCTCCTCGCCGTCCAGCTTGACCCCGCGCTCCCAGGTCAGGTGGTTCAGCCCGACGTGGTCGAGCTGCACCCGCTCCGGGGCGACGCCCAGGTCGGCGGCGAAGCGGCGCTGGAAGCCGATCGCCACGTTGCACAGCCCGACCGCGTCGTGCCCGGCGTCCAGCAGCGCCCGGGTCACGATCCCGACCGGGTTGGTGAAGTCGACGATCCGGGCCTCCGGGGCGATCCGGCGCACCCGGTCGGCCAGGTCCAGCACCACCGGGACCGTGCGCAGCGCCTTGGCCAGGCCGCCCGCACCGGTGGTCTCCTGACCCACACAGCAATACTGCAGCGGCAGCGTCTCGTCCACGTTGCGCGCCGCCTGCCCGCCGATCCGCAGCTGGAAGAGCACCGCGTCCGCACCGTCCACGCCCTCCTCCAGCGAGGAGGTGGCCAGCACCCGGGCCGGATGCCCCTGCTTGGCGAAGATCCGGCGGGACACCGCGCCGACCGCCTCCAGCCGTCCGGCGTCCGGATCGACCAGAGCGAGCTCGGTGAGCGGCAGCTCGGCGCGCAGCCGGGCGAAGCCGTCGACGAGTTCGGGGGTGTAGGTCGAACCGCCCCCGATGATTGCGAGCTTCATCAGCCCTTGACTCCCGTCAGTGTGACGCCCTCGACGAATACCTTCTGTGCGAAGAAGAAGAGGACCACGATCGGCGCGATGACCATGAGGTTCGCGGCCATCATCAGGTTCCAGTCCACGTGGTGCGCCGCGTGGAAGGTCTCCAGGCCGAGGGCGAGGGTCCAGTTGCCCGGGTTCGCGCCGACGTAGACCTGGGGGCCGAAGTAGTCGTTCCAGGCGTAGAAGAACTGGAACAGCGCGACCGCCGCGATGGCCGGGCGGATCATCGGGACCACCACCCGCAGCAGGGTCCTGATCTCGCCGCAGCCGTCCACCTTCGCCGCGTCGATGTACTCCTTGGGCACGGTCAGCAGGAACTGCCGCAGCAGGAAGATCGAGTAGGCGTCGCCGAACGCGGTCGGCACCACCAGCGGCCACAGGGTGCCGCCGAGGCCGAACTGCTTGGTCCACAGGATGTACATCGGCATCACGGTGACCTGCGGCGGGATCATCATCGCGGAGACCACCAGCATCATCGCGAGGCGGCGGAACCGGAACTTGAACTTGGCCAGCGCGTAGGCCACCGGGACCGAGGAGACCACCGTCAGCACGGTGACCGGCACCGCGTACATCAGCGTGTTCTTGTACCAGGTGAGGAAGCCGGCCCGGTCCCAGACGTCGCGAAAGTTCGACCACTGCCAGTGCGAGGGCCACAGCGCCCCGGACAGCGCCTGGTTGTCCGGCATCACCGAGGTGACCAGCAGGAAGAAGAACGGCCCGGCGAAGAACACCGCGGCCACGATCGCCAGCGAGTGCACCGCGATCCACTCCAGGGCGCGGCGGCGGCGCGCGGCCGAGCGGGCCGCCATGTCGATCCCGGCCGAGCGCAGCACGGGCGCGGGGGTCAGTACCGCCATGGGGACGACACCTCCGTCAGTCGGCTCCGATCAGGCATCAGTCGTCTCCGATCAGGCCGTTTTTGCGGCGCAGCAGGATCAGGGTGAACGCCATCGTCATCACGAACAGCAGGATGGACAGCACGCAGGCCGGCCCGGTGTTCGCGTTGAGGATGCCCTGCTGGTAGATCAGCTGCGGGACGGTCAGGCTGGACCCGAGCGGATAGCCGATGTCGAGGGGGGTGCCCGCAGTGGCCACGTGCCCGCTGGCCACCTCGCCGGCCACGATCGCCTGCGTGTAGTACTGCATCGTGTAGATCACGCCGGTCACCACCGAGAACAGCACGACCGGATGGATCGCCGGGTAGGTGACGTAGCGGAACCGCTTGACCGGCCCGGCCCCGTCCAGCGCCGCCGCCTCAAGCTGCTCCTTGGGCACGTCGAGCAGCGAGGCGAAGAAGATCACCACGGTGTTCCCGATGCCCCACAGGGACAGCACGGTCAGCGAGGGCTTGAACCAGGTCGGCGAGTTGAACCACTCCGGCGGGTTGTGCACGCCGAACTGGTTCAGGATCGAGTTGATCGGGCCGCCCGCGTCGAAGAGGTAGACGAACACGAGTGTGGAGATCACCGGCGGGGCCAGGTACGGCAGGTAGAACAGGGTCCGGAAGACGTTCCCGCCGCGCTTGATCTTGGTGATCAGCATCGCGACGCCGAGCCCGAAGACGATCTGCAGCGTCACCATCACCACGACCAGCCACAGCGTGTTCTTCAGCCCGGTGACGAAGTCCGGGAAGTTGAACAGGATGTAGTCCCAGTTCTTCAGGCCCACCCAGACCGGCGGGTTGAACTGGTCGTAGTAGTAGAAGGAGAAGTAGACCGCGGCGATCAGCGGATAGGCGAAGAAGACGCTGAAGCCGAGCAGCCAGGGGGACAGGAAGCCGAGGGCCGCCAAACCCTCCCGGCGGCGCTTGACGCGCAGCGCCGCCGGGAGGTCGGCCCGCTTCCCGCGCCGCGGAACGGCGAGGACGGGGGTGGCCATGGTGCCGGCCCGTCAGCTTCCGTCGGGGCGGACGCCGGCGGCGGTGTCCTTGTCGATCTGCGCGTCCAGCCCGGCCAGCGCCGAGGACAGGTTCGAGACCTGCCCCGCCTCCCAGGTGGCCAGCCAGGTCTGCGTGGTCTGCTGGTACTGGCCGCCGTTCGGCGAGGCCGGGGTGGTGGCCGAGTTCGCGTTCGCGGAGATCTTCACGAAGGTCTGGAAGTTGGCGTCCTGGTCCAGCTGCGGCGAGGCCAGCGCGGCCAGGGTGGACGGCACGTTCTGGATCGCGTTGGCGAAGGCGACCAGGGTGGCGGTGTTGGTGGTGAGGTACTTCACCAGCTCCCAGTCGGCGTCCTGGTGGGCGCTGCGCGAGGAGATGCCGACCACGGTGCCGGACAGGTACCCGCCGCCGTACGAGGCGGTGTCCGAGTCCTGCGTCGGGAACGGCGCGGTGCCGTAGGACAGCGTCGGGGTCTCGGCCTTGAGGTTGGCGTTGCGCCACTCCCCGTCCACGGACATCGCGACCGCGCCGGTCTCGAACGGGTTCTGCCCGGAGGTGAACTCGCCCGCGCCCATCGACTTGAGCATGTAGTCGGACAGCTGCTTGGCGGTGGACTTCGGGGTCTGGTTCAGGACCGCGTCCTCAAGGCCCTTCTGCCAGTTCGCCATCGCGGTGAAGCCGGGGTCGCTCGCCAGCTCGGACTTGTGGTCGGCGCTCTGCCACTTCAGGTCGAAGGTCGAGGTGAAGTGCCCCGGGACCTGCTCGAAGTAGGCGAAGGAGGGGAAGAATCCGACCTGCTTGAACGAGCCGTCGGCGTTCTTCTTGGTCAGCGCCAGCGCGTCGGTCTGCAGTTCGGTGAGGGTCTTGGGCGGGGTGGTGATCCCGGCCGCCGACAGCAGCGTCTTGTTGTAGTAGAGCCCGTACGCGTCGTTCTCCAGCGGCAGCGCGCACTGGTCGCCCTGGTACTGGGTGTAGTGGATCAGCGGGGCCGGGAAGGTCTTGGCCACGTCGATCTGCGCGGCGGCCAGGTCCTGCTTCAGGTTGACCCACTGGTTGGTGGAACAGTAGGTGCCGACGTCGTCGGTGGTGAAGGAGACCGCCACGTCCGGGGACTGCGATCCGCCGGCCTTGATGCCCTGCTGGATCTGGGTGTCGGTGATGTTGCCGGTCACCTTCACGTGGATGTTCGGGTGCGCCTTCTCGAAGCTGGCGACCATCGCGTTGAAGGCGTCGTTCTCAGAGCCCTCGGAGAAGCCGTGCCACAGGTTGATCGTGACGGCCGGCTTGCTGGTCGGATAAGGGTCGACGGCGGTGATCTGCTGCTGCGGGGCCGCGGTGGTGCCGGCGCACGCCGCGGCGGTCAGGCTCGCGGCTATCGCGGCCGCGGGGCCGGTCATGCGACGCAGGTGCCTCACGGAAGGTACTCCTTCGCGGATCGTGGAGCGGGGTCGGGGAGTGGGGGTGAGCCGGTGCTGTGTGGCTGTGCAGGTGGGGCTGTGCAGGTGGGGCTGTGCAGGTGGGGCTGTGCAGGTGGGGCTGTGCGGGAGGTGGAGGTGTCGGTGCCGTGGAGGTGCTGGTGACTCAGGCGGAGACCGAGACGGTGGTGGAGAAGACCGCCTCCCGGGTCGCCGCCAGGGCCGCGTGGATCGCCCCGGCGAGCACGGGGTTGTCCGCGACCGCGGACGCGACCAGGCGGGGTCTGGGGATCGCCATGCCGTGCAGGGCCTCGGCGACCAGTTCGCGCAGCGGCCCCTCGCCGGCCCGGGGGATCGCCCCGGTGAGCACGATCAGCTCGGGGTCGAGCACCGCGACGAGCGGGGCCAGTCCGGTGGCCAGCCGGTCGGCCAGCTCGGTGAGCAGCCGGCGCGCGGCCTGCTGGACGGCGACCGGGCCGGGGCGGGTGACGGCCGCGACCGCGCGGCCGATCGCGGTCTGCGCGTCGGCTCCGGTGAAACCGTGCTGGCGGGCCAGCTTCAGCACCGCGGGCCCTCCGGCGAGGGCCTGGAATCCGCCGGTGGTACCGCGGCCGATGCTGCGTACGACGGGGGCGCCGGGAACCGGCATGTAGCCGACCTCGCCCGCTCCCCCGGTGGCGCCGCGGTGCAGCCGTCCATCGATGATGACGGCCGCGCCGATGCCCTCGGCGATCCACAGCACGACGAAGTCGCGCGCGCCCTGCGCGGGGTGCGAACCGGGAGCGGCAGCGCCGACGGCCTGCTCGGCGACGGCGGCCAGGTTCACGTCGTTCTCGACGTCCACCCGCGGGTCCGGGGCGCCCGCCGGGGTCAGCTCGCCGCGCAGCCGGGCCAGCAGGTCGGCCTCGTGCCAGCCGGGCAGGTGCCGGGCGAAGCCGAGCCGGCCGCTGCCCGGGTCGATCGCCCCGCCGATGCCGATGACCACGTGGTGCAGCGCGCTCAGGTCGAGGCGGGCCGGCTCGCAGGCCACAGAGAGGGCCTCGCGCACCCGGTCCACGGTCCCGGTGGCCGAGCGGCCCGGGGTGGGCAGCGTGCGCTCGCTCACCGTGCGCCCGGACAGGTCGCAGACCCGGGCCACGATGCGGGCCGCGGTGACGTCGAGCCCGGCGACGTACGCCGCTCCGCCACGCAGCCGGTAGCGCCGGGCGGTGCGGCCGGGGGCGCTGGGGCCGGGCAGCGCGCTGACCGCCTGCGCGCCCTCGGGTTCGAGCACCGGCTCGACCAGGCCTGCCGCCTCCAGCCGGTCGACCAGCTGCGAGGCGGTCGGCTTGGACAGCCCGGCGAGCGCGCCGAGCTGGGTGCGGGAGAGCGGGCCGCGATCGGCGAGCAGGCGCAGCGCCGTACGGTCGTTGATGGCGCGCAGCAGGCTGGGGGTGCCTGGACGGCCGACCGGCTCGTGGTCCATGCCGCCTCCTCCGGGTGACCGCGACGGGGATACGTAAGGAAAGTTTCCTTATCGATGGGTGAAAGCTAGGGGCAACCGCGCATCCAGTCAAGAGGCTTAACAAGATTCACTTGCTCGGTGGCAAGTCAGTGCGAAGTAAAGAGCCGGGCAAGAAACCCGGCTATCGTTGCCGGAGCGGAGCTCAAACCTGTCAACTCTGGGGATGACGGGACATCCTTTGTCGCGACAGAGGAACGACAGAGACGAGAGAGGGAGTACTGAATGAGTGTGCGCCGGACCGCCGTGGTGATCACCGCGTCGCTGCTGGCCATGCTCGCCCTGCTCGCCGCGAAGGCGGGCGCCCGGGCGCGTAACACGGCGGCGACGGTCATGCTCGTGACGAAGGGCCAGGTCGTCACGGCCACCGGGCCGGAGGTCGTCCTGGCGCACGGCATCGTGCAGGTGCGGGTCACCCTCACCTCCGGCCGGATCACCAATGTGACGGCGCTTCAGCTCCCGCACGACAACCCCGACTCGTGGAACACCTCGACGCACGCGGCGGCGATCCTGCGCTCCGAGGCCCTGTCCGCGCAGAGCGCCGACATCAACGTCGTCTCGGGAGCGACATACACCTCGCGCGGCTACGCCCGCTCGCTCCAGGCCGCGCTCGACGCCGCACGCACGAACTGACGCCGTTCACGCGAACCGAGGGCCGGCAGCCGGCAGCTGACGACGCGGGCTAGTCCCGTCTTCCGCATGTGCCCCGTTCAGATGAAATGACCGGTGGGTCGGTGTCCGGGCGGGGTCGTGCTCGTTGGGTGGGGTGTGCTGATGTCGTCGCGTTCGCCGCGTGCCCGGACCTTGCGTCCGCGCTGGACGGTGGAGTTGGCGCCCGTGGTGGAGCGGCGGCTGGGCGCTCTGCCT